>VAPK010595568.1_pt1 | contig 10557 bp, 9 predicted proteins | sample 3395031 | NCBI WGS metagenome assembly VAPK01 (sample SAMN08290443, study PRJNA428436) | hydrothermal vent metagenome | isolation source: Deep-sea hydrothermal vent chimney 1 | place: Pacific Ocean: Juan De Fuca Ridge
AAATAAGGCGCTCCAAAAACTTGAAATTGCATTTCTGTACCTCTCCCTGCATTTATACTTGTGCCTTCAAATAGACCTAAACTCGGATATAGATTGACTGATTTATCATTTGGTAGGTTAGGAGAGGGCTTTATATGAAGACTGTAATTATTATCATAACGATAATTTTTCATAGGCATCACTTTTAAATTACATTGTACACCTTTAGTCAACCACCTTTCACCATTAATCATTGTTGCGTATTCACCAATAGTCATTCCATAAACTAAAGGAACGGGATGCATTCCTAAAAAACCTTGATGTTCAGTTTCCATCATTGGTCCATCAACATAATGTGCATTCGGATTCGGTCTATCAATTACTAACAGTTGAATATTATTTTCTGCACAAGCTTCCATCACATAATGTAGGGTAGAAATGTAAGTGTAGAATCGTACCCCAACATCTTGTATATCAAAAATTAGTACATCAATATTCTTCAATTGTGTAGCAGATGGCTTTCTGTTTTTTCCGTAAAGTGATGTGATTTGTAATCCTGTTTTTGGATCTTTACCATCAGGGATATGTTCTGCGGCATCGGCCTTTCCTCTAAAGCCATGTTCGGGGGCAAAGACTTTTTTTACATCAATTTTCAGTGAAATTAAGGTGTCAATTAGATGTGTAAACCCTTGATTTGAGTTCTGAACCACACTCGTTTGATTTGCAACAATCGCTATACCTTTTTGTTGAAGTAAACCTAAATAATCAACTGGGTAAGAAATTAATATAGGTTGAATACTATCTGCGTATGACAGCCTGTCATGTGATGTGTTTTGGACTATTTTTGTATTTTTTCGGTTATTTACAGTTGAAGATTTGTTGCCACATGAAATCAATCCAAAAAGCAAAATAAAAACCCAAAAGAAATATGTATTTTTGACCTTAGAATAAATCATTCCTAAATTGAATTACGAGTTATATTTAGCCAAACGTATTATTGCTACTAAACAGTATAAAGGTAGTATTTCATCTCCAATAATAAAAATTGCAATTACAGCAATTGCATTGGGTATTATTATTATGATGATTACAATTTCTTCTGTATTTGGATTGCAATATAAAATTAAAGAGAAAATTTCAGGCTTTAATGGTCATGTTCAAATTACAAGTTATGAAGATAATAATTCGCCAATCACCATAACACCTATTTCTCTTGAACAAAAATTTTATCCGAACTTCACAACTATTGATGGTATTAAAAGGGTTCAGATATTTGCTACTAAGGGTGGAATTATCAGAACGAAAACAGATTTTGAAGGTGTTATTTTTAAAGGAGTAGATAGTGAATATGATTGGTCCTTTTTTGAATCGTATTTAACTCAAGGTAATTTGCTAAGCAATACTGATGAAAGATCAGACTTGGTATTGATTTCAGAATTAACAGCAAATAGACTCAATCTAAAAGTTGGAGATAAATTCAATCTGTTCTTTATGAAGGAGGGTTTAAATAAAGCGCCAAATGTTCGGGTTTTCACCATAAAAGGTATTTATAATACAGGTTTTAAAGATCTAGACGAAAATTATGTACTTGGCGATATCAAACATATTCAGCGACTTAATAAATGGAAGTCAAATGAAGTTGGTGGTTTTGAAATATTGTTAGAAGATTTTGATAAATTGGAAGAAAAAGGAGGTGAAATTTATCAGGAAGTATCATTTAATCTAAATGCACGAACTATTTCAGAACAATACCCGGCTATTTTTGATTGGTTACAAATATTAGATACTAACATTATAGTAATTATTAGTATTATGATTTTGATTGCAGGTATAAATATGATAACGGCTTTATTGGTGTTAATTTTAGAGCGAACTCAGATGATTGGCATCTTAAAAGCCTTAGGAAGTTCAAACTGGAGTATTCGTAAGGTATTTTTATACAATGCAATGTATTTGATTGGGGTTGGACTGTTTTGGGGTAATTTAATAGGAATAGGTTTATTATTAATTCAAAAATACTTTGGTATTGTTGAGTTGCCTTCAGAAAGTTATTATGTGAGCGTAGCTCCTGTATACCTTGGTATAGAATATATTTTAATATTGAATATTGGCACCTTGCTTTTATGTCTATTTATGTTACTGATTCCTTCATATATAGTTAGTAAAATAAATCCTGTAAAAGCTATTAAGTTTGACTAAATCACTTGTGCTTTGAAGATGAGAATTAAGCTGATTAGTTTAAATTATTTCGTTTAAAAATAGCGAAATTCTAAATGAAGAAAAAACAAACAATAACGAAACATAAACCCATAAAATTGATTAAATTTGTGCCTGAATTAATAAAATTAAAGATTAAAAAACCTGTTTTATTTTCCCCTTAGGGGAAATGTCCGAAGGACAATGGGGACTAAACATACTATAAATGAACTACGATATTATTATTATAGGAAGTGGACCGGGTGGTTATGTAACTGCTATTAGAGCATCACAACTAGGCTTTAAAGTTGCAGTAGTTGAGAAAGAAAATTTAGGTGGAATTTGCTTAAACTGGGGCTGTATTCCTACCAAAGCATTATTAAAGAGTGCTCAAGTCTATGATTATTTAAAACATGTTGATGCTTATGGGTTAAAAGCAAAAGAGATAGATAAGGATTTTTCTGCCGTTGTACAACGTAGTCGTAATGTCGCAGACGGGATGAGTAAAGGCGTTCAATTTTTAATGAAAAAGAATAAAATTGATGTTCTTGACGGATTGGGTACTGTAAAACCAGGTAAAAAAGTTGATGTTACCGATAGTAAAGGGAAAACAACTGAGTATAGTGCTGACCATATTATCATTGCTACAGGGGCACGTTCACGCGAACTACCTTTTTTACCGATAGATGGTAAAAAAGTAATAGGCTACCGTGAAGCCATGACTTTACCAAAGCAACCTAAAAAAATGATTGTGGTGGGCTCTGGAGCCGTAGGTGTTGAGTTTGCATATTTCTACAATGCAATGGGTACAGAAGTGACTATTGTTGAGTTTTTACCTAATCTGGTACCGTTAGAAGATATAGAGGTGTCTAAACAGTTTGAACGTTCGTTTAAAAAGTCAGGAATTAAGGTAATGACCAATTCTAGTGTTACCTCTGTTGATACTTCAGGTAAAGGCATAAAAGCCACAGTTAAAACGAAGAAAGGCGAAGAAGTATTAGAAGCTGATATCATTTTATCTGCAGTGGGTATTAAAACAAATATTGAAAATATAGGATTGGAAGATGTAGGTATTGCTACGGATAAAGATAAAATTTTAGTAAATAAATTTTACCAAACCAATATACCGGGTTATTATGCAATTGGCGATGTTGTAGATGGTCCGGCCTTGGCACATGTTGCTTCCGCGGAAGGAATTACTTGTGTAGAGAAAATTGGCGGACTCAATCCCGAAGAGATTGATTATGGTAATATACCGGGTTGTACCTATGCCACACCAGAAATTGCAAGTGTAGGGATGACAGAAGCTCAAGCTAAAGAGGCAGGGTATGACTTAAAAATAGGAAAGTTTCCATTTTCAGCATCTGGTAAAGCAAGTGCCGCCGGAACAACCGAAGGCTTTGTAAAAGTAATTTTTGATGCTAAATATGGCGAATGGTTAGGTTGTCATATGATTGGTGCAGGTGTAACCGATATGATTGCAGAAGCCGTATTGGGTAGAAAATTAGAAACCACAGGTCATGAGGTCTTAAAAACAATACATCCACATCCAACCATGAGTGAAGCGGTGATGGAAGCGGTTGCTGATGCGTATGATGAGGTGATACATTTGTAACCTTTATTGTGAGAATGTCATTCTGAGCGGAGTCGAAGAATCTCTCAAAAAAATTGAACCAAAAGAGGCTGTCTAAAAATTAACTTTTTATGTCAGTTTGAGCGGAATCGAAAACTATAACGTGCTTAAAAACAAAACCTTTCTACTGCGCCTGCCTACCGCAGGCAGGCTCAAGGAGACATTTTAGTTAAACTAATACTTTTTAGACAGCCTCTTTTTATGATTTGTTATAAGACACACAATATATGGTTAGTATCAAACACAACTATCTTTGGATTAGACATTACTAGCTATGAGCTATATCGTGTTGTGCTTAGTTTTCCTTTCTTTTAAACGCATCAATATTAATCTTCCTACTTGAATCATTAGCTTCTTTCACAGCCGCCAATATTTTGTCTAACAAGTCTCTATTAAATACTTGACCTCTTGTTATTACAGTATTAATAGTTTTAGTATTGGTTATATTATCTAAAGGATTTTTTTCAAGTAGTACTAAATTTGCTGAATACCCTGGCAAAATCTTTCCTGAATTACTTTTTAACCATGCAGCGGGAATTGAGGTAGCGGATCGTAAAACTTGGGAAGTAGTCATTCCAGCTTGTTGTAAACTCCCCAGTTCATCATGCAATGAAAATCCAGGGACAGCAGGAGGTAAATTAGCATCTGTGCCCGCCATAATTTTCACATCTTTTTTAGACAAATTATGGGCAAGCAATTTGCAAGCCTCGCCGTAAGTCTCCCAATACTTTTTACTACGGTCTTTTTGGTCAGCGGTCCAGTTTTCTGGAAGACGATAGCGATTTACTTCTGGAAGCCAACCAAGCCCACCTGGAATATATGATACCCATTCACTTATTCCCGGATTCTCATATTCTAATTCTACTTCTTCAAGAATTTGTTCAAGTTCAAACTTTTGTCTCACAAAGCTTTCAGTAAGCCACAAAGTAGAGGTGACTGTAATATCATTTTTGATCAAGTTATTGGCTAAGGCTTCGCTTCGTTGCTCAACGAATTCTAAAAACTCGCCTTCTCTACCTTTAAAACTGCTAAACTTCTGCTGAATATCGCTGCCTTTATAATTGCCAAACTCACGTTGAAGAGCATTCATTAATTCTTCAAAATGCGCAATTCCGCTTTGACCATTCTGCCAAATATCTTCAAAATCTACATCAAACGGAATATGACCAAAAACAGGCATCCCTAAAGAGTTAGCGGTTTCGGTTATTGCTAAATAGCTCTCCTTATTTAAATAACTATAAATTTTTATACCATCATAACCTTCATCATATAAGCTTTTTACCTTTTTTTTTGCTTCGCTAGCATTCTTGATATTCATGAAACCTTGTGTAGTAGACATAAATAGCCCTTCCATAGTACCAAAACTTCCTAGTCGAGGTGAAGCAACGAACATTTTTGGACCAATTCTACCATTTTCTATTTGTTGTCTCCAATCCAAATGACTTGGTTCTCCTATTAATTCTCTAATTTCTGTAATACCGTTGGCTAAGTATAGTAATAGATCATTTGGACTTTGAAAAAGATGAACATGAGCATCAATCAGTCCTGGAATTAAATATTTTCCAGTACCGTCAATTATTGTTGTTTCTGATGAAAGGCTCAGCGTACTATCAATAGCAGCAATAAGACCTTTCTCAATCAAGATGGTTTGATTAGGAATAATACGATCTCCATCAGGTGATAATATATTGACATTTTTGATAGCAAACGACCCCTCCTTAGGGTTGAATTGTTCGTAATCGACTCGTTTGGTAAGACCGCCATACATTAATTTTCCCACTCGATTCATGTGGACTGATGCAATAAAGGTTACTATAACAAATGTAATTACAAAGTATTTAATAATTTTTTTCCAGTTAATTTTTATTGTTTTCATAATTATTGTTTTTTGAATTGATAGTTCAAATCTATTAGGAGAATTACCAGAAAACAAGAACAATGTGACGAGAGGTTGATTATGGGATTAAATACAAGCTAAAAGTGATTATTTGCAAAAGATTGGGACGAATTACAAGGATAAATTATGGATTTAGTGCTTCCTAAAAATTGGTACAAGGGTTCTGGAAACAGGAATTACCTTATCACAATCCGAAAGAGAGAGTAATAAACCTTGAGCATTTCCAGCAATAGTAATAATGGTGTCCTTATTGACTAGAAATGACCTATGGCACTTAATAATTGCTGTTCCTTCTGTTTCTGTCAAAATTCGCTTTAAAGTAATTCGTTCAATTTGCACTTTTAAGTAGCCTTCAGAGTTTATATATCCTATTTTTGCATAATTTTGTAATGCTTCAATATACCTGATTTGATCAGTTGGAATATCAAAAATTGAAAGATTGTCACTATCCTTGATTTTCGAAGAGGCTGTTTTTGATTGATTGATTTCATTTGCAATGATTTGATACTTTTTTTCATTTCTATATAATGACAATCCACCGATTGCAACTAAAGGAATTATGCCAATCATAAAAGTAGCGTATATCATTTGAGGAAAAAGATTCCATTGAATGTATCCAAAAATCAAAAGACGGGCAAAGATGAAGTTGGCAAAGCTGATGAAAATCATTATACCAAGATTATGTAATATCCATTTTCCATATGTCCATTTTTCTGGTGGTCCTTTGAGTTTTAGTATTTGATAAACTATGATTTCGTAAATAGCTCCTCCAAAAAAAGTCATACTACCAAAGCCTAAACAGATAAGAAATTTGTAAGAATCTAGTGTAGAAATACCAAAGGGCTGAAAGACGTAAAGGAATAAGGTGATAAATACACTAAGAATTGTAAGGGTACTATAATAAGCTAACCTATTTTCATCTGCAGGAAATGATTTTTTAAGTATGTTTACTATTTTATCAAAAAATTTCACTTCCTAAAGATACTAAATCGTTTTTTCTTAATTAAACACTTATGATAAGATATGATTGTGGGTAGAAAATTAGAAACTAGAGGCATGAAGTCTTAAAAACAATTCGCCCACATCCAACTATGAGCGAAGCAGTTATGGAAGCGGTTGCTGATGCATACGATGAGGTGATACATTTGTAAGTATAACGTCACCCTGAATTTATTTCAGGGTCTCATAAAATAGAAGCAAAAAGCAACATTTTAAATGTTGTTTTTTTATAGTTTCGTTTATCGCTTTGTGTATGATTAGTTGCGTGGTTTTAGCAACTAAAAACCGAATAGAAAATTCGCGAGAATTTTCGTAAGTAGGCAGGAACTAGCAATTAATTATACACGTTATGCCCAGTTTTTATTTCAGTCGCTGTTTTAAGGCTTTAAATACTAGATGATTTTTCGGTAATACGTTTTTGAAATTATTTTTCGCTAATTTAAAATACGAATCTGCTTGATTTTCTTTTCCTAATTCGGAATTCAAAAGCCCTAAATGGAAATTAATATTTCCTAATATCTCTAATTCAGTATATTTTTTTCTTAATTCTTTTAAAAATGTTTCTATTAATTCAGGCTTTCTGTTTTTTAGATACAATTCTATTAAATCTTGAAACGTTCTTGGGTTTTTTGGTTTTATATTACTAAATACCAATGAATACTTATTACTCTCTTGATGGTCTCCCAATTTCAATGTTTCGTTTATAATACTTTTCAAAGAAGAATAATGAGGGAATTTTTCAATTGATTTTTTTAAATAGAATAGTTCGTTCTCTTTGTCTTTCATTTCCTTGAACCAAATAGAAATTTGATAAAGCTTGCTAGATTTTTCTTCATCATTTTCGATATTTGGAATTTCATTTAACAACTGATTGATTACGCTTGTGTTATTAAATTTAATTTTTGTTGGAATTGCAGTAGAAAGTAAATATTGTAGTTTTTGTATATTTTTATTCAATAATTCTCTTGGTGTAAATAAGACTATATAAAAAATAACTTCATCAAAATCGATAAACCCTGTCACTTCTAATGAAGGATAGGATTCAACATCTGCAATTCTGATTTTAGTATTGTTTTTGTCTTCTCTTTTTGGGCCAGGTTTATACTCGAACTTTGTTTTTGAGTTTTCTTGAATATATTTATTTTGGCTTTCGATTAAGTTTTCAATTGTGAAATCAGATTGTTCCCTTTTCCAAAATTGTACATACATCCATTCATTTTTTTTCTGTGCTTTTTCTAATGTTAAACCTCTTTGAAATAATGTAGCGAAATTATTAATTGAATCTTTTAAATCTAGAACCCAACCAAATGGCGCAGGAAGAACGACAGAGAAATCACCTACGTATGGTATAGCTGTAAAGCTTTGAAACTCTTTTATTTCATCAAAATTTATAATATCTAACTCTATTTTTTGATTTCCATAATATGCTCTATTTATAGCAGCTTTTGAAAACCCTTTTTTTGTTATTAAGACACCTTGATGAGCTTCGACATCTTCAATCATTGAGCAAAATGACTCTACTTGTTTTACATCAATATTTTTTGAAAAGTATTTGCAATCAACTACAATTTTTATTTCATAACCAGCAATTTTTCCTTCAATAAATATGTCAATTTGTCTTTCTGTTTTAGAGTATTTTCCAATTATTTTTTTATCAAACGTAATTGTAGTTTCGGGATAGGTTTCCTGAAAATAAGTTAGAATTTCAATTTCATATTTTTTCCAATTCACGTGAGTTTTTTTAATTGGGCATAATGTTAAGCTAAAAAGAGTTTGAATTCGTTTTAGCGACTGATACCCATCTGACAAACGGGCAGGAACAAAGTTCACTTTTTTTAACGAGAAAGTCAATACCTTGCATTATAATTTATGAACTATGAACATCTACCAAAAAGAGCTCAAGCTACCGCCATATAAACGAGGGTTTCATTTAATAACCAAGCTTGTTTTAGAAAATATACCGGAGATTAGCCAAATACATACAGGTATGTTGCAGGTATTTATAAAACATACTTCTGCTAGTTTAACCATTAATGAAAATGCAGATCCAACTGTCTTACAAGATTTTGAAAGTCATTTGAATGTATTGGTTCCTGAAAATGCACCGTATTATAAACATACGTATGAAGGTTCAGATGATATGCCGGCGCATATCAAAGCCTCTTTACTAGGAGCTTCAATACAAATACCAATTACAAATGGAAAACTGAATTTAGGTATTTGGCAAGGTATTTATCTATGCGAGCATAGAAATAATGGAGGGTCAAGAAGTATAGTGATAACTGCTTTTGGAATTTAAATTGAAATTTTACATTCAGACCTCGCCATAAGCGAGGGAAGAATCTAAAAAATTAGAGATTCCACCCCGAGTACTCGGGGTACCTCATTTCGGAATGACAGTATAACTTTTCTATAACACAACGGATAGGTAAAATAATTAGAAAATTATATTAAAATCATGTTACTTCGGCTCAATAATCAAAAAAACAGCTGTACTATCGCCAATATTTACTACTTCATGCTGACTGATTATATCCTTAGAAAAAGAACTTCCGGTAGATACATTTACTTCTCGAATACCATTTTTATCAGTTATTCGAAACTTACTGCCTTTCAAGGTATATCCAACATGTGGTTTATGATAATGTTTTTCATGCCCAACACCGGGTTCAAAAGTACACTTTAGTACTCTTAATTTTTTCGTTTCTTTGACCACTTCACATACAGATTTTCCTTTCCAACCAGCTTCAAGAGGGTCGGGTAACTTATTAGTATCCTTACAAGAAAAGATCAAAGCTGAAAATAAAAAGAAGAGAAATAGTAGCTTACTATTCATGTTGTTTAATCTAAATAACTCCCTGATGGCCCTGCCTCGGGGTTTCTGATTCACCTCTCCTTGGGAGAGGTCGGAACTGCCTTTTCACAGTTCTGGGTGAGGCAAAATATAGAATTTCGGTTTTGACCTTCAGGTCAAAAATCGAAATTTTATATTGAAACTATACAAAAGGCAACAAGTCAGGCTCTAAATATTCTTGTTTTGCTTTTTTATCATTAAAAATGTCCAATGTATAATGGCTTTTTAATAACCCTAAAAAGTTGTTTTTTAAGTCTGGAAATTTATCCAGCAACTCTTTAAAACTAGTAGATTTAGATTTATTTATAAAATGATTCATTACTTGAGCAGAAGCAATAGTTACCGTTTTATTGAATTTTGTACCATCTCCAAATTTTTGATCGAAATTGGCTATTTGCTCACACAAATTTTCAATGGCTTTATCTAGACCATAGTTGGTTATATGAATATAGGATAATCTTAAATGCGCTTCATGTGTAAATAAAACAGAATTTAAAGTACAGTTTTTAAACTTTTCTTCAAATTCTTGGTTGCTCAATAGGTGATGCTTTTCGGTCATATTGGTTAGGGTTTGCTACTGATTATATCAGTATGGGTTGGTTAATTTTCCGAAATAAGTAAACGAAGTTAGTATTTTAAAATGAAATAGTCAATTTTAATAGAAGTAATATAGTATGCTAACACTCTTTAGTTTCTTACAACCCCAAGTGTAGCCCTTTGCCCTGTTAAGATATTCCATTCTTGCGAAGATAGTAAACGGCCTTTTTCATCATACACTTTTAATTCGGCTGTATTAGGTCCTGAATAACCTTCATTGATAGCTTCAATATCAATCCGGTTATACCCTTTTTTCAGGTCAATATAAATGATAGTATACAATCCATTTAACATTACATTTGAATTAATCATCTGCTCATTTACATATACCTTAATCCGGTCGCCATCCACTAAACTATGATCACGAACCTCAATTCTAACAGATTCAGAAGTACTATGTAA
>VAPK010675782.1_pt1 | contig 10556 bp, 8 predicted proteins | sample 3395031 | NCBI WGS metagenome assembly VAPK01 (sample SAMN08290443, study PRJNA428436) | hydrothermal vent metagenome | isolation source: Deep-sea hydrothermal vent chimney 1 | place: Pacific Ocean: Juan De Fuca Ridge
AAATAAAATAATTTGTTCTAATTGCGGAACGGAGAATCCTATTTATGCTGTTTCTTGCGGAAAGTGCAATTCGTTTCTTAGTCAAAGAACAATTAATATTGATTTTTGGGAAACAATTTGGCGAATGCTATATGCTCCGGTTGATACTGCTGTAAACATAATCCGTGCAGAACACAAAAATTTTACTCTTTCCTTTTTCTTTATAATTTTAATTAAATTATTTTTATTAAAAATATCGGTAGTTTATATCGCTGATGAATTTTCTGTTTTCAGTGAGAATATTTTGGGGCATTTCATTTTCCAAACTGCTATAATCTTGATTTTATTTTTGTTTATTTCGTTTGTTTTTGTCAAAATAGGTAAATTATTCAAAATTGAAACAAGGTTCAAAGATAATTTTGCGTTGTTAGTTTTCTCATTTATTCCGCTACTTTTTAGTTTAATTATTCTTACTCCTGTTGAATATGCATTGTTTGGTAAGTCTTGGTTTTACGCAAATCCGCTGCCGATATTCATAAAACCAACAGCGGCATATATGCTTTATGCTTTGGAGGGAATAATGTTAGTGTGGAGTTTTATTATTTATATTGCTGTATTATTTGCACAATTGAGGAATTGGGTATATTCGGTAATATTCGGGGCATTTGTTTTTATTGAGTTGTCTGCCGTTTTTTATTTTTTATAAGAGAGCTTCAAAAAAGTCTAAAACATTTAATGTTTTCTGTCAAATAAAAACTTCGAATAAACTACACCATATCTCAAACCTTTTCCGCTAACAATTATTTCATTCAGTTTAAGTATTTCAAGTAGGTTTTTAAGAATTAATGAACTGGCAAATATTACATCATTTCTTCCTTCCACCATCGTTTTATATTTTTCGAGTATCTCTGACGAAGTTAATTTTGAAAGTGCGGAAGATAAATTATTTAATTCCTTTTTGTGAATTACTGCACCCTCAATTTTATTTTCATCATACACAAAAATCTTATTTAGCATTCCGGATAGGGAAGTGGGTGTTCCTCCAACACCAATCGCAGATAAATCCCAATTAGAATATTGACTAAGTTCAGAAAAGGATTTTCTCGCAAAATTCTCCATAGAGAAAACTTCATCAGTATTAGGCTTTTCTCCATTTATAAATTTATCAGTTAAAGAAACCGTACCAATTTGAAAACTCTTTTTAAATAATATCTCTTTTGTATTGCCAATAATTATCTCTGTGCTGCCTCCTCCAATATCAATTATCAAATTATCCATATTATTATTTGAATAATTAAAAGAAGCGCCGATAAACGAATATTCTGCTTCCAAATAACCTGGAATAATGTCAACTTTAATTCCGTAATTATTAAAAATAAAATTGGCAATTTCATTTCCGTTTGCAGCAATTCGCAGTGCATTTGTAGCCGTTATTAAAATTTCATCGCAAATATTTTTTTTAATTATGGTGAAAAATTCTTCTATAATTTGAAATAATATTCCAATTTTTTCGGTACTGATCAAACCGCCTTTGGTAAGATTTTTTCCGAGTTTACCGATGCGGAAATAATTTTTTTCTGATAAGATATTATTATCTTTAATTTCAACAATTAAAAGTATTACAGTATTGGAACCAATATCAATAGAAGCAATTTTCATAATTAACCTAAATAAAATTTGATGTTAAATATTTCTTATATTTTATAGTCGAATTTAATAATATTTATTTAATTGCTTAATGAAAATTAAAGAGAAAGAATTTGAGAGCGTATTAGACGACCTAAAATCACTTGCCTCACAAATGGGTGCAAAGGTAAGGTTTGAAAGAGGTGATTTTAAAGGCGGTTACTGTATTCTTCAAGAAAACAAAATAATAGTTATTAATAAACTTTCTACCACTCAAAGAAAAGTTATGACTCTTTCTGCGGCATTAAAAGAACTGGGAATTGAGAACATTTATCTAACACCAAAATTAAGAGAAGTTATTGACGGAATGGAAGGAGAACAATGAAAATATTAGTAATAAATGGTCCTAATCTAAATATGCTTGGGAAAAGAGATGTATCTCAATATGGCGTATTATCATTAGATAAGATAAAGACCGATATTAGAACTGAATTTCCGGAAATTGAATTTACATTTTTCCAAAGTAATATTGAGGGTGAAATTGTAACTCAGTTACAAGATTACCAAAACTTTGACGGTTTGATGATAAATCCGGGCGGATATGCCCATACTTCAGTTGCAATACGCGATGCTTTGGAATTAGTGAAATTACCCAAAATTGAAGTTCATTTATCCAATTTATCAATTAGAGAAAACTTTAGACAAAACCTCATCACCGCATCTGCATCAGACGGCTATATTTCAGGATTTAAGGAATTAAGTTACTTTGCTGCTGTTTATTTGATTAAGAAAATGGTTTTGAAATAGTAGATATTCCAAAGCTTTGTCCGATTTGGAAATTGTAAATAGTAGAGTTTCCGCAAAATAGTATTTTGATGTTTTTCTCAACTTCAGCTAAAATTAGTCTAACATAATCATTGTGATGCGAAGATATGGGACAAAATTAATCCAAAAAATCAGTTTACTTAACAAAATTTATTTCCTTATTTTGCAAAAACTCTAGTATATATGAGTCCATTCTAAAAAGTAATATTTTTACTAACCCACGACTTCGTCGTGGGGAAACAGACTAAAAACGAACTTCCCCAAACGGACTTTAGTCCGTTTGGGGCTTTTTAGAGTGGACTCATATATCAATTTATGGAAAATGCTTTGAATAAACCACTCGGTTATGTTCGTAATTGTAATATTACGGTACTTTTTAATTATCTTGAGTAATGTTGTTAGCAGCAACATTAGAAGGTAACAATGTTACATGAAAATTGTCTGTTTATTTAGTTTAAGTAATAGCTTAAACTTGATATTTTATTATACTTTAATTACTTTAACTAAAGTAAAATTAGAGGAAAAGTTATGAAAGATTTCGGGCTTAAAAAATTATATTATTCAATTAGTGAAGTAAGTAAGCTCACTGATTTAGAACAGTATATTTTAAGATACTGGGAATCTGAATTCGACCAATTAAAACCGTCAAAAAACCGTGCAGGAAATAGAATTTACACAAACAAGGATATTAAAACTATACTTAATATTAAAAAACTGCTGCGCGATGAGCGATATACAATTGAGGGAGCAAAGAAGATTTTAATTGATTCTAAAAAATCAGGGAATAATATTCCAACAGTGAAAGTTGCAAAACCGCAAATGAAAACGATAGAAAAAGAGCCCGTAAAACCTCCGGATTTTAACACCACTCTTGAAGAAATAAAGATTTTTTTATTAGATTTACAATCTAAAATTTAATCTTCGGAACGTGGCGCAGTCCGGTTAGCGTACTTGACTGGGGGTCAAGTGGTCGCGGGTTCAAATCCCGCCGTTCCGACAATGTTATTTCATAACGAATTGTTTGTTAATTGAATATAATCGAATAATTCTATCCTAAAAATTTTATATGAGTCTAACAATAATCCCTGATAAACCTACTTGCAATTGCGGAGTGTTCGGAATATTTAATTCCGAAGAGTCTGCGACTATAACCTATTATGGACTTCACTCATTGCAGCACAGAGGACAGGAAGCATGTGGTATTGTTACATCCGATAAAAATACAAAAGGCAAAAGTGTTTTACAATTGCACAAGGATATTGGTCTCGTATCTGAAGTTTTTGCCGATGAAAATATATTTGCTAATGAATTAATTGGAAAATCTGCAATTGGGCATAATAGATATTCAACTTCCGGTTCGTCTCTTTCAAAAAAAAATATACAACCGTTCGTTGTTAATTACAGAAATGGGAATCTTGCTATTGCCCATAATGGAAATTTGACTAATGCAAAATCATTACGCAAAAAGCTAGTTGACGAAGGTGCAATTTTTCAAACATCCTCAGACACTGAAGTTGTGCTCCATTTAATTGCCAGATCAAAATTAGATAATCAAGTTGAACAAATTATCGATGCATTAAAACAGATTGAGGGAGCATACAGCGTTATAATTTTGACGGATGATAAATTAATTGCCGCACGGGATCCCCACGGATTTAGACCGCTTTCTATTGGAAGACTCAATGGTTCTTTTGTTATTGCTTCTGAAACTTGTGCTTTTGATATTAATACGGCAAATTATATTCGGGATGTTTTGCCCGGTGAACTTGTTGTAATTGATAAATCTGTGGATGCTCCCGAGGAAATAAAATCTTACAAAATTCATAAAGATAAAACAATCCCGAAACATTGTGTTTTTGAGTTTATATATTTTTCACGTCCTGATAGTTTTATATTTGGCTCAAGTGTGGATAAAATACGCCGCAAATTGGGTAAAGTTTTAGCAAAAAAACATCCGGTTAGTGATCCGGACGGAGAAAAGATTATTGTAATAAGCGTTCCTGATAGTTCAAATACTGCTGCAATCGGTTATCAAAATCAATTGGAAAAAGAGGGGATTCCGTCAAAACACGAAATTGGGCTTATTCGCAGCCATTATATTGGTAGAACCTTTATTCAGCCCGGACAAAAAAACAGAGAAATAGGCGTACGAATTAAGTTTAATACGGTTAAGGGCGTTTTAGAAAACAAGACAGTTGTAATTATAGACGATTCAATTGTTAGGGGAACTACTGCAAAGCAGCTTGTTAAATTGGTTAGAGAAGCAAATCCCAAATCTATCCATTTTAGAATTTCATCTCCGCAAATACTTTTTCCGTGTTATTATGGTATGGATTTTCCTTCTAAAGAAGAGCTGATAGCAAATCGTCTTGATAACAATGCAGAAAAAATTAAAGAATATCTTGGTGTCGATTCACTAAAATATTTAACCAAAGATGAAATGCTTGACGCAATGGTGGACCATCCACGGGAGCATTTCTGTACTTCGTGTTTTACAGGAAAATATCCGGTTAAAGTTGATAAAAAATTTACTAAAAATGAGTATGATGATTAATAGATTTTTAATATATCTTGCTTTGCTCCCTGCTGTTTTGTATAGTCAATCACAAGTTTTTATTAAATTTAATGAAGTAATTCCTATAAAATCTTTAGAAAATACTCAGAATCAACTTCAACTGCTAAAATTTAATTTAGATAATCCAATATATCCTAAAGTTATTAAAGAACTTTACCCGAATTACATAAAGAATAATATAGACTTAAATCATATTTTTGTGTTTTCTTTTAATAATAAAGTGGAATCGGATAATTTTTTAGCATTAAATGCTAATAATCCTAATGTCATGTATGCCAAAAAGTCAAATGTTTACAAGGTTGATGCATTAAACTCAAACGATAGTTTGTTTACAGAGCAATGGGCATTAAAAAAAATCAGAGCGGAGCATGCTTGGAGCATTACTAAAGGATCACCGCAACTTATTATGGCTATTATAGATACAGGTGTTGACTTTTTACATCCGGATTTAGAAAACAAGATTGCAATTAATGACGCTGAGGATTTGAACCACAATGGAAAACTTGATATTGCTGATTTAAATAATATTGATGACGACGGAAATGGATTTATTGATGATGTAGTTGGCTGGGATTTTACGGATAGAGTTGGTTTCCCGATTGATTCGCTCGGAGGCGATTATCTCAACTGGGACAACTATCCTATGGACGAATTTTTTCATGGAACATTTGTTGCCGGGATTGCCGGTGCTGAATTAAACAATAATATCGGGATAGCCGGAGTTGCTCCCAATTGTAAAATATTACCGATTCGTGCATTTGACCCGAATGGATTTGGTGAGGAGGATGATGTTGCTGCGGGAATTTTATATGCTGTTCAAATGGGAGCAAAGGTTATAAATATGAGTTTTGGTGATGATAAATTCTCCAATGTTCTAAAGGATGTAATTTCTTATGCTCACAGCCAAGGCGTTGTTCTTATTGCAAGTTCAGGAAACTCCGGAAATGATTTACCTCATTATCCATCCGGTTATTCGGAAGTTATAAGCGTTGGAAACTCAAATCAGAGTGATTTTGTAAGTCAGCAATCAAGTTTTGGTTCAACATTAGATTTAGTGGCTCCCGGAACTTCAATAATTTCAACTGACCTAAATGGAGGCTATCGTATTGCAAGCGGAACTTCGGCTTCAGCTCCGCATGTTACCGGTGCTGCAGCTTTGATTTTATCTCAAAACAATTTTACTAACGAAGAAGTTAAGCAAATTCTTAAATCAACGAGCGATGATATTGAAAATGCCGGTTGGGATATTAGAAGCGGAGCAGGCAGATTAAATGTTGAACGTGCATTACAAATTGCAGCACCATCAAATATTTCAATTGATTTTCCACTAGAAGATTTTACTACAAATAAAGACACACTCCCTATTTCCGCAACCATTCTTTCGGCTAATTTCGTTTCATTTAATCTTTATTACGGAGTTGGAATTACTCCATCTGAATGGACGAAACTTTTGTCAAATATAACTTATCAATTTGCACAAAAGAGTATTTTTAATATTGATATATCTTCATTGAAAGATACTGCGTACACAATTCGTTTGGAAGTAAACTTAAATAATAATAGAACAACTGAAGAGCGAGTTAATTTTTATATAGATAGAACTCCGCCAAAAATTGAACTCGGCAGTATTGCACCAATATTTTATGGTAAAAAATCAACTATTTTTGCAGAGATATTTACTTCCGACCGTTCTATTGTTAAAATGTTTTATAGAAAAAGAGGAGAAGCAAATTTCAATTTTGTTTCCCTTGACGGTTTTGCCACTAACAATTTTTTCGTAAAACAATACCATTACGGATTCATTCCAAAAAATTTAATTGAACAAAATACAGCTTATGATATTTATTTTGAAGCTATAAACCTTGCCGGATTGTCAACTACATTAATGAATAATAATTCTTATTTCATTTTAAAAACAGATGACTATTTTCAGGCAATTACTCCGGTTGAATTGCCTTTTTCATTGCCATTAGGTAATCTATTTAAGAATCCTGTAAATTTTACAAATCGTAGCAATAAATCCGAAGTTCTGTTCGAACCGTTTGCCGATACAAATTCTACGACTTATTCTTTAATGAAATTGGTCGGTAATAGTTTTGAGAACATCAATACAATAAATGGGAAAATTCCAATTTCTACAGGGGATTTTAATAATAACGGGAAACTTGACCTTTTAAGTAATTTTATACGAAACGGATTTATTGACGAACAAACTCAGCCGGATAATTTTTCATTAACAAATTTATATGAAAACAAGACCGGTAAATTTTTCCCGATACTTGCCGAAGATATTAATAATGACGGAAACACTGAAATTATAACAAATAGCAATAATGAAAAATATTATATTTGGCGAGCAACTAATTCCGGTAATATTATCACACAGAATTCTTTGATTGACTCTCTTGAAAATGTTTCCGAGCCTGATATTTCAAATTCGTTTAGTAACCAGGTATTCATCAATTTAACAATTGCCGACTGTAACAACGATGGTAAAAATGAAATTTGGTTTGCCGATGCTGACGGGGATTTGATTGTTTATCAAATTAATTCACCTAACAATATTGCTTTATTAGATACAATACATTCCGATTTTACAACAACGCATTCGCAAACAATAAGCAAAGGGGATTTTGACGGAGACGGAGTCGATGATATTGCAATACTGTTTAAAGCGAACAGCATTGCTCCGTATTTTGTGCTGCGTGTTTTTAATTATAAACAGAATAAATTTAATGTGATATTCGAGAAAGTATTTTTGGATCAGTCGAGTGAATTTTCCAGTCCGTTTTTTACTAAGGTTTACCAATCTTTAAGGTTTGTGAATACTACAAATTCACCGCAGGATGAACTCGTTATAAACATATTTCCGTATTTATATATTTTTGATTTTAATAACGGAACTCCAAAAATTATTTTTTACAAAGAGGGAATTAATTCACAATCAATTTTTCAAGGAGATTTGAACAATAACGGCAAAACCGAAATTGCTTTTCAAAACAAAACGGGTTACAAATTTTACGAATTTGAAAACACTGAAAATGATGTCCCTACTCCTGAAATTACTGCTGCGTTCAGCACTGATTCCGGCAGCACTTTTTTGAAATGGAATTTCACTTCTGAAAGAAGCTACATCTTTCGTGGTGAAAATAAACAAAATTTGCGAATGATTGATTCATCAGTTTCTACAACTTTTGCGGATAATAATGTTAATAATTTAACAAATTATTATTATGCGATTCAAAACTTTAGCAGTTCCAATACAAATCTGTTTTCTAGTTTGAGTTCTATCGTTGAAGTTTTTGTTCATCCCAAAACTAAAATAGATACTGTTTTTTCGGTTTCGCAAAAAGACGTTATTGTTAAGTTTACGGATAAGATGGAAAACACAATTGATAATGTTGGAGCATTTGAAGTTGAAGGAGTGGGCTATCCGAAGAGTGTTTCAGCGAATTCCGAATATTCATTTTTGCTAAGCTACGAATCTTCTTTTCTAGCAAACAGAAATTATGTGCTTGATATTAAAAATTTGACGGATATTTTCAATTCACCTTTGGAAAATGAGAGTAGAAATTTTATTGTTTCAGAAGTTGATTCGTCCGTACGGTTTTATGTTTCTTCATTTAGTATAGTTAATAATTATTCAGTTGAAATAGAATTTAATCTTAATGTAGATTCATCTTCGGCAGTAAAAGAGGCAAATTATATTTTTACACCTGCTAATAATGTAGGTAAAGTTACTTTCAATGCGGCATCAAAAAATAAAGTGATTTTACATACCAAAAATCCCATTGGTTCGATAGGGAAGCAATATTCATTGAAAATAAGCAATTTATTTTCCTCAAATAAGGACGGAAACATTAAAATTAATACAGGAGCGGGAAGTGTAATTGTTTTAACCGCAAATGCTGAAAATTTGAACGACGTTTATGTTTTCCCTAACCCTGTAACTTTAAATTCAATGAATGAACAAAAAGTTACATTTGCAAATATCACAAAAAAAGCTGAAGTACAAATATTTAGTATTTCAGGAAAAAAAATAATATTTATAGAAAGCAACAATAACAGCGGCGGGGTAATATGGGACTTACGCGACTTTAACGGAAAAGACATTGAAAGCGGGATTTATATTTACAGAGTAATTTCCAAAACGCAGAACGGTGAAGATATGCAATCTGTTATTGGAAAATTTGCTGTTATTAGGTAAAATAGTAATGCAAATAAAATTTAATCATTTTTATTACAAACATTATGAAAATAAATATTAAAGAAATTCACACAAAATCAAATTACCTAAGTCTATCTAGAATCTTTCTTGCTATTCCGGTTTTTTATTTTATGGGAAAAATTCAGCAAGAGGAGAGCGCAAGATACATTGTTTTCGGGCTTTGGTTTTTGGCATATTTAACTGATATCGGAGATGGTTACCTTGCCCGTAAATACAATGAAGTTACGGAAATGGGGAAAATTATTGATCCGCTTGCGGACAAAATTCTTGTCACAATTGTTATAATTAAATTCTATTTGGATGGATTGATACCTGATTTTTATTTCTTCGTTATTATTATGCGTGATGTACTAATATTTTTGGGTGGCATCTATGTTAGTAAACGAATAGGAAAAGTTCTGCCTTCAAACAAATTGGGTAAAATGACAGTATTTTCCATTATGCTGTTTTTTATTGCCGTACTTTTCAATTTCGAAAATACAATCCCGTGGCTTTATTCATTCTTTTATTACGTAAGTATAGTTTTTGCTTTTGCTTCGGTTGGCGGTTATGCAATTCGCGGTTATGATGCTATTAAATGGAATAGGGAAAAGTAGAGAACATGAACTACAATAAAATTATTTGGACAAAACAAGTGCTCTCTATTTAGAATGGGAAAGAATTGAGCGACGTAAAAGCAAAACACAAAATACATTGTTGTAATATGCGAGTATCTCAAAACTCTTAAAAATAAAAGAGACAAGAAATCATAATTGGGAAAGCATGAGGAAGGGAATTAAAAAATCAGAAACAAAAACAGTTGTAACAGCAAAGAATATTAAAGACAGTATTTATAATATTCGAGGGCGACAAGTAATGATTGATGAAGAATTAGCACAAATGTACAACGTAGAAACAAAAAATCTTAATCGTGCAGTTAAAAGAAACATTGATCGTTTTCCCGAAAAATTTAGATTTCAGCTAACAGAAGAGGAACTTGAAAACTTGAGGTGCCAAATTGTCACCTCAAGTGATGATTCTTTAAGATCGCAAAATGCAACCTTAAGCAATTACGGTGGCAGAAGATATCTTCCTTATGTTTTTACAGAACAAGGCGTATCAATGCTCTCGGCAGTTTTACGGAATGAAACAGCAGTAAAAGTAAGCATTCAAATAATGGATGCAGATTCCCATGATGAAAATATAAGGTACATGCAATGAAACCGTGACAAATCAGCGATTTAGAGTCAAAATTTCTGTAACACAGATTAATAATCTGTGTTACAGAAATATGGCAAATTTAATCGGAAAATCAGTCGAAAGCCGGATTCGGTCTTTGCCGAA
>VAPK010614414.1_pt1 | contig 10555 bp, 5 predicted proteins | sample 3395031 | NCBI WGS metagenome assembly VAPK01 (sample SAMN08290443, study PRJNA428436) | hydrothermal vent metagenome | isolation source: Deep-sea hydrothermal vent chimney 1 | place: Pacific Ocean: Juan De Fuca Ridge
GAAAAAGTCGGACTTAACATTCGAAATTGTTTCTTAATGCATATCAATAATGCTTATATAAAAAATGGAGAAATTGAGCCGTCTGAATTATTTGTTCAAACTGAAATTAGTGAAAAAGTTAGTGAATTTTCTGAAGGGATTGAATCTAGAATTGAAGAGATGTTTAAAGTTGTCAATGGTTCAGAGCCAGAATTCTCTGTTGATGATATACTTACAACTGAATATGATAATTTCTGTTTAGATGAGTTTATGAAATCTTTACCAGAAGATAATGTTTTTGATTTTTATAGGATGCCAAAAAAGAAAGTTATTGAATTGTATAAAGATGGGTACGAATTAATAAAAGACGTCCCAGAAGGCGTTAAATTAAACGACAAGCAACAAATACAGCGGAGATTAGCGAATGAAGGTGGAAAACATATAGATAAGCTCGAGATTAATAATTTTTTTAGAAACTTGGAATATCCAATTTATTATTTAGATTTTGAAACGATTAATCCTGCGATTCCGAAGTTTGATGGAATGAGGCCTTATCAGAGGATTCCTTTTCAGTTTTCGTTGCATGTTCAGGGTGAGGAGGATGGCGAGTTGAGGCATGTTTCATTTTTAGCGGAAGGGATGGACGATCCTAGGTATGATTTTATGCAAGCTTTGAAAGATAATCTTGGAGATATTGGAAGTGTTTTAGTTTACAATCAAGGCTTTGAGAAGGGTGTCATGAACGAAGGGGAGACTGCGTTTCCTGAGTTTAGAGAGTGGTATAATGAGAATATTTTGCCTAGAATTAAAGATTTATGGGATGTATTTAGGAATTTTTATTATTATGATCCCAGACAGAAGGGGTCGGCTTCGATTAAGGCTGTGTTGCCTGTTTTGAGTGATTTGAGTTATGGGGATTTGGATATTAATAAGGGTGATTTGGCTAGTTATGAATATGAGCGAGTTACGTTTGATCCTTCGGTGAGTGAGGAGGATGGGGCTAAAGTTCGGGCAGATTTAGAGAAGTATTGCAAGTTGGATACTTTGGCAGAGGTTGAGATTGTTGGGGCGTTAAAGAAGGTGATTAAATGACTTTAAGCCTTTCAAGAGAGGAAGTTATGAATTTTTGCAGAAAAAATCAGAGTGCCCTTCTTATGTTCGGTCAGGCGGGAGAAGATTACATTTCATCAAGATGTTTATTATTGAATAATCTTCTCACTGGACTTACTCTTTCTTCGCAAGCAATTGAGAAAATCCTTAAATCGTTTATCCTTTTAGAAGATGGAGTCTCCACTAAATTAAAAGGGAAAGACCTTCATAATCCTTTTAAATTGAAGGAAGAGCTGAAAAATAAAAGGGATTATAGGCTAGACAAATTCGATAATTTATTAAAAAAGTTGTATGGACATTATCAGAGTAGATATTTTGATAATAAAGATTCAAGCAAAGTAAAATCTACAGATGAATTAAATGACGTTGATGAATTATGGATTTATTTAATTAAAATAATCCCTCTTCCAGAAGAAGTGAAATATCGAACAAGTTTTTTTACGACTCTTTTCAAAGACACTTTTAACACTGCCTATTTTATTAGAGAAAGAAATCAAGCTATATCTAATGATTTAGGAGAAATGAAGAAGAAATATTTTCAGGTTTTTAATCATCTTTATCCTAAAAAAAGGGACTAAGAGGAGATAAAAATTGAGGTTTTTTAAATAATTATAAATTCTTATTCGAAATATCAAAGAATCTTTCAAAGAATTTTGTTAATTTTTCAATAACACTCTCACGTTTTTTTGTTCTTTTACTTTCTTGAGAAAAACGAGTTAAAGGAGGTAAAACTTTGGTGATACCAGTTCCAGTTGTTGAAACAGAACCATCTCTAAATGAATTTTTTATAAATTTGTACGTTTCATCAGAGTTTAGATTTTCACTTTTAATTATTTTGTCTAATTCCTCGATTTTCTTTTTTTCTACAAATTCAATCCAATCATCATCAACTGCTGAATGATTATCTAAGGATTCAATAAATTGTTCGATAAGATCTTTTTTGTTTCTTAACTCAACACTTGAATCTATGGCTTTGTTAATGTCTGCTAGAATCTCTTTGTTTTTTGTGTGGTCCTCATGATATTTTTTAATTAATTTTAAAATATAATCAATATTAATTTCAATCTGTTTAATAAGTTCCATTTCAAAAATGAGGTCATCATTAATATTTTCTTTTTCATTATCTTTACCTTTTCTGAATTCATTGTATAAATCAATATATAGACTATGATAATCTTGAATATCTCTTTCACTTAGAATTTCATTATTTTCAAATTCATCAAATGTCGTTAATATATTACGTAGTCGTAAAATTCCCCCATAAAGTTTAATAAAATCTTTTTGATTTTTTTCTCCTAAAATTCTTTCTCCAATTGGGAATTTTTCTTCTAATTCTTGAATTAAATCTTTATATCCTCTAATTCCTTTTCCTTCATTTTCATAACCATTATAATATTCAGAGTATGTTTTTAATAACACAATACCACTTGCTTCTTTATCGCCAAAAAGTGAAATTGATTCATTAGTTGCTTTTTCTAAATTACGAAAACAAACTATATTTCCAAAAGTTTTAATACTGTTTAAAATACGATTTGTTCGAGAATATGCTTGAAGTAAACCATGTAATCTTAGATTTTTATCAACCCACAATGTATTTAGAGTTGTTGCGTCAAATCCTGTTAAGAACATATTTACTACAATTAAAATGTCTACTTCTCTGTTTTTTACCCTTTCACTAACATCTTTATAATAATTTTGAAATTTGTCTGACGAAGTATTATAGGAAGTCCCAAACATCTTATTATAGTCTTTAATTGCATTTTCTAAAAAATCTCTTGAACTTGCATCAAGTCCACTTGTATCTTCAGGATTTTCATCAATCATCCCGTCAGCTTCTTCTTCATTTACTCCAAAACTAAAAATAGTTGCTATTTTAAGTTGTTTATCGCTCGGTAAATCTTTTAGTTGTTTTTGAAATTCAAAATAATATTTTTTTGCCATTTCAATGGATGAAACAGTGAAGATTGAATTAAATCCAGATAAACGTTTTTTCTCCATGAGTCTTTCAATTTTTAATCTATCTTTTGAGCTTACTATCTTTTCAATATTTTTAGTTACATTGTGAGTATAATATCTATTTCTTTTTGTTTTTTGATCAAAATGTTCACGAATGTATTTTACAATATTACTTAATCGTTCAGGTGCAGAAAGTGCTTTTTCTCTATCAATATCTTTTACTTTTTCATCTTTAATATTTTCTGCTTCTCGAACAGTAGAAATATAATCCACTTTAAACGGTAAAACATTTTTATCAGCAATAGCATTTACTATAGTGTAAGTATGTAATTTATCACCAAATGCTTGCTCGGTTGTCTTCAGATCAACTCGTCCAGATGAAGATGAATTAATTGCAAAAATAGGAGTTCCAGTAAAACCAAAAAGATGATATTTATTGAATGCTTTTGTAATTCCTGCATGCATATCTCCAAATTGTGAACGATGACATTCATCAAAAATTAATACAACATGACCATCAAAAATATTATGTCCTTTATTCTTTCCTATAAATCTATCTAGTTTTTGAATTGTAGTAATAATTATACGGGCATTTGGATCTTCGAGTTGTTTTTTTAACTTTGCTGTACTAGTATTGCTATTAGCAGAACCTTTTTCAAATTTATCATATTCTCTCATTGTTTGATAATCTAAATCTTTTCTATCAACAACGAATAGGACTTTATTAATATCGGACAATTTGCTTATTAATTGTGCAGTTTTAAAACTCGTTAAAGTTTTTCCTGAGCCTGTCGTATGCCAGATATAACCACCTGCATCAAGAGTTCCAAGTTGTTTATAATTTGTACTTACTTCAATTTTATTTAATATTTTTTCGGTTGCAACTATTTGATAAGGTCGCATAACTAAAAGCTGTTTTTCTGTTGTAAAAACGCAATATTTAGTAAGGATGTTTAATATAGTGTGTTTTGCAAAAAAAGTTTTTGAGAAATCCATTAAATCTGTGATTGGACGATTAGTATAATCTGCCCACCAACTTGTAAACTCGAAGCTATTACTTGATTTTTTACCTTTCTTTTTTACACCTTTGTTTAATTCTTTTATATGATTATTACGAGTAGTATTACTATAATATTTTGTATGAGTTCCATTCGAAATTATAAATAATTGAACATATTCAAATAAACCACTTGATGCCCAAAAACTTTCTCTTTGATAACGATTAATTTGATTAAATGCTTCTTGTATTGCAACTCCTCTTCTTTTTAGTTCAATATGAATCAATGGCAAACCATTTACTAAAACCGTTACATCATAACGATTAGCTCTTTGTCCTTCATCTGTTTCGTATTGATTAGTTACTTGTAAATTATTGTTATGAATATTTTTTTTATCTATTAAGTAAATGTTTTTGGTAGATTTGTCATCTCTTTTTAAAATTTTGATATGATCTTCTTGTATTGTTGTAGTTTTCTCAGCAATACTTTGATTTGGATTAGCAAGTTCAAGATTAAAAAAATATTTCCATTCATTATCTGTAAATTGATAATTATTTAATTTTTCTAATTGTTTTCTTAAATTTAAAATTAAATCATCTTCTTGAGTTATTTTAAGATATTCGTAAGCCTGAGTTTCTAACTGTTTAATAAATTCTTTTTCTAATTGATCTTCGCTTTGATAATGTTCAGCTCGTTTTTTTGAAGGAGTAAATTTAGATACAACTGTACTTTCTGTACTTTGTGCTACTAAATTATAATCTTTATTTGTCATTTTATTCATTTACTCCCCACTTAAATTCTTTAATAAAATTATTGAATGCTAATTTAAATAAATTTTTATGTTCATCAGGCAATTCTTTAAATTCAGTTTCGATTAATTTATTGTGGCTATAAGAATGCAATAACCTTATAATTTCTCCTTTTTTTTCTCCAGTAATACACTTTTCAAAATTTCCTAATCCTAAAAAATTAGCTGTTTTTTCTAATAGGGCTCTAAATAAGTTGAAATGATATTTCTCTACACTATCTGAATTAATTGCTTTTCGAATTTTGTCAATCACCTCATGATGATAACTAAAAGGAGAATCTTTTATTTTATCTAATTTAAATTTAAAATTATTTTTTGATAAAATTCTAGTATTTCGTTTGAAATTGTCAAATTTAAACGAGCTGTAAAAAATATTGTAAAACAAAGCATGATGTGTTGTAATTAAAATCTTTAAATTGTTGTTTGTATATTCTTTAATTAATTCAATTAAATTTACTGTTAAAGAAATTAGTCTTGTATCATCTAAAGAAGAAACAGGGTCATCAATAACAATATATTCTAAATGATTAAAAAAATCAGTAGATCTATTATCTTCATCGGCGTTTAAAGACTCAATTACTAATTCTAAGATAGTATAAAATACAATCCAAATGAATGTACTTTCTTCCCCTCTGGAAATTTTGATATTTTCTTGAGCAGTTACATCACCAGTTGGAATATTAAAAGAAATTGCACCCATATCTTTATCAAAAGAAGGTTCTATTTTTGTATTTAAAGTATTATTAAAATTGTTAATTATTTGCTTTTCTAATTCTTGTGATTTAATTAACTCTCTAATCCAAGAATGATTTAAATTTAGAATACGGGTTTCATTATCCCACGAAAAATAATCTTCAAAAAATGCGTTATAGCATAAAACTTTAAGGTTTTCTTCAGTATCGTTTAAGTCAGAAAATTTATTTGATAATCTTGTTTTTCCAGCTCCATTAAAAGAGAAAATAATTGAGGCACTGTTTTTGTCAGTAGTTGAATCAAGTTCATTTTTTATATTGTTAAAAAGAGTTTGAATAGAATTAAATTCAGTCATTTGCTTCAATCTCCTTAAATGTTAAAAGTTTATTTCTGTAATGCTCGTATTGTTGCCTTCTTGCTTTAAGTTCTGCGGGTAAACCTTTGGATATGTCGTTTACTAAAGCATCGAACTTGTCAAGAATTGCAACTATTCTTTCTTGTTCTGGAATCGAAGGGATTGGGATCTTGAATTCCCGTAAAGCTTTAAGTCCTAAATTTTTAATAGTTGCTCCTGTTTTTTGTAGTTCATAATAATTCTTTGCGAAAGTTGTTTGAAGTAGATAATATAAAAATCTCAAGTTTAGCAATTGAGATTTTAAATTAAAATATGCCACCGACTTACCCAATACAATACTTTCATTATTAAAAAAAGCAACACTCCCAATTGTTCCATTTATTGACATAAAAAGTGTTTTGCCTTCAAGAAAATCTATTCCGTGCTTGATAAACATATCTTCATCCACTTGTTTAGTATTCTTCTCAAATACCAGATGCCCTTTTTTTAGATTATTTCCATTTATAAAATAATATTTCCCAAAAGGAACATATTTTGGGGTGCCATGTAAGCCATCCCCTATTTTACACAATTCATTTAATGGGGTAAACTCAACATCATCATCAAAAGTCAATAATTCCTCTCGATAATGTTCATATTGTTGTTTTCTCGCTTCTAGCTCCGCTTCTAGCTCCGCTTCTAGCTCCGTAAAATTGTCAAGAATTTTTATAATTTCCTCTTGGATTGGAAGAGGTGGGATTGGGATTTTGATTTTTAATATATCTCCCATTTTAGGATGTTTTACTCCACCACCTCTAAAATGGCTTTCAATTAAATCATTTTTAGTTAAAAGAAAATAATAACAATATTTTAAATTGTACTTTTTATCATCAAAAGAACTTGCGAGAATATTACCACTATCTACAAATTTTCCATTATAATATTTTATATTAGCAGAACCACCAGAAGGTATTGAAATAACTTCTCCTTCATTAACAAAATCTTTAGCTAATTCTTCAGTTGTAGAACCAACAAATTTACCAGTAGCTAATAATTTAATAGTTCCATCTTTTACTTTTAATTTTTTTAAATCTTTGGCAGAAATGTGTTTGAATGATAAAATTTTAGTTTGTTTATGATTATCAACAGCATTAAACCTTTTATCCCATGCAGTCACTTCCCATAACTCTTTAAACTCAACCCCTTCAGGACAAAGTTCTTCAATAAATTTTTCAATTTTATTTGATTGAACAACCATATTAATTAGAACCCCCTAAAGATTTTACAAAATCATCACAACCTTTTATTATAAATTCAGGTGTTAAATCAAATTTCTCCGGATCTAATTGAAATAGAAAATCATTTTCAATATGATAAATTTCATTTACAAATTTCATAAAGACATTATCAGGTTTTTTAGCTTCATCAATACCGTCTAATAAAATTCTAAATAATATTATTTTCACAAAACTATTATTTGTTTCATTATAAAGAATTATAAGTTTATCATCATTAAGTTTTTCTAATAATTTATCATAATCAAAATTAGGATTTTTAATTTTTATCCTGTCGAGTCCAGATTCTAAATCATCACTTGATAATTTTTGATAATTATCATCAATTTTTTCCTTTCTTTGATCAGTTGTTTCTGTTTTTGATCTTTTATGAAGTAAATTTGATAATACTTCATATTCATTACCTTTATCATCAATCACTTCATAATATCTTCTCAAATAAATTAATTTTATAATTTCATCTACATCATCAGATTTTATAATTTTATTGTAGATTTGTGAGATTGATAATAAATCATCTTTGGTTATTTCTAATTCCTTTAGTTTATTAGTTTTTGTAGTTATAACTGTTGGGCTAATTAAGTCTTTAAATTTATTATGCAACACCTTAACAGTATCAATTATAGGTTCTATATCGTGTGTAAGCATTAAAACAGTTTTCCCTTTAAATGAATTATTTTCTCTGAATAACATATCCATAATAGCATATTTCTTGTGTTTATCAAAAGAAGAAATAGGATCATCTAATATAATTAAATCGGGATTTCTAAAAAGTGCTTCATACATAAAAAGAACTAATCCGAATGCATTTTTTTCACCAAAGCTTAAATATTGATTACCTTTCTGGATATTATTGTCTGAATCAATATGCTTCAATCTTAATTTATAATCCTTATTTTTATCTGTAATTATTACTTCATATTTATAACCTGCTTTTTTTAAAAACTGATCAATATTTTTTTTATGCTTAGTAATTAGTGCTTTGATTTCACTATTTTGTTGTCCAATAGCTCTTTTTAAATCGGTTATTTTTATAAGAACATCTGATAAAGATTTATTTAAAGATTTGATTATATCTTGTGATTTTAATGAATTAAATCGATCTAAATAATCCAATTTAATGTCTAATGATTTTATTTGATCTTCTACTTTGTCATTTTCAGCAAGAAATGTGGGAGTAATTAATTGTAAATTTTTTAATTTTTTGAGAAAAATATCAATTTGTTTTTTAGTCTCTTGAATATAATTTATTTCTTCTTCTTCAAGACCTGTATTTTTAGTAGTAATCTCAGTAAGTTTTGTTTTGGATGTATCTGAAAAATAATCACCTAAATTGTTTAGAGCGTTCATTATGATAATTAATTTTGAAATTATATTTTTATCATAAGTATTTGAAACTAGATTTATTATTTCTTCTTTTTCTTTAGTTGGAGAAGTACAAAAAGGACAATTATCAGAAATACCCATAAAACTTTTTCCTTTCATTTGCCATCCTAACCAACTAGTACACTCTTGATCATTCTTTAAATATTCACTATAACCGTTCAATTCTTCAGGAATATTCTTTAATAAATTACCATTTTCTAACGCCTTATACACTGCTGATGACTTTGATAATTTTCCTGTGTTAGTGATTGAAAAACTATTTGCTAAACTTTCAAAATTCTTAATAGTTTCATTTAAGCTTTCATCTTTTTGAAAAATAGTCTTTATGTTTTCTAAAATGTTTTCTATCTCTTGAACTGATTTTATATAATTAGGAGATTTTATAAAAATTTCAAAACTATTTGCAACTAATTCATCATCTTTATATATAAACTGATTTAAATATTCTTCATCAAAAATAAATACGCTTTTTATTTCATCAGGTATAATTACTTCTGGCTCAATTTTAGAATCTAATTTTTGCAACTTAAAGGGCATTAACTCTTTTAATTTGTCTGGTTCTTCAATCTTATATTTAATCGCTTTTGCAATTGTACTTTTACCAGTTCCATTAGTTCCAAATTTAATATTTAATTTGGACTTAGAGATTTGAACAATACCACTATCAATATTATTGCAATTTTCTAATTTAATATCCATATTAATTTGCCCCTTCAATCTCTGCTACTATTTTATCAATTGCTGTTCTAAGTTCGCTTTGTTTTTTTACTATATCAGAGATCTTTTTGTTAAGTTCAGTAATATCAATAACTTCTCTTGTGTCTTCTTGTTCTACATAACTTGAAACTGCAATATTATACTCGTTTTCTGCAATTTTAGAATTATCCACTAATTTAGTAAAATATTCAGAATCTTCTCGTTTACTAAAAGCATCTAAAATCTTTTTTCTGTTTTCTTCAGTTAATTTATTTTTATTCCCACTATGAACAAATTCTTTTGAAGCATCAATAAATAAAGTTTTATTGTCTTTCTTGCTTTTCTTAAGAACAATTATGCAGGTTGCAATTGAAGTTCCAAAAAATAAATCTGAAGGTAATTGAATTACTGCATCAACATAATTATTTTCAATTAAATATTTTCTAATTTTTTGTTCTGCTCCACCACGATAAAGAACACCTGGAAATTCAACTATTGCTGCAGTTCCACTTGTAGAAAGCCATGCAAGCATATGCATAGTAAATGCTAAATCGGCTTTACTTTTAGGAGCTAAAACTCCAGCAGGAGAAAAGCGAGGGTCATTAATTAAAATAGGATTAGCATCCCCCTCCCAGTGAATTGAATAAGGAGGATTTGAAACAATTGCATCAAAAGGTTCATCATCCCAATGATGCGGATCAATTAAAGTATCCCCGTGAGCAATATCAAATTTTTCATAATTAATATCATGTAAAAACATATTAATACGACAGAGATTGAAAGTTGTCAAATTAATTTCTTGACCAAAAAAACCTTGTCGTACATTTTCTTTTCCAAGAACTTTAGCAAATTTAAGAAGTAAAGAACCAGAACCACAAGCAGGATCATATACTTTATTTACTTCTTTTTTACCAACAGTGGTAATTTCAGCTAAAAGCTCACTTACTTCTTGAGGTGTATAAAATTCTCCTCCTGATTTACCTGCACTACTGGCATACATTGCCATTAAATATTCATAAGCGTCTCCAAAAGCATCAATTGTGTGGTCTGTATATGTTCCAAGATTTAAACCTTGAATAGATTCTAAAAGTTTAACCAGTTGCTTATTTCTTTTTTCAACGGTATTTCCTAATTTATTCGAATTTACATCTAAATCATCAAATAATCCTTTAAGATCTTCTTCGCTTTCTGTTCCCTTAGCTGAATGTTCAATATTCTTGAAAACTCTTGCTAAAGTTTCATTTAAATTGGAATCGTTACGAGATTTTTTTGTAACATTTGAAAATAATTCACTTGGCAA
>VAPK010208447.1_pt1 | contig 10554 bp, 10 predicted proteins | sample 3395031 | NCBI WGS metagenome assembly VAPK01 (sample SAMN08290443, study PRJNA428436) | hydrothermal vent metagenome | isolation source: Deep-sea hydrothermal vent chimney 1 | place: Pacific Ocean: Juan De Fuca Ridge
GAGTGCACGACCCAGACTTCTGAGTGCACGACCCAGACTTCTGAGTGCACGACCCAGACTACTGAGTGCACGACCCAGACTACTGAGTGACGACTACATCAGCTGGGTCAGTCCCCCGTCAACAACAAGCACTTGTCCGCTGATATAGCCATTACGCAAGAAGGCAAGGACCGCCTCGGCACAATCGTCTGCGGTTGCTGAACGCGGCACCGGAGCCATGGCAGCAACGGCGGCATGCTGGTCATCCCAGGACTCAGTCCACGGGGTAGTAACGAGCCCAGGGGCGACGGCATTGAATCGGATTGGGCCGTATGACTTTGCGAGCAATGCCGTCATCTGATTGAGGGTGGCTTTCGCCATTGAATAGGCCATCGAACTTCCAACTGGCCGAACCCCGGCAATGGAAGTGATGGTCACGACATTGGGATTGCCAGACTTGGCCAGAAGGGGAATGGCTGCCTTGGTCAACCACCAGGTTCCGAACACGTTCACCTCGAAGGTCTTGCGAAAGATCTCATCGGTGAGCCCATCAAGGTCGTGGTGCGCAATCAGGGTGGTCCAGCCAGCATTGTTGATGAGGAAGTCCAGCTGCCCGAACTCATCCATCGTGGCGTCAAGCAATGCTTGGCCCTGCGCCTGATCAGAGATGTCGGCCTGCACATAGATCGAATCGGTTGGTAGCTCAGCCGACAGGGCAGTACCCGCCTCGACCGAAGACGACGAGTTAACCACGACCTTGGCACCAAGATTGGCAAGACGGCGGGCAGTCTGCTCACCAATCCCACTGGTCGATCCGGTCACCAGTGCCACCTTGCCCGCAAACTCACTGGTCGTTCCGGCCGCTGGCGAACTGTTCGTAGGAGTGTCAGTCATGGCACAGACCATAGTCCCGGCCACCACAGTCCAGAAAATGCTGAACCTACAGACCTTCGACACGCTCAACCGCACCGCCTGCCCACGCGCTACGTCACCTCTTACTCCCCTCGAAAAGCATCAGCAATCAGCCGGTAACTGTCAACCCTGGCCTGGTGGTCCCAAGTGATGGAGACGATGACCAACTCCTCTGCTTCGTAGCTCAGAGCAAGATCTTCCAGCTGCTGCTTCACCTTCTTGGGTCCGCCAACAATCATTGGCTTTCTGCCTGGCTGCACCGCCAGTGGATTAACCGGGGAAGCATCAACTTCAGCAGGGGACGGGATTGGGCCTCGCAGCCCAAGTTGGCGCCAGAGCCGAACACTGCTGGCCAGCCGCTCGGCCTCTACGTCGGTCGGCGCGCAGATGGCTCCAACTCCAACATTGACTCGCGGTTTGGGGTGGCGGGCCGATGGCTGATACTGGTCGCGGTATGCCTTACAGATAGCAGGCCCATCGCCAACAGCAATGAAGTCGGCGAAGGACAAGGGAAGCCCAAAGTGGGCAGCGAAGCTTGCGCTACCAGCGCTGGACGCCAACACCCAAAGTTCGGGCGGCTCACAGTTAGACGCGGGAAGGACATGAACCTGTCCAGCGAATGGGCTGTCGGAGGACAGCTCGTCGTGGAGCCAGCCATCCAGATCACGAAGCGCATTGGGATAGGAATCGACAGACTGAGGGGTGCCTCCCGGTGCGAGGGCGTACATGGTGATCTGGTCAGACCCTGGAGCCCGGCCGACACCAAGGTCGATTCTTCCGGGATGCAGGGTGGCTAGGGTTTTGAACGTCTCGGCCACCTTGTAGGCAGAATAATGGGACAGCATCACGCCGCCTGAGCCCACTCGAATGGACGAGGTGGAAGCAGCAATCTGTCCAATCAAGATCTCTGGGGCCGCACCGGCCAGCCCGGTCGAGTTGTGGTGCTCGGCTACCCAATAGCGGTGATAGCCCATGACCTCAGTCTTCTTGGCCAGGTCGACCGAGTTCGCTAGCGCATCCGCAGCCGTTGCTCCCGCAGGTATCGGCGACTGGTCCAACACGCTAAGGCGCAGGGGGCGAGTCACGGGGTCATGCGAAGTAGCTGGGGTCGAGGAGTCTTGCATCAGACCATTGTCCACCAAGAAGCATGACACCGTCGATTCTGATCAGGTATCGGATTCTGATCACTTGCCAGTGTTCATCCCTATCATCAGTTCATGTTCATCCAAGGTGACTACGAACGTGATGGGGCAGTCTGCATTCGGCGTCTCTTCTCCGCTGCGGACATCGAGCTGGCCAGCAATGCCATTGAGGCCAATCTCGCTGATCTTTCATCGCTGGCCAAGCGAGCAAGCAGCGAGAACGACGGCGCCTTCATCGAGGACTTTTGCTCCTGGCAGCGCATCCCCGCCATGGAGCGCTTTATCCGCCAGTCACCGGCCGCGGCCATAGCAGCCGAGCTCACCCAGTCAAGCACCATCCGGCTCTATCACGACCATGTCTTGGTCAAGGAACCGGGCACAAAACAGCGAACCCCTTGGCATCAAGACCAGCCCTACTACAACGTCGATGGTTTCCAGAACACATCTATGTGGCTGCCCGTCGACCCGGTCTCTCGCTCATCCACCCTGGAATTCATTGCTGGCACTCATCGTGGACCCTGGTTCATGCCAAGGACCTTCCTCGATGGGCACGCCTCTTGGTTTCCGGAAGGAACCTTGGCTGAAATGCCAGACTTTGCCGCCGATCCAGAGCAATGGCCAGTTGTTGGCTGGGAGCTGGAGCCAGGGGATGCCGTGTTCTTCAACATGTTGACAGTCCATGGGGCAGGCGGAGTCAGTGGCTCGAACCGTCGCCGAGTCCTGTCGATCCGGTACCTGGGCGATGACATGGTTCACGCTCCAAGGCCGTGGCTCACATCGCCCCCTTTCGCCGGCCTGCAAGACCATCTAGAAGTTGGGGCACCCATGGACCACGAGCTGTTTCCCGTCCTCTGGTCCGACGGGAAAAGGCCTGCGGAGACCAGCACTAGTGACAACCTGGGTTAGGAGCCCTTCTTCCGTCCCTTTGAATACGCATCAAGCTTCTTGCGCTGGGCCGAGTTGAGACTATCCATGCCAAAGGCCGAGATCTGATCGAGGATCTCATCAATGCCCATCTCCTCAAAGCTGGCGTCGACGGCCACCATGGGGCGCGAAGCACCCTTCTTCGAGTGCCGCCCCCGCCGTTTTCGGGGCGAAGCAGGTCGTTCCTCGCCGGAGATTCCGACCTTTCGAAGATCAGGAATCCACTCGACCGAGTTGGCTAAACCAAACGCCTTTGCCGCCATCAACGTTCCTCCGACACGCAAGACCAAGAACAACAACGACTCAACGTCGCGAGTACTGAGGTAAGACAGGGCTTCAAGGGTGAAGAAGACAAGAGCAAAAACCCAGCCTGGGATACCAAAAAAGAAACGAACACCGGGCATGTAAGCCACGAAGGTATAGAAAAGGGCTGAGCTGACGAGCTGAGCCCCAAAGATGAACTCGTAGCGGAAGCCGAGGCCAACCGCATGCAACAACGAGGCAAGAATTGAAGGGATCAGGACAAGAACAAGAAGGAACTTGGCCATCCTCACTCGCCCAAGAGCACCCTCGATCCTTGATCCCAGGAAGAAGATCATTACGGCGGAGATAATCGTCCAAAGGCTGATGCTGTTGGGAATGAACCAGGTCACCAGCCGCCAGACCTGACCGCGGCCAACCTCGGTCCCAGAGAACTCCAACGCATTCGTTACAACATCGCTCGGTCCACCGAGGGCCAAGAGGAACATTCCAACAATTACAAGCAGGCTGACGATCCCCGCTGAGCCAATGTCAAGCGTGCCAATTCGGAACCACGGCTCTTGACTATTGCCGAAATCGAACCGGCGTTGGGAGTTGCTGAACATCCGGCAAGCCTAGACATCAATCACCGACGTTGTCGTGAGGCTCAGCTCTTCTCTGGCAGAGCAAGTCTGTTCCAACCCTCATTAAACCTTGAATCGGACCGAGACTCCGATCATGCGTTTCGCCAAGACCTCAAAATCTGTGTACTCAAGCCAGAAGAAGATTGGGACGACCCTGACTCGCGCCCTTCTGATCGCCGGTCTTGTTCCAATGCTGGCCTTGGGCTTCCTCGCCTACCAGCTAAGCAAGGCTTCCTTGGCCGAAGCGTCCGGACAACGGCTGGAAGCCGCTGCCATCGACACCAACCACAAGATCGACCGAAACCTATTCGAACGCTACGGCGACGTGCAGGCCTTCGCCTTCAACCCCAGCGCCAGCGGTTCGGTAGCCGAAGCTACCGAAGCCATGAACTTCTACATGGTCACCTACGGCATCTATGACGCCATGGTCCTGGCTGACATTGATTCGGGAGAGATTGTTGCCGTAACCACCGTCGATTTTGCCGGAACCGAAACCAGTGCTCTTACTGACCTGGTCGGCACCAGCGTTCGTGGCCAGGACTGGTTTGACGCAGTAGCCGACGGATCTATTGGCGAAGCGGAATCGTTCTACTCCGACCTCGAACGAAACGACATATCCAGCAGTATCGGTGGCGACGGTCTGGTTCTCCCCTTCTCCGCTCCAGTATTTGGGAGCAACGGTCAGGCCCAGCGGGTCTGGCTGAACTTGGCCAGCTTTGACCGTGTCCTTGGCGACATTGTTGAAGAAGCCAAGGACACCCTGCACGACGTTGGCGCCGACAGCACCACCCTGCACCTTCTGGACCATGACGGACTCGTTCTCTACTCCTCAGACCGCAGCGAGATTCTGACAACCAATATGTTCTCCGGCGACCATGCAGTACCTCATGAGGGTGAAGAGGGATACAACGACGAAGGCGAAAACGTCACGGCCTTCTCCCACTCTGGCGGTGCCGACAACTTCGAGGCATATGGCTGGTGGATGTTGGTTCAAGAAGACAAAGCCGAGGCCTATGCCACCGCTGGGACCCTACGAAACCAGGTCCTGCTCGCCACCGTGCTTACCGCCCTACTCATCGCCGGATTCGCCCGCTTCGTCTCTGGCCGAATAGCTGTCCAGATGGAGCCATCGGTCGAGTCGGTATACACATCTTCTGACGTCCTTGGCAAGCTCAGCTACGACATGGCATCCATTTCTGCCGGAGCCTCCGCCGAAGCAGAGTCATTGGCCCGAGAGGCTGGAGACCTGGCCCACGGTGTTGACTCGGTCACCATCGCCATGGAACAAATGTCTGAGGCGGTCCGAGAGATCGCTGACTCGGCAGCTCACGCCACCGAGGTAGCACGCGAGGCCGTCGTTACCGCCAGCACCACCAACGATCAGATCGAGAAGCTTGGCGCATCCAGCGTTGAAATCGGCGAAGTTGTCGAAGTCATTTCATCCATTGCTGAGCAAACCAATCTGCTTGCCCTCAACGCCACCATCGAAGCCGCCCGTGCTGGAGAGGCCGGCAAGGGATTCGCCGTTGTGGCCAACGAGGTCAAGGAATTGGCCAAGCAGACTTCAACTGCTACCGAGGATATTTCCGCCAAGATCGCTCAGATCCAGGGTGACTCAGAAACCGCGGTCGCCGCCATTGGTGGCATTACCGAAGTCATCGATCGTATCGCCGAACTCCAGATCACCATTGCCTCCGCTGTGGAAGAACAGTCGGCAACAACCAGCGAAGTTGTTCGCAGCATGGCTGAAGCCTCGCAGAGCACCACCAGCATTGCTGATGCCATTGGCAATGTTGCCGAGGCCACCCGCCAAACCTCAGATACTTCTGTTCGAGTCGCCTCAGCGTCAACCGAACTTGGAGCAGTCGCCCATCAGCTTGACCGCCTCGTCAGCGTTGGCAAGGAATAGCACACCTCCTTCACGAACGGCCTCCATCGGGTCCGAATTGTCAGAAGCTTTGGCGAATGGCTGAACCGCTGGTAGACCAGGCCGATGGAATCACCAATCGAAGCCAACGGACTCCGTCGAAACTTCGGCGAGATCGAAGCTGTTTGCGGGGTCGATCTCTCCGTTTCGCAAGGTGAGATCTACGGCTTCTTGGGCCCAAACGGGGCTGGTAAGTCAACCATGGTTCGGATGCTGACGACCCTCTTGAAACCGTCAGCTGGCCGGGCAAGGGTTGCCGGATTCGATGTCGCAACCGACGCGGGCGAGGTCCGGCGGCGTATCGGGGTTGCCCTCCAAGATGCCGCTATCGATCCGCTCATGACAGGCAATGAGTTGCTCCACCTGCAGGCAACGCTGCACGGCCTTGGCCGCAAGCAAGGCAAGGAACGCGGACGCGAATTGCTGGAACGAGTCGGCCTCACCGACGCCGGTGACCGCCGGGTACAAACCTATTCCGGTGGTATGAGACGGCGTCTCGATCTTGCGATGTCGCTCTTGCATCAACCGGCAGTTCTGTTTCTGGACGAGCCAACTACGGGGCTGGACCCCAGCAGTCGCCTCAACCTATGGGAGGAAGTGCGCCGGCTCAACAGCGAAGGAACAACCGTCTTCCTCACCACCCAATATCTGGAAGAAGCAGATGAGCTTGCCCACCGCGTCGGCATCATCGATGGCGGTCTCATTGTCCGAGAAGGAACCCCAGCCGAGCTCAAAGCCGCCGTTGGCTCACCAACCCTACGGATCGACGTCTCACCCGATCAGTTCGGCACTGCCAATGAGGTTCTCGGACGGTTCGGAGAGCAACGGCCTGCGCGCGAAGGACGCCTAGCCATCGGGCTCGATGACGGCGCCAGCCGCCTCACTGATGTGGTGCGAGCTCTGGATGAAGCCAACGTCAGTGTGCTTCATATGGAACTGGATGCACCAAGCCTTGATGATGTATTCGCCGAAGCGACGGGCCGTCGCCTCGAAGGCCAAGCGGAGTAGTCCCCCATGACTGATCTCCCAATCGACTCCTCATCAACAATGCCCAAGACAACCACTGTGTCCGGGCCCGACTCAGGCCAAGCAGGCATCAGTGCCTTCCTTGCCATGTCCAAGCGGGCCATCGTCGGCTTCTATCGACAACCATCCAACTGGGTTGTTGGTGCCGCGTTCCCCTTGCTGATCACCGCCGTTTCTGCCTCTGCGTTCAGCCGTTCCACCTCGTTGCCCGGTTTCCCCGACACCGACAGTTTCCTCCAGTTCCTCATGGCCGGAACCATCCTGCAAGGCACCTTGTTTGGATCAATCACCGCCTCAACCGACCTCGCCCTTGACATCGAAAACGGATTCATGGACCGACTCCTAGCCTCGCCAGTTTCTCGGGTCTCAATCCTGGTGTCGCGTCTTGCCGGCGCCGCAACATTCGGAGCCGGAATCACGGTCCTGTACATCGCGGTATTCACACTCTTTGGAGCCAAGGTCGATGGCGGGCTTGCCGGCATGATTGTCATGGTTCTGCTCTCAACCATCATGGCCATTGGTGTCGGGGGTTACGGAGCAGCCATTGGTCTCAAGACTGGCTCAGCCGAAGCCGTTGGAAACTCCTTTCCTCTCATCTTTATTCTCTTATTCATGTCCAGTGCGTTCTTCCCGGTCGAAACCATGTCCGGAACCTACAAAACTATTGCTCAGTACAACCCGATTAGTCTTGTCATTGATTCTTCCCGCCACCAGGTTCTGCAAGGTTTCGACCTGGGCGAGGCGGCGAAGGGGTTCGTGGTTGCCATCGCCTTTGCCAGCATCATGATTGGCTTGGCCTTGAGCCAACTTCGAAGTCGACTGGCCGACGCATCATGAGCGCCTCGACCCCGTCAACCAGAACGTCAAACGTACCGCAAACGTCTCCTGGTCCCGAACCTCATGTTCGGGTCGGTCCCGTTGCCCGTGCACTGGTTCGTCGCAGCCTGGTTGCGATCACCCGAGTTCCCTCGGCGCTGGTACCAATCCTCCTGATGCCGGTCTTCTTCATGATCGCCTTCACTGGCTCATACTCAGCCATCACCAATATTCCAGGCTTTCCTACTGACAACATTTTCAACTGGTTTGTGCCCTACGCCTGTGTTCAAGGAGCAGCCTTCGCCGGAATTGGGACCGGATTCACTACCGCTCGCGACATCGAAACCGGCTTCTATGACCGGCTCCTCTTGGCGCCTAGTAGCAGGGCGTCGCTCATCTTGGGGCCAATCGGAACATCAATTGTTCGTTCCAGCTTTCCCTTCCTCACGGTCCTGCCCCTCGGGCTACTACTCGGAGCCGACTTTCCCGGTGTGCTCGGACTTTTGGCGCTGGCGTTCACCAGTGCCGCTGTTTCGATCATGAGTGGGTTATGGGCCTTGGGTGTGGTCTTTCGTATGCAAACTCAACGCTCACTAGGGCTGGTCCAGGTTGGAATCTTCGCCACTCTTTTCCTCTCCATTGGCCAGGTTCCGTTGGCGGTCATGAGGGGCTGGCTCCATGGAGCTGCTCGAGTGAACCCGACAACCAACTTGTTACGCATGGCCCGTCAAGGATTCCTTGGCGGCGTCACATGGGAACTGACCTGGCCTGGGCTGGTCGCCGCAATTCTGGTCATCTCCGGGCTAGGCCTTTTCGCTGTCAGCGGGTTCATGAAGATGGAGAAGTAGGAGTCACCTTCGCTAGGAAGTCGGCAACAAGCTTGAGCACCAGGTCCGGATTCTCCCGGGGTAACCCGTGCCGTAAGCCGGGCAAGAGTTGCCCTTCGAGCAGGGTGCTTGATGCCAGAGCATCCAGGGTCTGGTGATACATGGCTTCGGTGGCATATTCATCCTCACTTCCTTGCACAAGCAATACTGGGCACTGCACCTCGGCCAGCAGCAGCCGAATGTCCCAGTCCTGAAACCCAGGTTGCAGCCAACCCCCGCTCCACGCCTCAAAGACTGCGGGCGCATCATCATGGTGTCGATCAAGGGCAGCGATCAGAGCATGCGAATCCTGATGCAGCGCGGCGATGGCGTCGGTACAGCGAGTCTCAACAAAAGTATGTGCCGCCAAAGCCACAACCGACAGGACCTGGTCTGGTTTGTTTGCAGCATGGATTAGAGCGATGGATCCGCCATCAGAATGTCCCATCAGAACTGGTCGCTTGATGCTCAAGGCCTCCAGTAAGAGGGCGAGCACACCGGCTTGCTCGCTCATCCAGTCTGTTGGCCAGGCTCCAGCTGGAACTGGTGTCGATGCCCCATGACCGGGACGGTCATAGGCCAACACAGTCGTGCCCGTTTGTGCCGCTATCTCGTCTGGCAGCTTGCGCCATTGGCTGATCGATCCCAAGCCGTCATGGAGCAATACAATCTCGGGGACGCCTGATCCCCAAGTCCTGGTCCGCAACTCCATCTTGTCGAGAACAACAATTCCATCGATCGGAATGGCTGTCGTTGGCCGAGCATCGTGCACGATCAGAACCCTACTGTCACGCTCAGCACTGCCACCTTCATCCACCTTCAACCCAGCCCAGTAACGGCCACGGTATTGCTTTGATATAGATTGTTTCCGGTGGAATCCTTGGCCACGACCCAGTAGTTGATGGTGCCTTCAGCCGGACGCTCAACCGTGACCTGGCGTGCTTCTGAATCTCGAAGCACCGCAACCGTTGTTGGTGTTCCGTCGTGTTCACTCATCACCACCCAGCCAGCGATCTGATCATTATCCAGCACGGACCAAATCAGCCGGGCTCGGCGATCCGACACGATCTCGACTTGAAGGATTGGGCTGACTGGTCCGCCAGGTTCGAGTTTCGGCCAGCTTGTCGACGGTTGCACTGACGTTGTGGCTGTGGTCGTGGTGGAGCTATCAGAGGCGGTGCTGGTTGTGCCAGTAGTAGTCGTCGTTCTTTGTGGCTCCGCCTCACCCACGTCGCCATCTGCCGGACCAGTCGTTGTTGGTCCAGAGGTGTCTGTTGTGGTCGTCGATGGCGAAGTCGTAGGTGAAGAAGTAGACGAAGGCGATCCTCCGTCAACTGGCTTGCCATTCTCGGGTGGTCCAAGAATCTCGATCTGTCCATCAACAACAACAGCCACCGTGCCAGGCGAAAGCACGAGTGAGCCAACGACGGCCCCGCCATCGCTTCCGACCACGATCCGGGTTCCATCCACCAAGGAGGTGCCATCACTGGCCACAACCTCGGTCCCATCAGGCAATACCAGCGACGTCTGGTGGGCGGCCGACATCACTAACTCATCTGTGGGTGTTGGATTCAGCCGCATCAGGGAGAAGACGCCGACCATCACCAGCACACTGGCAGCCAGGGCACCAAGAACGGGACGCCAGATTGCTCGTTTCGCTTGTTGAGAATCAATAGCCAACAGCCGCAGATCGGTTTCCAGCCGATTGGCGAAGGCCGGATCGGGAGCCGGCTGGGAAGTCGAACCGAGCCGGTGGAGTTGTTGCTCCAGCTCGTCCGCCGGACTGTCTGCATTGTTGCCGGACCCGGTAGTTGGATCATTCGTCATGGCTGCTCCTTTCTCGTTCACGTTCGATTTCGCGTCGCAGGGATTTCATTGCTCGGGAAAGAACCACCGCGAATGCTGGTTTGGCCAGGCCCATTGACCGGGCGGCCTCCGTCGCGTCCAACTCCGCCAGATAGCGCAGCGAGATCGCCCGCTGATAGCGAGGCGTCAATCGATTCATGGCTGCTCGCATCAGTTCGTCGGTCTCGTTCCCCGCTCGCTCTAGGACCCTGTCGAGATCGTCCTCAGCAACA
>VAPK010224467.1_pt1 | contig 10548 bp, 6 predicted proteins | sample 3395031 | NCBI WGS metagenome assembly VAPK01 (sample SAMN08290443, study PRJNA428436) | hydrothermal vent metagenome | isolation source: Deep-sea hydrothermal vent chimney 1 | place: Pacific Ocean: Juan De Fuca Ridge
AAGAAAGCTGCTATCCAGCTTGATGCCATCAAAGGATTGTTGCACCAGGCGCGTCATGGTGGTTGGACCACGGCCAAACTGATCGATGACAATCCGGACTCCCAACCGTCTCAGTGCTGCCACCGTTCGCCGGGCGCGATCTCGATCGCTGTAGATGCTGGATTCCTCCCGTTCCAGCGTGAGACGGCCCGCTTCCAACCCGGTCGACTCCAAGATGTCGGTCACCCGATCCACGAAATCGGTGTCCTGATAGAGCTGGGCACTGGTGTTCACGCCGAGGAACCAATCGGCTGAATCCGGATAGGTGTCCGACCAGGCAACAAGCTGTCGGGCGCTGGTTTCGATACACCACTCATCAATAGCCTCAAGCAGCCCCAGCCGGTCCGCCAACGGAAGGAAGTCGGCCGGACTGATCAGGCCCTCATCGGGATGCACCCAGCGGACCAGCGCCTCAACCCCTACGATGACGGCTCCCTCATCGGGTCGGTCTGACTCATCTGACTTGCCTTGTCCCGTGCCATCACCAATCTCCATGATCGGCTGATAGTGGACAATGAGTTCGCCCTCCTCCACTGCTCTGCGTAGGGCCACCTCGTGGGACTGGCGATTGGCCGAGGCGCTCGGGACCGAGGCATCGTAGCGGACAAATGCGGAGCCCTTGTCAGACTTGGCCTGATACATGGCCTCATCTGCCCGACGCAGGAGGTCCTCTGGTGATCCCTCATCGGCCAGTACCAGGCCGATGGAGGCCTGGACCTGATGTTGCACACCGAGAATGGTTGCTGGCCGGTTTAGTGCCTCGGCGTAGCGCTTGGCCGCTATCTCCGCGCCCCCGACCTGGTTGATCTGCTCGCAAAGGATGACAAACTCATCCCCGCCCAACCGAGCAACGGTGTCGGTACCTCGTGATGTTCCCCGCAGACGATCCGCTACCTCAATCAGCATAAGGTCACCCACCCCATGCCCGAACGTATCGTTGATCAGCTTGAACTTGTTGAGGTCTACGAACATTACGGCCAGTGGGTTTCCACTGGTCCTTGAGCGTTCAACGGCCTGCTCCAGCCGCTCCACCAGATTGGCCCGATTCGGCAGTCCGGTTAGCTCATCGAAGAGCGCCTTGCGATGTAGTTCGGCCCGGGCTCTTTTCTCTTCGGAGATGTCCTCGATCTGGACCAGCACCCGAGACGAACCTGCTTCCGCCGACAACATGCTGATCGATTCTCGGACCCAGATGGCCGAGCCGTTCCGGTCTCTGTAGCGCCGTTCGCTCAAGCCTGCGTCACTGCTGCCGGACTGAATCTGCTCGATTCGTTCTGCCACCGCTGGCCGCTCCGTCTGATCCCCCAGATCCAGGAACAGGACATCCTCCAACTCCTCCTCCAGATAGCCAAGCAGCTTGGCGAACCGTGGGTTGGCCAGGGCGACTGATCCATCGGCATCCAGCTCAACCACGCCAACCGGGGCGTGAGTGAAGCTGGCATTGAAGCGATCGAGGGCAACCTGGTTGGCCTTTTCCTCCTGCTCCCGAGCAATGGCCCGCCGATCCAGTCGCCTTCCCAGTTGGTAGATGACTACCGCCGCCAGAATCGACAACAAACCTCCGGTCGCCGTGAGGTAGCCACTCTGATCGGAGCCCCACGTCTCATAGTTGGTGAGAAGCCCCGGTTTTGACCGCAATACTGCCCTGGTCCGCTCCCCCCAGAGATCGATATCACGAACCGCCACCAGGCTTTGATCGGCGGCAGAGGAGAAGACCTGATGGTCATGCTCGGTGAGTTCTGCGGACACCGACGTGAGAGGTAGAGGCCCACTCAAGCCTTCGACCCGAAGCTCCAGATCGGACTGGGTGTCTTTCTCCAGGGCTGCGAGATCAAGGATCAGGGTTATCGATCGGCCAGCATCGTTGGAGTCGAAGACCCGATAGGCCAGCATCCCCGCCCACTGGCCGTCGGTGATGGCCGTGATGCCACTGGTTACCACCGGGAGGGTTCGGATTGGGGTCAATCCACCCGGCAGTACCATGTCGTGCCCGACCCCGTCGACCATGTCAATGGCCTGGATGGTCGGGCCCCGCTCAAAGGCATCAAGAGCATCCACCGTCTCCTGGATACTCTGCTCCCCAGACAGGAAGAGGGCACCGACCAGTCCATCGACGCGATCTCTCTCCGAACGAAGCCTGCCTACCTCAACCTCGCTTGACTCAGCGAACCCCGAATAGATTGCATCCACCGCGGCCGCCCGCTCGGTGGTGTAGAGATCGGCGCGATCGGAGGAGACACGGAGCGTCAGGAAAAAGCCACCGGCGATAACGGCAGCCGGAAGAAGACGCAACACGATCGTCCAACGCATCCCTCACCAGTCGACCAAGGCTTCCCCAATACAAGTGATTCGCGCAATTAGGGCGGAATCACCCAGAACTAGCTGATATCGACTTCGTCGGAGAAATCGGCGCCGAGGTAGGCGGCGATTACGTCGGGGTTGGCCTGGATCTCGTGAGGTAGACCGGTACCGATGGGTTTACCAAAGTCGACCACCAGAATCCGGTCGGCGATATCCATGACCAATCCCATGTCGTGCTCTACCAGGATCATGGAGATCCCAAGCTCTTCTCGAATATCCAGGATGAAACGGGCCATGTCCTCGGTCTCTTCCAGGTTCATGCCGGCCACTGGCTCATCCAGGAGTAAGAGTTCCGGTTCCATGGCCAGTGCCCGACCCAGTTCCACCCGTTTCTGGATGCCATAGGGCAACAGGGCCACTGGATGCTTGCGCCATTCTTCGATCTCCAGGAAGTCGATTATGTCCTCGACCCTGGCCCGGTTCTCCATCTCTTCTTTCTTGGCTGGCCCAAGCCACAGCATGCCGGTGAACCAGTTGTTCTTCATCCGGATATGGCGGCCGGTGAGAATATTGTCAATAACCGTCATCTGGCCGAAGAGGGCAATGTTCTGAAAGGTGCGAGCAACACCAAGCCGGGCAACGGCATCGGGACGCGAGCCCATAATGGACTCGCCCTTCCAAAGAATATCACCCTCTTGGGGCCGATAAACCTGGCTAATGCTGTTGAAGATCGAGGTTTTTCCGGCTCCGTTCGGTCCGATGATGGCAAAGAGTTCGCCCTCATTGACGTGAAAGCCAACACCATTGATGGCGGTGACGCCGCCAAAGCGCAGGGTGATGTCATCAACTTCGAGAATCTTGGACGGGGTACTAACTGAACTCATGATGCCCACTTCTTGCGACGCTTGTAGTGCTTGACGTCTCGGAACGACTTCCGCTCACCGGTCTCATCACCATGCAAACCGAGATAGAACTCCTTCACATCATCATCGGCCAGGAGCTTCTCTCCCGAACCGTCCATGACGATCTTGCCGTTCTCCATGACATAGCCGTAGTCGGCAATGGAAAGCGCCATCATGGCGTTCTGCTCGATCAGCAGGATCGAGGTTCCTTCCTCATTGATCATCTTGATCACGTCTCGGACCTGTTGCACCAGCAAAGGAGCTAGGCCAAGGGAAGGCTCATCCAGAATCATCAGTTTGGGTTCGGCCATCATGGCCCGACCTATGGCCAGCATCTGTTGCTCGCCGCCGGACATGTAGCCGGCCATCTGCTTGCGGCGCTCACCAAGCCGAGGAAACAGCTCCATCACCCGTGCGTAATTCTTCTTGGCCGCGGCCTTGTTGGTAAAGGCCCCGGTGGCCAGATTCTCATCAACGGTCAGCTCACCAAAGCAGCGACGCCCTTCCATGACCTGAGAAATCCCGGCCTTCACGATGGACGAGGGTTTCAGATGGGTGATGTTCTGGCCATTCCAGGTGATGACACCCTTGGTGGCCTCGCCTTCGTGATTATCCAGGAGCCCGGTAATTGACCGGGCGGTGGTGGTTTTCCCTGCCCCGTTTGATCCAAGAAGCGCCACGACGCTGCCGTCAGGGACCTCGATGGATAGGCCGCGTAGAACGAGGGCTACCTCGTTGTACACCACCTCAAGGTTGCTGATCTCAAGCACCGTTCTGGGCTCCTTCTCACTTCTTCAATCGTCACAGGTCTATTTGCTACCAGAGTCCGGGTCGGGGGCGGATCGCCCCCGACCCGGAATCAGAATTGCTTAATCAGCGTTAGCCGATGCAAGGACCTTCGAAGTCATAGTTGGCCACGAGGTCAGAGACAAAGGGCCCCTTCTCGATGATCAGGCCCGATGAGCCGGTACCGGCACTTACGGGCTGGATGTCAAAGGCGTCGAGTGAAACATCATAGATGTAGCTCTCTCGAACAACCGAGTCAGCGTAGGATCCCGCATAGCTCTGGTTGGGTGAGAGACCCTTAAAGTCAATGGTCACTTCCTTGGAGGCGGCTACCACGCCGGCCCGAGTCATGTCGCCATTGGCGGCGGCCTGCTCGAGGATGGTCTGCACGATCATGCCTTCCATCCAACCCAGCGGATAGCCGTCGGACAGGTTGACGTCCGGACGATACTCCTCGAATGCCGCCACCATCTCGACCATGCCTTCGGAGTCATTGCCATTCCAAGGAACGTTGTAACCCGAGTGCCACCAGTACTGATCAAAAGCGGGGGCAAGGTCGCCACCAAGGTGGAACAAATAGTTGAACGACGGCTGGTTGCCAGACCACTGGGCTTCCATGCCCTGGGCGATGGCGTTGCCAAAGATGTCGGCGGTTTCACCCGGAGTGAGAGTGACCCATACCATGTTGGCGCCCGAGGCGACCAGCTGGGAGATGACAGCCGTGCGGTCATCGCCGGCCACTTCACCCTTGGCGTTGTAGACAACCTCAATACCGAGTTCTTCAGCAGCAATCTCGGCGCCGACGTGACCGTCTTCGCCGTACTCGCCGGGGCGAGAAATGATGGCCAGCTTGGGTGTATCGCCAGCATCGACGACCAGATCATTCAGGTAGGAAACGCTGTTCATTGCTTCAATGCAATAGTTGGTTCCCTTCTCAAGGATGTTGGCACCGATATCGGGGTCTGCCCAGAGGGAGGCCCAGCTCAAGGGAATAGCCAGCATGTCATCATCGAGTCCATCTTCGGCCAGGGCGGCGTTGATGGGCGATCCGGTTTGCTCCGAAATCATGATCACGCCCTCCTCACTCTCCTGAGCGAGGGTCTGGTAATTCTCGATTCCCTTCCCGGTGTCGTAGCTGCTATCAAGCACGACCATCTCGACCTGGCGTCCGGCGATGCCACCGTTGGCATTGACGACCTCCCAGTAGACGGCCTGAGCTTCGACGATCTCGGTGACCAACGAGCTGAACGGTCCCGAAAGGTCACCGTTGATGCCAACGAAAATCTTGTCATCGGTCACGCCAAAGTCGGTGGCAATCTCCTCAGCAGGCGGTTCAGCCTCCTTGGGAGCAGCCGTTGTTGCTGGCTCATCATCTTTGGGAGCCTCAGTGGTGTCGGTCGACCCCTCCTCGGCTGCTCCTTCACTGTCACTGCCACCACAGGCACTGGCCACGAGACCAAATGCCAATAGCAACGCAAGCAATCGCTTGATATTCACAGGATTCCTCCCCTTGTGTTTCGTTCACCCGACGGGTGTCGGGATTGCGATCTGTTGAAATCTCTTAGTCTGAGGGACATGTTGTTGCCACTCAGCTAGTAGCTGAAGGGCCAACCCTTCCAATAGTTGCGAACCTTCAACCAAATACCGAACAAGCCATGGGGCTCAAAGATCAAGAACACCACGATCAAGACGCCGTAGATGACCGGGTTCCAAAGGAAGACGCTCATGGGCCACCCGGGCGCCGTTGTCGAAGTCGAGATCGGTCCGAAGTCCCCGGGCTCGGTAGTGGTGAGAAGGAAGTTGGCGACCATGCCAACGGGGCCGCCCGAATCCAACTCGCCACCCAACCATTGGGTCAGCTTCTCCACGGCTTTGGGCAAGAGCTCAACGAAGGTCACGCCCATCATGGTTCCAGCAATGGTTCCGGCCCCGCCGATGAGCAAGATGGCAACGAACTCCACCGATAGCAGCAAGCTGAAATCGATGGGAGAAATTCGCCCTTGGTAGGAGGCCCACAGGGCTCCACCAATCCCGGCGTAGAACGAGCTGATGGCAAAGCCAATCCTCTTATAGTGCTGCTCGGGCACGCCCATGACCTCGGCGGCAACGTCACGATCTCGAATGGCCTGCAGGGCTCGACCCGTCCTGGTTCGAACCAGATTCTTGGCGAAAATCATCATTACCAACAAGATGGCAAAGAGGAAGAAAAACTGCTTCTGTTCCTCGGACAGGTGGATGAGACCAAACCACTTACCGTCCTCGTTCATGTCGATGAGAGGGGCATCCCCCTTCTCAAACTTCCACAAACGAATGTCCAGCTTGGGCCACTTGCGGCCCGATTCGTAGTCGCCGGCATACTCCGGAAGCATGCGGGCAATGTGCAGACCAATGAAGGTCAAACCGACCGTCACAATGGCTAGATAAAGACCACGGACCTTGACCGCCGCTGGCGATACCACAACGCCGATGAGAGCGGCGACAATTCCAGCCATAGGGAGCCAGATCCAAATCGGTAGACCCATGCCACATTCGCCCGCCTCCTCCAGCAAACCAAGGTTCTCGTGGAAGGGCACGCAGGCCTTAATCCCACCATCACCCCTGCCACCAAGAGCAACGGCGGTGTAGGCCCCGGATCCCATGAAAAAGGCGTGACCCAATGAGACCTGGCCGGTCACACCCGTCAAAATGTTGTAGCCGAGGGCGGCGATGGCAAAGGGGATGACCAGAGTGAACGGATCCAGCCAGGTGGCCCCGAACATCCAATTCGGAATGGCTGCGGCTAGGCCATTGCCGAGCACCATCAGGATCAAGAAAACAAGGAAGAGGGCAGCGGCACCCTTTTGCCACCAGGTGGGAAGAATGGCGGAGTCCTGCTCATAAGAGGTTCGCAGATGTGGTCGACCGAAGCTCATGGGCTCAGACCCTCCGGATTTCTTCGGTGCCGAACAGACCATAGGGCCTGACTAGCAACACGATCAGCATGACGATGTAGGGCACAATAGTGGAATAACCAGCTCCCAGTACGCTGGTCCAGCGGGCGAGGTATTGGCCAGCAAAGACTTCGGCACTGGCGATCATCAGGCCGCCATAGAGGGCCCCGGGGATGGAATCGAGCCCGCCAAGAATAATGACCGGTAGGACTCGGAAGGCCAGAACCGGGTGTATTTCCTGGCTAACGGTTCCTTGTGGAGGGAATGGTCCCATTCCGTAGAAGATGGCACCGACTGTCACCAGCGCAGCCCCAAGCCCCCAAGCAATGGAGAACACTCGGCCGACGTTGATGCCCTGGGCCTGAGCCGCCTCCTGGTCAAAGGCCACCGCTCGCATGGCTACCCCGAACCGAGACCGGAAGAACAAGTTCACCGCGCCGAAGCAAACCACTGCCGCCGCCATGGCTGCAAGATAGGACTTGGGGATTCCAGCCCCAAAAACCTCCCACTGCTCCAGCTTCCACGGGATGCCAAGGGTGCGGGCAGCTTGAGAGGTGGCGTCTTTGTTGAAAGGGCCCAAGGCCGTCTCCAGCCCAAGGGTGATGACGGCCATAGAAAAGAGGGGCTGGCCGACCATGGGGCGGATAGCAACTCGTTCCAGCACCATGCCCATAAGGGCGGCCACAATCAAAGCAAAGAACAAGTTGAGCAACCAGAGCGGGATGCCGGGAGTGGTGCCTGCCTCCGGGGCAATCGGGTTGTCAAACGGCAAGAACGGCAAGCCACCGTCGTTGATCATGATGGACATGAACAGAGCACCGGCCATGGCCATACCGCCGGCAGCAAAGTTCAGTACCTGGGTGCCCTTGAAGACAATGACAAAGCCAATGCCCATGATGGCGTAGATGGAGCCCAGGGCCAGCCCCTTCACCAGGGTCTGAAGGAAGGTAGGGAAGAACCCAGATGAGTCCTGAGCGAGCAGAAGGAAATCACCCATTAGTACATATCCTCCACCAGATCACGAAATGCGTCTTCCACCGCTGATCGTTTCAACTTCTGCGTTGCCGTCAACTCACCATCTTCGTGGTCAAGTTCTTTGGGAATCATGCGGAACTTCTTGATTCCCTCGACCCGCGAGAACTTCTCGTTGGCTCGCTTGACCTCGCCCTCGACTAGGGCAATAACCTCGGGCTTTTCGGTGAGGTCTCGGTAGGTGGTGTAGGAGATGTTTTCCTTGGTGGCCCAGTTGCCGACGGTCTCCAGCTCGATGGAAATCAAAGCGGTCAAATACTTGCGTCGGTCTCCGATAACCATGGCCTCATTGATATAGGGGCTGGTCTTGATCACGTTCTCAATCTCGGAGGGCGAAATATTCTTTCCACCGGCGGTAATGATGATGTGCTTGATCCGGTCGACGATCTTGATATGGGTTCCGTCCACCCACTCGGCCACGTCGCCGGTCATGAGCCAGCCGTCTTCGGTGAAGGTTTCGGCGGTCTTGTCCGGTTTCCCCCAATAGCCAACGAATACTCCCGGATGTTTGGTCTGGATTTCTCCCGTGACCTCATCGATCCGGACCGAGTCCTTGATACTGGGGTAGGCCTCGCCCACGGTGCCGAGCTTGTTGCGACCGGCCATGTTGAGGGTGGCAACGGCGGCGTTCTCTGTCATGCCATAGAGCTCATAGACGTTGATCCCAATTCCCAAGAAGAACTGGAGGAGTTCGGGAGCAATGGGGGCCGCACCGGTTCCCGCCCAGCGGCAACGACGCAATCCCAAACGCTCACGCATGGATCGGAAGACCAGGAGGTAGCCGACCCAGTAGGCCAGTCGGGCACCAACAGGCCAACTGCCGCCGACGGCTGCGCGTTGACCCCCGATCCACATAGCGAGCTTCATGGAGGGCTTGAACAGGAGGCGCTTGAACGGGCTGGCGTCCCCTCCCTTGATCATGATGGTTGCGTGCAGCTTTTCCCAGATACGGGGAACGGCAAAGAACAACGTTGGCTGGATTTCTCGTAGATTGACGTTGAGGGTCTCGATACTCTCGGCAAAGTTGAGAACGACTCCGAGGCCAACCAGGTGCCAGGTCGAGAAGATGCGCTCGGCAACGTGACACAGGGGCAAGAAGGTGAGGACCGAGTCATCGGGCCCAGGAATCTTGCCGTTGGGCACTCGATCCGGCGTACCACCGATGATCTCAATACTGAAATCGGCGTTGGCATTACTGAGCATGGCTCCCTTAGGAGGCCCGGTGGTGCCCGAGGTGTAGACCAGGGTCATCACGTCATCAGCCGATGCCTCGGCCATGCGAGCTTCCACTGCCCCCGCGTTGGCCTTGCGGTGCTCTCGTCCGAGGGTAAGGAAATCCTGCCAGTCCATCAGCCGCTCGTCCGGATTGCGGCGAATGCCACGAGGCTCCAGATAGATGAGCTTCTCTACCGTGGGGAAGGCGGCGGCGGGCAGGTCGAGGACCTTGTCGGCCTGCTCCTGGTCCTCAACCATGTGGATCTTGGCTCCACAGTCGTTGAGAGTGTATTCGACTTCGGCGTGTGGATTGGTGGGATACAGGCCAATGGTGATCCCACGAAGGGCCACCGCAGCTAGATCAAGGATGACCCACTCGGGCCGGTCCTCGGAGTGAATGGAAACTCGATCCCCTACATCGACCCCCAATGCCAGCAGGCCATGGGCTGCGTCCATCACCAGCTCCCAGGTATCGGTCCAGGTCAGCTCCTGCCAGATACCGAAGTCTTTGTGCCGCATAGCAATCTGGTCCGGGGCCTTCTGGGCCCACTCTTGGGCGCGGGAAGCAACCGTGCGATAGCCAGAACCAGTGGCCGGTGCGGATGGATTCTCGGCTATGGCAACCATGCTCTCCCCTTCACAGTCACAATCTCCCTTGCTGGTCGTTCGATCGATACGCCAAACCGTGACGCCCGACACATCATCGCGGATGAAGCAGGCAGACTAGGCATGTCGGGGTCCGATAATCAAGACGAAATCGAAAAGGTCGCCCATCCGATCATCAGGCCCTTGACTATCTGGCAAAGAACCAGCTTTTGGAGCTCGGATCGGCTAGGAGTGCGCTACGGCCTAGTAACCGGCGTCGATACTGACCAAACCCACGAGTTCTTGGCCTGCCCGGTACTTGGAAACGTTCGCTCTGACGTGGTCGGCCAACAGGGGAACCCCCATCTCCGGCGTGTTTCCGATATGTGGCGTAATGATGACTCTTGGCTCGCTCCACAGATCGTGCCCCGCTGGGAGCGGTTCCGGGTCGGTGACATCCAAGGCGGCACCACCGATCGAACCCGAGCGCAGGGCCGTCAGGAGCGGTTCGGTTTGGATATGACCACCGCGGGCAACATTGACCAGCCAGGCATGGTCGGCCATGGCCGCCAGCTCAGCCTCACCAATCACCCCTCGTGTCTCATCGGTTAGGGCCAACGCCAGCACCACCATGTCGGCCTGACTTAGCCCATCCAGCCGATCGGCCAATGCCAGAGTGCGATCCGCTCCGGCCATCGGTGTTGCTTGACGGCGGATCACCGTGATCTCACATTCGAAGGGGCCAAGAAGCTTGATGA
>VAPK010714489.1_pt1 | contig 10543 bp, 8 predicted proteins | sample 3395031 | NCBI WGS metagenome assembly VAPK01 (sample SAMN08290443, study PRJNA428436) | hydrothermal vent metagenome | isolation source: Deep-sea hydrothermal vent chimney 1 | place: Pacific Ocean: Juan De Fuca Ridge
CCTTCCCAGGAGGAGGAGAAAGTAATGTGGCTATTATATGAGTCGAAAGTTAAAATTTTATTAATGCAAAATTAATAAAATTTAATAAATCGGCAGAGGGAAATCAGGAGTGAATTTCTTCGGAATGGGAAAATTTGGGCTAATATTTTTTATCTAGCAAGATCAATGAGTTAGGCAGGAAAACGGTTTTCTGTTGCGATTGTGAGGCTTTATTTTCTTCTTCAAAACCAGGAATTTTTTTTGATATTTTTTTTGGAAAATGAATATTCTTAGCGAGTTGTCGCCCTTAACCCCAGGTTTTGGGGGTTCGATTCAAAGAGCAGGTTGAAGTTTTCAAGGTTTTAATGTTAGATAATGTGAGGGATCTGGCGGGATTGAATCTTTACTTGTCGGGTTGGAATGATACATTGGGTATACAAACTAACAAGTTTTTACAGAGGAGAAAAGATGCGTATTTTTGGTAAATGTTTGATATCAGTTCAATTGTTGGCAGTCTTATTTGTTGGCGTTTTGAGCGTTTCCGGTGCGTTGGCCGACGACAAGGCCGCAGTCAAAAAGGGAGACAAGGTCAGTTTGCATTATACCGGGACCCTTGAGGATGGAAGCGTTTTCGACACTTCTATAAAACGTAATGAGCCTCTAAAATTCACAGCAGGCTCCGGGCAGGTGATTCCCGGATTCGACAAGGCTGTGGTGGGGATGAAAAAAGGTGAGGAAAAAAAGTTCACACTTCAGCCAGCAGATGCATATGGCGAACGCAAGCCTGAAATGACGCAAACCGTGCCCAGAAAACATTTGCCGCAAAATCACGAGCCCAAACCGGGAATGATGCTGGTTATGGGAGCTCCCGATGGCAGACAGGTTCCTGCCACCATCACTGCGGTGACCGCCGAAAATGTTACTTTGGATCTGAACCACCCTCTGGCGGGAAAAGCGTTGACGTTCGATATAAAGATAGTTGAGATTTCACATTGAGCTGAAGAATCCCACCCGCCCCCCGTTACAAAGGGAGGAAAAGCGAGGCCGTTCAATTGGGTTTGAAATCCACCAACGGGGGCTGAGGCGGGAGTGTGTAATTTCCCGGATGAAAGGTTTTCATCAAGCCGGAAGGTTGGAAAGGCCAGGTGCCTTTGAACATGTTTTCAGGTTCATTGCCTTTGAAAACCAGAACGCCGTATTTCCCGTAATGAGGCAGCTTTCGGATCAACCCTGGAATACTTTCGCCTGAACTGGCGATTATCCAGGTGGCGGAACCCTCCTGACCGCCCTGTCTTTGCAGGGTGAACACAAAGCTATGATTCTTCCAGGAGAAGGATCTGCCTTCGATCACCACATCGTTTTCATTGAGTTTCACGCCATAATTTTCAAGTTGCGGTTTCAGGCGCCTGGCATAGGAGTTGGTGCGGCCAAACACCCACAGACTGCCATTGGGGATGGGGCTTGACTTGCCATCGTTCAACAGAGGACCCATCACGTTGCTGTCTTTCACGAGGGATTGCGCGAATTCGTGATAGCCCATCAGAACATCCGGGAAATCTCCCTGAGTCGGCATGATTCTGGCGGGCAGGGGGGAACCGTATGTTTGCCCTATAGAGGGTGGAACTTCCTTGCGGTCGAGTTTACGAAAAATTTCTGTATAAGGGTCGATCAATACCCTGCCAGGTTTACCGGTCAATAAAAAAGAAGCGGTGAGGGTTTTTTCGGTCATGTCCAGTATCTTGATTTTAGGAACCGCAGTCCCCGTCGTCCAGATGGCCACCGGAAGTTTGATGGGAAAAGCCGGGCCCGCCTGCGTCTGCTGTACTTCGATATGCAATTGATGTCCTCCACTCGATGGGGTATGAGTGACGGACGACAGGGTCAGCTGGGGTCCTCCCTTACGGTACGTCCAATGCGCGAAAAAATTGGACAGGTCTTTTCCCGATGCGGATTCAAATGATATTCTAAGATCGTCCAGTCCCGCAAAGCGGAACCTGCGGTCTCTATAAAATTCGCGCAGGGCTTTGAGAAAAGAGTCATCGCCCACCTGCAATCTCAGCATGTGTAACATCATGAGCATCTTTCCATAACCAATCGCCTGCGAGGACATGTCGGTGCGCCATTTAAAATTGATTAAAGGAAAGTCATTGGACTCGTTGACATAGTTCAAAACTTTAATCAATTGTTGCAATCGGTACTGCGGGCCCTTGCCTTCTAATTCCAGCAAGAGATGGTCGGAAAGATAGGCCGTCAGACCTTCCGCCCAATTGCCGTTTTCCGGGTCGATATAGACGCTGTTGCCCCACCAGTTGTGCAAAATTTCGTGCGGGTAGGACGTGTTCAGGATAAACGGAAAGCGGATGATCCGGGAGCCCAGGAAAGTGAACGAGGCCATTCCGTAGCCGGTTTGCAGGGCGTTTTCTATCAGAGCAAATTTGGGGTAGGGGTAGGGGCCGATCAGTTTCTCATAGAAATCGATATATTTTTTGGCCGCGACAAAATATTTGTCCGCCAGTTTTCGGTCTGACTCCAAGAGAAAGGCGTATAGATCAATGCCATTATGGAGAGCTTGAAATTGCTGAAAGCGGTTGGCGATTAAAAAGATTTCTTCCATCGGGTCGATGGCTTCCCAAATGACCCGACGGCCATTTTTTGTTTCCGCCATTTTTCGTCCCTGGCTGACCACTTTCCAGTCGTCCGGGTGGTTCACCGTGAGCTGAAAAGTCATGAGGTCGGGTGGGCCAGATTGGGTCTGGGTTTGCGGATAAAAATAGCTCGCACCCGAGAGAAAGATTCCCGTGTCAGATGTTTCGGCGTTCTTGGGGTTTTGCGGATTGAAAACCTTACCCCCATATTCAAATTCTATGATTATAAACTCGGGCCAGGGAAGATCGGTGATTTTCCGAATCGCGATTTGGGTGAGCGGAGTTTCTTCATCAGTGTCCAGAGCGCGAGTGGTTTCAATGATGAAATCCGTGTTGTCGGGGATTTTAACGTTGCCCAGCCAGAAATTACCGTGCAGGTAAAGTTTCAGGACGAAATCATTTTCCTCTATCAAGTGAACCGTCAGGGTGTCCTTGATTTGAGCGGACTTCCGATCGGGGTCGAGATCCACCGTTATTTTGTGGTGAACAGGTCCTTCAAGGGCCAGGGGAATACCGGGCCAAAAAAACAGCGACCCAAGCACCAGGAACGCGGTCCAATGTAAAATTTTTAAAAATTTACTTTTATCCAACGATTGCGTCCACTCCATCCCGCTACGCGGGAGGAAAAGTTACCCCACTACGTGGGGAGGAAACTCGCTCCCCAGAGGGGGAAAGTTTAAGGCTCTGTTCACTACGCTTGTGATATCCTCTTCATCTGCTTTCATGCCCCGAAGGGGTAGACGGGCTACGCTCACGAGCCCCGGAGAAAACAACCCGAGGAAAAACCTAGCATGAGCAGGATTCATTCCGCAATAAACCCATAGTACCTTAATATCTCCTCCAGCGGTACGCTGGCGGTCAGATGATATTCAGCAGATTCAATTTTTCGCCCAGATAGTTTTTCATGGCTAGCTTCAGGTTTTGATGCTCCGGGTTTTTCAAACTGGGGTCGTGGTCGAGCAGTTTAAAGGCTTCTTTTCTAGCCGATTCGAGAATTTTTATATCGCGGACCAGGTTGGCTACTCTGAGGATCGGCATCCCGGATTGGCGGGTTCCCATGAAATCTCCCGGACCGCGTATCTTGAGGTCCTGTTCCGCGATCACAAAACCGTCGTTGGATTTTTGAATGGCCTCCAGACGCGCTTTCCCATCCTCGGAAAGAGAAGGGTAGGCGATCAACAGGCACTGAGAGGCATGCTGGCCTCGTCCCACACGTCCTCTAAGCTGGTGGAGTTGGGAAAGGCCGAATCGCTCGGCGTGTTCGATGATCATCAACGTGGCGTTTGCCACGTCGATGCCCACTTCGATGACGGTGGTGGCCACCAGAACGTCGATCTTTTGCGCGAGAAACTCCGCCATGATCAACTGGCGTTCTTCCTTTTTCATTTTTCCGTGTATCAGACGGATCGTCAAATCGGGGAACAACTGGTTTTGCAAGTATTCCTGCACCTCGATGGCGGTTTTAAGGTCCAATGTTTCGGACTCTTCGATCAGCGGGCAAACGACAAACGCCTGCCTTCCCTTGTCGGTTTCCCCGCGCAAAATGGCGTAGGCCTGATCCCGTTTGGGCTCATAAAATATGTGCGTGACAATGGGTTGTCTTCCGGGCGGGAATTCGTCTAAAAAAGAAACGTCCATTTCTCCATACAGGGTGAGAGCCAGCGACCGGGGAATCGGGGTTGCTGTCATGACCAGAATATGAGGGTGGCCGCCTTTTTTGCCGATGGCCTCCCGTTGCAATACGCCGAACCTGTGTTGTTCGTCGATCACCGCCAACCCCAGGTTTTTGAATTCGATGTTTTTCTGGATCAGGGCATGTGTGCCGATGACGATCTGGATGTCGCCTTCCTGAATCCTTTTTTGGATGATTTTTTTTTCCTTTGCGGACAAAGCGCTGGTCACCAGTTCAATGGAGATCCCCAGTTGTCGGCAATAGGGCTCTATATTGAGAAAGTGTTGCTCGGCTAAAATTTCTGTCGGCACCATGAAAGCGCATTGGGTTTTATTTTCAACCGCCGTCAGCAGGCAGATCAGCGCGGCCACGGTTTTACCGCTTCCGACATCTCCCTGTATCAGACGGTTCATGGGCTTGTCCTGTTCCAGATCGTCCATGATTTCGCCCAGAATTCTTTTTTGCGCCTGGGTGAGTTCAAACTTCAGGAGCTTCATGAATTTCCCTATTAAAGGACCACGGGTTTTAAACGCCCGGCCAGGGCCAACGGTTTTAGGGATGTGTTGCCTTTTGAAGGCCAGGCCCACCTGGATGAGAAAAAATTCCTCAAAGATCAGTCGCTTTTGCGCCGGAGTGCGAAAATGGTCGAGATCTTTGGCGAGGAGGTCGTTTGTGGGCTGGTGGACCTGATGAAGTGCTGCATTACGAGAGGGAAATTTGTGGCGGCGGAGGATTGCATCTGGCAGGATTTCTTGCACTAATAACGCATGTGTTTCGACCACTCGGTTGATAATCGCCCTCAGAGTTTTTAAATGCAGGCCGTCCGTGCTGTGGTAGATCGGAATGAGTTTCCCTATTTCTGGAGTTTCGTTTTCTTTAAGGGAGATAACCTCGATGTCTGGATGAATGACTTCAAGCCCTCCGCCTTGGTAGCGGCTGGTTTCCGGTTTTCCCGAAAGAATGACTTGAGACCCAATGGGATACTTTTCTGTCATGTAGAGTTCACGAAAGCGAAACCATTTTGCGGAGATCGTTCCGGTCTCGTCTTTGATGTGAATCGCGAGGATTTTTTTACGTCGGCCAATGTGTTGGGTTTCCGTGGACTCGATTTCACCGGTAAATGTGACTCTCTCGCCGGGGGTGAGGTCGGCGATTTTTTTCACCAGAGTGCGGTCTTCGTAGCGGAAGGGGAGAAAAAACAGGCAATCCTCAATGCATTTCAGGCCCAGCTTTTCCAGCAGGAGGGCTCTTTTGGGACCCACTCCCTTGATGTACTGGAGGGCGTCGCCGAGGGAGTATTTTTTTTCAGGATTATCCTTCATGGAGCAAACGTAGAACCAAAATTCAGGGTGTTACGACACAAAATGGCCGGTTGAACAGGTGGCGGTATGATTTTTTTAAAATCAGGAGAAAATTCGCTCCTTCCCACTCAAAATTATCATCATAAGCAGATTAAAAGGTGAAACCAAGGAAAGAATATTGACAGGAAGATAAAAAACGCAGTATTCTTAAAATGAGATAAATTATCCCTTTTAAATAAGGGGTTTTGCAAGTTTATTGTTTTGAACCATTTAATATTTTTAGGTCTGTTTACGGCCGCCGAAAATTAACTGGTATGTCGCGAATACAAGAATTAATAGATGCGGTATTGGAATATCATTCTGAAGCGGATGTGGATGTAATTCTGAGCGCCTACCGATACTCTGAGAAAGCCCATCGAGGCCAGAGCCGCAAGTCGGGAGAAGCCTATATCTCTCATCCCCTCGAAGTCGCCTACAACCTGACCCGTCTGAAAATGGATGAACAGACGGTTGCGGCGGGGCTTTTGCACGACACGATCGAAGACACCCTCTCCACTCACGAAGAAATCCAGGATTTGTTTGGCGATGAAATTTGCCAGTTGGTGGATGGAGTCACAAAAATCAGTAAAATGGAGTTTTCCAGCCGCGAGGAAACTCAGGCAGAAAATTATCGCAAGATGATTCTGGCAATGGCCCGGGACATTCGGGTTATTTTGATCAAACTCGCCGACCGCGCCCACAACCTCAAAACCCTTGGCTCTCTTTCTGAAGAGCGACAACGCCGGATCGCCCGCGAGACCCTGGATATTTTTGCTCCCCTGGCCAATCGGCTGGGAATAGGCTGGTTGCGGGCTGAATTGGAAAATGGCGCTTTCAAATACCTGCATCCCAATGAGTATTCGGTGATTGTAGAGAAAGTGGCAAAGGAGAAAGACCAGAGAACTCATTTTGTCGAGAATGTGTGCGGCATTCTTAGTAAGGAACTCAGTGAGTCCGGGCTGGTGGGGGATGTTGCGGGACGGTCCAAGCACATTTACAGCATCTATCAGAAAATGGTGACCCAGAAAATCAGCTTTGAGGATGTGTATGACCTGATCGGCGTCCGAGTGTTGACGGACTCGGTCAAGGACTGTTATGCCGTTTTGGGGCTGGCCCATTCTTTATGGAAACCCATTCCGGGCCGTTTCAAAGATTATATTGCCATGCCCAAGCCGAATAGATACAAATCACTCCACACCACTGTGATCGGGCCTAGAGGTGGTCGCGTCGAAATACAGATCCGCACTCATGAGATGCACAAAATTTGTGAAGAGGGAATTGCCGCCCACTGGCAGTACAAGGAAAAAGTTGAGGGCAAAAAGGAACAAAAGGACGACCAGTTGCAGTGGGTTCGGCATTTGTTGGAGCATCAGCAGGACCTGAAAAACCCCAAGGAGTTTCTGAACGCTTTCAAGGTGAACCTGTTTTCCCAGGAGGTGTACGTTTTTTCTCCCGATGGCGATGTGTATGCTCTTCCGCATGGAGCGACGCCTGTGGATTTTGCCTATGCTGTCCACACGGACATTGGCGATCATTGCATGACGGCCAAAGTGGATGGCAAAATCGTGCCTTTGCGGTTCAAGCTTAGAAATGGCAATCGGGTCGAGATCCTGATTTCAAAAAATAGATTCCCAAACCGTGATTGGCTGGCATTTGTCAAAACCTCTAAAGCCAGGAGCCGGATTTCCCATCACATCAACAACCAGGAGCGGGAACAAAGCATAGCCCTGGGACGCGAATTGTTGGAAAAGGAAATACGCGATTTTGATTGTGTGCCCGCTGAGGTGCTGAAAGGAAAAATCCTGGAAGAAGCTATTCACGCCTGTGGTTACAATTCACTGGACAACCTGCAAATGGGAATAGGACTTGGAAAAGTATCTTTACCCTCCTTTGTGGGCAAACTTCTTCCTAAAGAAAAGCAGAGGAAAGAACAACTAAGTAAGATCAAGCTGAAAGAAAAGGCACCTAACAAGACCAAGGAAAGTGCGATCAAGGTCAAATGTTTTAACGATGACATTCTTCTGCGCGTTGGCAAATGTTGTAATCCCCTCCCTGGAGATCCCATTTTCGGCTACATCACCCGTGGACGGGGGGTGACGGTCCACCACATCGATTGCCCCGGTATCCGGGAGCTTGAGGAAGAATCTGAACGCCTGGTGGAGGTGGAATGGGACACGGGCCAGAAAACCAGTTATCCGACAAAAATCTCCATCGTTACAGAAGACAAGCCGGGTTTACTGGCAAGTATCAGCAGTGTCCTTGCGGAATGCGAAATCAATATTATTAAGGCAAACGTACAGCAGGGGCCCAACAAAAGAGCCTTCTTCGATCTTTCCATAGAGATTGAGGATCTGACTCAACTCAACCGAACTCTCGATAAAGTCAAGAAGGTAGAAGGCGTCATTCTTGTGGAAAGGGTCAAGGAGTATAAAAAGAAAAGCCTGAACAGGGGGCAGGTGGAAAGTGGGGGAGGTGGCAAAACCACTCAGCAGGACCTGGGGCTACTGGTCAACTAGACTAACCAGCCTTTGCGACTTTTCCGCCTTTCAAGCAGCGAGTGCAGACTTTCATTGTGCGGATAGCACCTTCATAAATCACCCGTAATTTTTTCAGGTTGGGTTCCCATCTGCGACGGGTTTTATTGTTGGCATGGCTCACATTATTGCCATACATCACACCTTTGTCGCACACATCACACCTTTTGGACATCGTCTACCACTCCTTGCAAAAAACGTTGTTTTGTAAAAGTTTAGATGCTAACATACCCTATCAAATCGAGCAAGTCAATTGGTCCGGCGGGCTATGATCATAAAAAAAGACACGAAAATCAGCGAAATTATCAATGCCTACCCAGCGGCTGTGAAGTTTTTTACCGATCTGGACATGAGTTGCAGTCAGTGTTTTGCCGTGAAATTTGACACCCTCGAAAATGGCGCCCTCATGCACGATATGGACGCCGACCAACTGATCGACAAGCTGAATAAATTTATTACCACCCTCCCAGCTCCAATCGTTTCGGCCCACCCGAAGTAAATCCCCACAATTCGACCGGATTATCAGAATGAACCGAGTGTTTGCTCTCAGAAAAAAGAGTGCATGTGGTTTTAATTAATTTTGAGGCTGTTAGTTGGATTGCCAGAGGGAGGCGTTTGGTGCGACCGAGTGCCCCGGAAGGGGCGAGATGGGGCGATCTGTAGTTAAAACTATGACTGGGTGATAATGTCTTTTAAAACACTTCCTGCTATTTCGTAAGGATCAACTTTGTAGGTCCCCTCGGCGATTTCGGCCTTTATACGTTCCACTTTTTCTGCCTGGACCGTTTCAGGTTGCGCTTTCACGGCGTTAATAGCTTTTTCAAGTGAAACGGCTTCGGAAGATAAGGCGGTTTTGTCTGAACCTTGTGTGGACCCGGCTGAGGAGGTGCTACTTCCCCCTTTAGCTGAAGAGGGGTTCCCCACCTTGATTTTGTTTTGAATAATTTTGTTTTTAATTTCAGGGATTTCCATCGCTTGTCTCCTAACCTTCCAGTACTGCAACTTATTTTCAAGAGTTACTGTAATTTCGTGCTTTAGGACGCCAATCGTCTCTTTAAGGGATAATCGGCCCCTTGCATACAAAGATTATCGGCTTTTTTTGGGGAAACTTAAGACCCCGAACTCAAAATTCTGGCAAATTTATTCTTGGATAGGCCTTAAAATATCAATAAATTAGCGCTTTGTCAAGCCTTGCAAGATTTGCCCTGGGATAGGTATAATACGGATTTTTAAGGGATTTGGCCTGAAGAAACTATAGCGGAGGGTGTTGAATGCGGTAAAATGGATTTGTAACCCGGATGAAGGGCGTAAAAGTCTGTATTTCCCCCTTTATATAGGATTTAACTCCAAAACCCGGTTCCGGGCCATCGATATCTTCATTTGAACGGGAAAATGGGGTCATTCGTATCGATTGAGAGGGCACCCCTCTCATATGACTGCTAAGAAAATTGTTATTCTTCTAAAGCGGATCGAGCTTTGAAATTCACCTCTGCACTGGACGAGACTCATGAGAAAAGTTTTGCATTTTGCTTTGTTGGTTGCGATTTTACACGGTATTTGGGGCATTGAGGCAAGCCATGCCGAAACCCAGGAATTGCAATCCTATTCTCAAAGCGCCTGGAAATATCTCAAAACCCTCACGGGCTTTGGCCCGAGAAACTTCGGCAGTGCCGGATACTTGAGGACAATAGATCTTATCAAGAAGGTTGGAGCGGAGTTTGCCGATGAGGTGGACGTGCAAACGTTTGCTTTTTCCAAAGTCGATGGTGCGGTATTAAAAATGTCCAACATCCGCTTGAAGTTCGGGGGAACGCGCAAAGGCCCCGCTATTTTGATCGGAGCGCATTTTGACACCCGGCCTTTTGCGGATGAAGAATCCCGCCCGGATCTGAAATCGCGCCCTATTTTAGGGGCTAACGATGGGGGGTCGGGAACGGCGGTGGTTCTGGCTTTAGCCCGATATCTCAAGAACAACCGGGACCGCAGGCCGGTGGAACTGGTTTTCTTTGATGGCGAAGACTATGGAGTCAAGGGATCGGGTGAAAACTTGTTGGGATCGACCTACTATGCCAATCAATTGCGGCAGACGGAAAGAGATGAATGGCCTTATTGCGTCATCATCATCGACATGGTGGGAGACCGGAAACTGGAAATTTTCAAAGAAACACATTCCGTAAAAAGCGCTTCCTGGCTGGTCGAAATTATTTATGGCACTGCTGAAAAGATGTCGATGACTCAGTTTCGCAGTCAGACCAAATACACCATTTTTGACGATCATTATCCTTTCATTGGGCTCGGTGTTCCATCCGTGTTGTTGATCGATTTCGATTATCCCTACTGGCATAAGTTGACCGACACTCTGGACAAATGTTC
>VAPK010830013.1_pt1 | contig 10543 bp, 13 predicted proteins | sample 3395031 | NCBI WGS metagenome assembly VAPK01 (sample SAMN08290443, study PRJNA428436) | hydrothermal vent metagenome | isolation source: Deep-sea hydrothermal vent chimney 1 | place: Pacific Ocean: Juan De Fuca Ridge
AAATTCGTGGAATGGTATAAGGACTATTTCAAGATCTAAGCAATCAGTTGATGGGTTTCGCTTCGCTCTACCCATCCTACTTTTTATTTTATATCATGTAGGATGGGTAGAGCGAAGCACGAAGTCCAGTAGGGAAACCCATCATTTACTCTGCAATTAACCTGGCGCTAATTCGATTGTTAAGCTGTGCAATTCGGTTCCACTGCCCAGCAGTGACGTTGCCTGTGCGCGAAGGATATTCATACAAGGCCTGCTCGCGGGGAAGGTTGCTGACTTCCAGCTTAATGCCGTTATAATCGGTTACTGCCGTTGCCAGAAAATTGGCAAACTCTACCGATTGCTGCATGGAAACAAGATCGGAACTCTGGGCCGGGTTCATGATTTCATCACAGCGGGAAAGCGGCAAATCCGCAGCGGCCAGTTGGTAGCCTTGTTCAACATTGCCGCGCAGGCAAAACTCACCGATATGGGTTTGCAAAACTATCCGGCCACGAAATCCCGCCACCTCCGCCATTTTAAGTAGTTGCCGAATCTGCGCGAGACGCTGGCTACCCAAAGCCAGTTCGTTATAAGGAAACAACAGATTCTGATTAATCGCCCACTGCGCCAGTTTCCAGTTATTCGGCGGTGGCCGCGTGCCTGTTTCAACATGGGTCTTCTGCTCCTGCTGCGCCGCCCAATTATCCAGCATCGACTGCAACCTTTCCTCTGTCATGTTTGTCTGCACAGAGTCTGTCTCGGCAGACATTATTTTCTGTTGCAGCTTGTAGTTCCAGATTAAAGAGATGAATAACAATACGAATAACAATAACAGGGGCAGTTTGGAATGCGTTTCCGGTGATGGCTGTGAATTTATCAGGGGTTGAATTTTCTCATCCAGTTTTTCAGAAAATGACTTATTCAGCTTTCCGCTATACAACCTAAGCGAGGCCTGTATATTCTGGTGCAATACATCTGACTGGTCAGACAAATAACGGCGTATTCCCCGCAATTCAGTAACCACTTTATCAAGCGACGCAACTTTATCGGGATGCAATAAGTCCCGCTTAAATCTTTGCCTGGAAGGCATTAAGCCCTGGTCACTAACAAGCTCTTCTTCCACATCTTCAGCAGTCAGCGTTTTTGATGAAGATGTCAATAGACCCAGGCGACGCAAAGCTTCATGTAAATGGGTGGAAGCCGTTGCCTTGGGTAAAATATCAACTGCGCCCAGAGCACGCGCCTGACTAAGATAAAGCTCACCGCTTTGAGAGGTAAACATGATGATCGGAATCGTTGCTGTTTCCAGATTCTTCTTGATGTGTTTAATCGCCTCAAAACCGTCCATGCCAGGCATTCGGTGATCCATAAAAATTACATCAGGCCGGTGTCGTAGAAGATAATCCAACGCATCTTCTGCAGAAGCAACGGTATGCGCTCTGATTCCATATTTTGCCAACATCCGCTGCAACACCAGCCTCGCGGAACGGGAATCATCGACTATCAGCGCACGCTTTTCTTTCATAAGCTCATCCATAACGCAGACGCCAGGCGCCTGTCCATACTTAATCAGAATCCCTGGTCCACAGCAGAGAATTAAAAATTAGTTTAGCCCCGCCGCCAACAAAGAGCAATTAGGTTCTATTTTTCCACCTTTAACGTCTCAATCCGGTAACGGGCATGACAACGGACACAGTTATTCATCAACGCCGCCAGTTGTTTTAGACTGTGAGCCGGATCCCCCAGTTGTTTTGCATCCAGCGCCAACATGTCGAATTTTCGATGCGTATCAAAACCGAGTTTCTTGAACGTCAACGGCAATTTACCCACCAGGGAAGCGGGCATACCCTTCTGCGCTGCGCCACCTACTGCCTGTGCTGCCGCAGCAACCTTGCTCATATCGTTACTACTGATACCATCGGTAATCGCCTGCACACTGGCGAGAAATATCCGCATTTCCGAGAGAACCATATCCCGCTCCCCGGCTTCCAGCAACAATGCCTTACGACCATCACTTGCTGGCACTACCGAGCCTAAAATAATAAATTTAAACACCATCACTACCAGAGCAACAAATAAAAGTCCTGAGATGGACCAGCTTAATTTACACATTTTTTTACCCTATTTTGATTAAATATCAAATAAGTCAGACCTATAACACAGACAAAATTCCCAAGCTGTCCGATACACCTGTTAAGCTAAAAATCTAAAGACAAAATGGATACCCATTTTCGGGCTAACTATACAGTATCCGTATCAGCATGCCATTGCCGCAGACGCACACATAAACGTCGGTAAGTTTCACGCTCAACCATATCCGGCAAGATCAACCACTTGCGCTTACGGCCATCGCTACAAACTAAATGCAGAATTATCAGCCATTCACTCACCAGACTGCCTGCCAACAGATGAGCATTAATATATTTTCCAGTTATTAGTTCCAATTCAAAATCACCTTTCATTTTCCAGCAGGCATTTTTGACCGTTTGGAAATGGGTTTTGTAAAGGCTAGACCAGGCACTAAAAGCAATACTTAAGAGAATGATACTTCGCCAATACAAGGGCAATGTAGTAGGCAGGAAAAGCGCAGACACGGCCAGCATATGAACCATTAGCAAAATAATAAACAAACGCCATGAAGAACGGGGCTTAAGGTCCAGCGGCTGCCTGTATTTTTTGTGCGACATGAGCGACATCCTTGTCAAGCGGGAGACTGCGTCCCATCAGGTATTCCAGAAGAAACTGATCGGGATAATTCAGCAGAGTATAAAAAGCTGTTTTTTCCTTATCCGTCAGTTGCAAAAAGCATTTTTCCAGAAACGAAGTCAGCATGGCATCCAGTTCCAGCATACCCCGGCGGCACTGCCAGCGCAGCCGCGCCAACTCCTGTTCTGAAGTTAAGCTGGTTGATGCAGGTTTGAAGGTTGCCGAGGTGTTCATATGATTCAAACCATATCCTTAACCATGAGTTTCTTGATATTGCTGATGGCTGCAGATGGATTCAGCCCCTTAGGGCAAACGTTTACGCAGTTCATAATAGTATGGCAACGGAACATGCGGTAAGGCCCATCCAAATCCTCAAGCCGCTCAGCAGTGGCCTGATCCCTACTGTCAGCCAGAAAACGATAGGATTGCAACAGCGCGGCCGGACCACGAAACTTGTCCGGGTTCCACCAGAATGAGGGACAGGAGGTAGAGCAACAGCCACAGAGAATGCATTCATACAGGCCATCCAGTTTGTCACGCTCTTCTGGTGTTTGTAGATATTCGACTTCCGGCTCACTATCATGCACGATGAGCCAGGGTTTAACCGCGCGATAATGATGGAAGAACTGACTCATATCCACTACCAGATCACGAATAATGGGCATACCAGGAACAGGCCGCACTTCAATCGGTTGCTTCAGCGAAGACAGCGCAGTGAGACAACCTAAACCATTTGTGCCGTTGATATTGATCGCATCCGATCCACAGACGCCCTCACCGCAGGAATGCCGGAAAGCCAGCGTCTCATCCATAGACTTAATCTTTAGCAGGGCATCACGCAGCATCATACCAGGCTGAATGTCTTTACCCTGCAGCTCAAATGCCTGCATGAATGGCTTTTTATCCGATTCTGGATCGTAACGATAAATTAAAAATTTCATAGTTCAAACCACCCTGGGTACAGAGATTTGCATAGCCTAACTCGTATCATTAATAGACCCTTGGTTTGGGCGTAAAGGTTTCAACCGAGAGGGGTTGTAGAGTAACCGGTTTGTAATCCAGGTGTCGGCCTTCTTTGAAAAACAGGCTGTGCTTAAGCCATTGTTTGTCATCCCAATCAGGGTAGTCAATTCTTGAATGGGCACCACGACTTTCCTGCCGCGCCAGTGCGGAGGTAACCGTGGCAACCGCAATATCAAGCAGATTTTCCACTTCCAGTGCTTCGATACGTGCGGTATTGAAGATTTTGCTGTGATCCTTCAGACGCACATTTTCCATACGTTTTTCTATTTCCAGAACTTTGTCTAAACCCTGTTGCAAAATCTCTTCGGTGCGGAAAACACCACAATATTCTTCCATCACCGCCTGCAGATCGGCGCGTATTTCTGCCACCGATTCACCCTCACCTTTTTTATCCCAGCGATGCAAGTGATCCAATGCTGCCTGTACACTGCTCTCATCAATTTTGCGGTGATAACGATTGTTTTTAAGAAATTTAATAATGTCATTGCCCGCGGCACGGCCAAAGACGACGATGTCCAATAAAGAGTTGCCGCCCAAACGATTGGCACCATGCACGGAGACACAGGCGCATTCACCAGCCGCATACAATCCTGGAATGGATTCCTCGCCCTGCTCCACCGGTACCACGACCTGTCCAAAACGGTTAGTGGGGATTCCCCCCATGGTGTAATGCGCAGTGGGATAAACCGGGATGGGTTCTTCTGCTGGTTCGATATGCAGAAAGGTGCGGCTGGTCTCACAGATTCCTGGCAAACGTTTTTCCAGCACATCCTTGCCCAAATGATCAAGTTTCAGCAAAACATGATCCGCATTAGGACCACAACCCCGACCTTCCTTCACTTCAATAAAGATAGCACGACTGACGACATCCCGGCTGGCCAGATCTTTGGCATGTGGCGCGTAGCGTTCCATAAAACGCTCGCCATCCTTATTAATTAAATAACCACCTTCGCCTCGCGCACCTTCAGTAATCAACATGCCACGTCCGGCAATGCCGGTGGGGTGAAACTGAAAGAACTCCATATCCTGCAAAGGAATTCCGGCACGCAAAGCCATGGCCAAGCCATCACCGGTATTGATATGAGCATTGGTATTGGTACGAAATAACTGCCCGGCTCCGCCCGTTGCCAACAAGGTGGTCTTGGCTTCAATCAACAGCGGCTCGCCGGTTTCAATTTCCAGCACCAGCGCACCGAGAATAAAACCGTTATCGTCACGGATAAGATCGATAGCAAAGTATTCATCAAAAAAGTGTGTCTTGGCGCGAATATTTTGCTGGTAGAGGGTATGCAAAATCACATGACCGGTACGATCCGCTGCGGCACAGGTACGCGCCGCCTGCTCGCCACCGAAGTTCTGGCTCTGACCGCCGAAGGGACGTTGATAAATTTTGCCATTATCCAGACGACTGAAGGGCACGCCAGCATGCTCCAGTTCGACCACTAGATGTGAAGCGGCACGGCACATGTATTCAATAGCATCCTGATCACCAAGATAGTCACTGCCCTTAATGGTGTCGTACATATGCCAGTGCCAGTTGTCCGGCAACACATTGGCCAGGGCGGCATTGATACCGCCTTGGGCGGCAACTGTATGCGAGCGAGTCGGAAAAACCTTGGACACCACGGCTACATTGGCATCGGCCTGGGCCAGTTGCAATGCGGCACGCAAACCGCCGCCACCCGCACCAATGACCAGAGTATCAAACTGGCGGCGCGGCAGTTCCATACTCATAATTGTACTACCGAAAATAAAATCATACTTACCCAGATCCCCATAGTTAATAAGCCCAATGCCAGCACCATTAATATACTAAAACGCAGTGCCGTAAATTGCACATAATCAAGCAACACATCCCGAATGCCCACCCATGCATGGATGAGAACAAAAAAGAAAAACAGCAGGCTGGCAATCGAGACGATGGGGTGACTCATCAAGTGATGCCAGTTTGTATAATTAAGTGTGGGACCGGTAACAATCCTGAATAATGCGACCAGCAAATAGAGTCCAATATAAGCGCCACTGAGTCGCTGCAACAACCAGGCACGCATACCTTGTGCACGAATACTCATAATAGTATCCCCATTACGATCACGACAAATATGATCAGCCCGGCGAGTATTACACTTAAAGCACTGGCGCGTGCCGTTCTCAAATTAACCCCTATATCCAGATCCAGTAGTAAAAACCGAATTCCGGCAAAAAAATGGTGCGTTAGCGAATACAGCAGTATCAGGGCAAATGCACGCACGAACAGATTATCGAAAAAGGCGTGAACCTGGGCAAAGGATTCGGGACTACGTAAAGATAATGACAAGGCATAAATAAGGAAGGGAAGGCTTAGAAATAATAAAATCCCTGATATTCGATGGAGAATAGACGCTACACCTGTCACTGGCAAACGTATTTTTAGCAAATTAAGGTACTTGGGACGGTGAGTTTTTGTTAGCATCAGGGGTCCGGTTTTATCCATCTTTATTGTTAAAGCAAATTGTACACGATTGAACGCAAAATGCTGATTGGTTTGCTTAATCCTGCGTAGCCATATAATAATAGATTAAGAACCGGGATCCGACAAATTACAAGCTTGAGATTATATTCTGGTGATTTTATGAACAGCCCCACAAATAACGTTATAAATAGCTCATGGCAAAATTTTCTTTCTGACAACAACGCAGAAATTGAGCTGGGCCAGGTTGTTTCCTTTGGTAACCCGGAGCAGGAACGTAAGGCGGTGCTGAGCAGCACCATACTGGCCGATCTGTCTGCGCAGGGACTAATCAAAGTATCTGGTGAAGACTGCGTTGATTTTTTGCAAAATCAGTTCAGCAATGACATTCGGGAAATCAATCCCCAGCTCAGTCAGCTCAATGCCTGGTGTAATGCCAAGGGACGGATGCTGGCAAGTCTGCGGATCTTTCAATCAGGCACTGATTACTTCCTGTTACTGGCGCGCGATCTGCTGGAGGCAACGCTCAAGCGCCTGCGTATGTTTGTTCTGCGTAGTAAGGTAACACTGGAAGATGTCAGCCATCAATGGCTGAGCATTGGCCTGGCCGGTGCTGATGCCCTAACGCTATTAGGCAAACAGTTTGCTAAATTACCAGAAAAAACAAACCAGGTGATACAAGCAAACGAACTGATTGTGATCCGGCTCGCGGGGAACACGCCTCGCTTTCAGATCCACGGTCAATTGCCCAATATCAGTACCATTTGGCAGACACTGCAAACCGATGCCAGTCCCGTCGGTTACCCTGTCTGGAGCTGGCTGGAAATTCAGACAGGAATTCCGCATATCGTGGCCAGCACTGCAGAAGCTTTTGTACCACAGATGGTCAACTATTCCACCATCGGTGGCGTCAGTTTTACCAAGGGCTGTTATCCCGGACAGGAAGTCGTAGCCCGCATGCATTATCTGGGTAAATTGAAACGGCGCATGTACCTGGCCCATGTTGAAACAGAAACCTTACCTGAAGCAGGGGAAAATCTATTTCCGGCAACTGAAGACGAGGCCCAGAGTTGCGGTAAAGTAGTATCTGCTGAGCTAGCCCCCCAAGGCGGAATCGATTTGCTCGCGGTACTCCAAATTGCCATAGCCGAAACAGTAAAGGAAAAAGGAGAGATCCGTCTGGGTTCAAAAAACGGCCCTATGCTAGAGTTGCAGAATGATCCTTATCCTGTTGATAACAAAGCATGATACCCATTGCCATTAATTTAAAGGTTCATGTCGAACTGCCGATAAAGAAACAACTCAAATTAGATACATTCAGGGAGTAAGTCGTGTCTTCAGTTGAATCATCTTTCTTAAGCGGTCTTTTCGATGAGCTGGATAAAGGCAGGCTTGTGCTTCCCACCTTGCCCGAGGTAGCCCTGAAAGTACGCGATACACTGGAAGATGAAAATTCTTCGATGATGGATGTCGCTCGCGTCATCACTAATGATGCGGCGCTCTCGGCAAGGCTGATTCAAATTTCCAACAGCCCGCTGCTGCGAGCCAGCCGCCTAATAGAAACTGTTGAAGCTGCGGTTACTCGCATGGGCAGTAACATGGTGCGCAATCTGGTAACCAGTATCGCCATGGAGCAAATGTTTCAGGCCACCACTGATGCCACCGACATACGCTTGCGCGCAGTCTGGGAAAATAGTACCCAAATTGCCGCCATTGCCAGTGCCCTTTCCATACCGCAGACTAATCTGCAGGCAGATCAGGCTCTGCTCGCCGGTCTGGTTCATGACATCGGTATCTTACCCATCCTTAGTCGTGCCGAGGACTACCCTGATCTACTAGATGACGAAGAAGCTCTGGATCGTATTATTGTCAATGCGCATGTGAAAATTGGCGAAGCTATTTTGCGAACCTGGAATTTCCCAGAAGATCTGATCAAGGTCGCGGCTGAACATGAAAATCTAGGTCGTCGTCATAAGGGGCCACCAGACTATGTTGATATCGTTATTGTCGCCAATATGCAGGACGCCTATGGCACGGATCGCGCTTACGCCCAGGTAGACTGGAATACTGTTCCGGCCTTTGAACAACTGGGAATGGAAACCGATGTCAGTGCCGTGGATATGGATGAGGCTAATAACGAAATTGAAATGGTAAAAAATGCACTGCGCGGGTAAATTTTATTAAATTTTGCTGCCTGCTTCTATCAGCTGCGCTTCGACTTTTTTCAGATCCTCTTCCGTATCCACACCAGGCCCCGGAATCTCCACCGCTTCAGGAACAACAATTTTTCCACCATGCCAAAGTACTCGTAACTGTTCCAGTGATTCAGCCTCTTCCATCATTGCTGCTGATTGATTGACATAGGTTTTAATATAACCGGCACGGTAGGCATACAGGCCTATATGGCGGTAATGTTCAACCTGCGCTGATATTTTAACGGCTTGCTGGTCGAATTCCCCCCGAGACCAGGGGATTGGGGCACGACTGAAGTACAACGCGCACTCATTTTTATCCCTCACCACTTTGACGATATTGGGATCAAAGATGTCGTCACTTTTATGAATACGCGCGCACAGGGTCGATACCTGGGCATCCGGGTTATCCTGCAAAGCCTGAGCAACCTGCGTAATACAGGCTACCGGCATCAGTGGCTCATCCCCCTGCAGGTTAACAACGATATCGTTGTCATCAAAGGCGCAGATCGACACCACTTCCGCTAGTCTTTCCGTACCTGATAAATGTGTATCGGCCGTCATGCAAACCTTGGCATTAAAACGTTTGGCAGTCGCATGAATACGTGCATCATCAGTCGCAATAATCACGTCTTCGGCACCGCTTTGACCGGCTCGAAGGTAAACATGCTCAAGCATGCTTTTGCCCGCCAACAAACGCAACGGTTTACCGGGCAGGCGCAAGGAAGCATAGCGCGCCGGAATCACCACACGATAGGACATAAACTTAGACTTCTTCTTCGGCATCAAGCTGGCGAGCTTCCTCCTCCAGCATAACCGGAATATCGTCACGAATGGGGTAAGCCAGACGATCAGCCTTGCAAATCAATTCATTGTTTTCTTTTTTATAAACCAGCGGCCCTTTGCAAACCGGGCAGGCCAGTATATCCAGTAGTTTCATATCCATATTATTTCTTCTCTAACAGGTTGAGTAGTTGCACATTAAAGTCGTTGTTCATTTCAATTTCAATTGGTAAATACCACATATTCTGACCGACAAAACGCTGACATTTGACCGCATCTTTTTCAGTCATCAGCACCGGTTTATCATCACCAAACAGCAGTTCATCAGCACTAAAAAGATGGTGATCAGAAAAACGATGTTCGATCACGTTTAGACCTTTGCGGCGCAAATGTTCAAAGAACCGATCTGGATTGCCAATCCCAGCCAGCACATGCACACTCTTGCCCGCCATTTCGCTAAGCGCACAAGTCTTTTCACTGTCGTTAAGATTGACCAACGTCTCGCCCTGATAACGCATGGCATATTCATCACCAATAGCTGAACCATTGGTAATCAGAAAATCTACCTTTTCTTTTCTTGCAATCGGTTCGCGCAGCGGACCAGCCGGCAAACACAGACCATTGCCGAATCGGCGCATACCATCGATCACCACAATTTCAATATCACGTTCCAGCGCATAATGCTGTAAACCATCATCACTGATAATAATGTCACAGCCAGAATGCTTCTGCAGTAGTTCGCCGGTCAAACCCCGGTTGGGTCCCACGGCCATCGGACAGCCACTGCGGCGGGAAATTAGGATGGCTTCATCCCCCACCATCACCGGATCAGCATCGGGACGTACCTGCTGCGGCCAGCTCCGAGCCTTGCCGCCATAGCCACGGCTAATGATGCCCGGCGCATAACCCGAACGTTTCAGCAACTGGGCAATATGTACTACCACCGGGGTTTTGCCGGTTCCACCCACACTCAGATTGCCAACCACAATAACCGGCACACTCAGGCGATAACGTTTTCGCAGGCCCATTCTGTAAGCCAGACGCCGCACAAAGATCAAGCCACAAAACATCCAGGTCAAAGGCCGCAACGTCAAGGTTAGTAGGTTATTGTTATACCAGCAGTGTTCAAGTGACTTTGCAAAAAACATGGTTTTTATAATTCAGTAAATTGCAGGCGATGCAATGTTGCATAATGGCCACCTTTAGCCAGCAATTGCGCATGGCTACCCGTTTCGACAATACGTCCATGATCCATCACCACAATAACATCCGCCTGTTCAATGGTTGACAGCCGATGCGCAATAACCAGGGTGGTACGATCCTGCATTAGCTCTTCCAGGGCACTCTGAATGAAACGTTCAGACTCGGTATCCAGCGCTGAAGTCGCCTCATCCAGAATCAGCACCGGTGC
>VAPK010505855.1_pt1 | contig 10542 bp, 9 predicted proteins | sample 3395031 | NCBI WGS metagenome assembly VAPK01 (sample SAMN08290443, study PRJNA428436) | hydrothermal vent metagenome | isolation source: Deep-sea hydrothermal vent chimney 1 | place: Pacific Ocean: Juan De Fuca Ridge
ATGGGCCTGTAGCTCAGCCTGGTTAGAGCGCATCCCTGATAAGGATGAGGTCCCTGGTTCAAATCCAGGTAGGCCCACTCATGACATCGCGATGCACAGGTTGCAACCCCGCGCAGCACCGCACTAGGACCCACCTCGTCGACCACGCGAGCTTGGCACAGCACGCCTGTACTGCACACCGACAGCCAGCACCCACGCGGCGCCTTAGGTTCAAATCCAGGTAGGCCCACCCATGAAACCCCTTGTGGCGCAAGGGTTTCTGTCTATTCGGCAGCCAGAGCGATGACCTCTGAATCCTCTCGTGTGCACATCGCGTGCACATCAGCAGCGGCGTAGGTCGCCTCGAGACGGTCTGTGGCGGCCTCGTCCAAGCCCTCGAAGAGGTGCCCGTACGTGTCGAGGGTCGTCTTGATCGACGCGTGACCGAGCCGTTCCTGGATGACCTTCGGATGCTCTCCCTGGGCGATCAAGATGGCAGCATGTGAATGCCTCAGGTCGTGGAAGGTACAGGGCTGGCCGACGGACGCCTCGACGGCAGGCAACCAGACCCGGCGCCTGAAGTTGCTCCTCCAGATCGGCCCACCGGTTGGGGCAGAGAAGATGAGACCGGAGTCGTCTGCGTACCTTGCGAGATGGGCGGCCAGGACATCGACGAGGAAGACCGGTACGCGAACGGTGCGGCGTGAAGCTTCGGACTTGGGCTTCTCGAAGAAGAACTCGCCTCCGCTCTCAACGAGTGATGTACTCACCCGGATTGTGCGCCGAAGGGCGTCGAAGCGGTCCACTCGGAGTGCCCTCAGCTCACTGAAACGGAGTCCCGTGTAGGCAGCAGCCAGGACCATTGCCGAGTACCGGGAGTCGATTGCGTCCGCAAGAACGTTGATCTCAGCCGGCTCCAGATACCGGATGGTGGAGACGGTCTCCAACTTCGGTAGCTTCACCCCTCGGCAGGGAGAACGGCCGATGAGCCCGGATTCCACGGCCGCGTCCATTGCTGCAGCGAGAAGTTGATACGCCTTGCGCACAGTTGCCGGCGCGTACCCGGCTGCATCCAGGTCAGCAACCCACTGGGCAACATGGAAACGGTACTGCGAAGCTGCCGGAATCTCGATGGGTCGAGCCGTCGCAGCGCTGATGGACGCAGAGCTGCTGGGCGTCTTCGGTGAGTTCGTAGGCGACGATCCTCCGATACTCGCCCAACGAGCCTCCGAGAAGCTCGCAATCCTGGAACGCGAGATCACAGCCCGAGAAACCCAGATCGCCGCCACCGATGAGCGGCTCCAAGGCTGGGACGACCGGCTACGTCTGCGGGAGGGCGAACTCGACGCCCGGGAACAACGAGTCGAGCTCATTTCGAAGGTCTTGCGTCAAGCCACCGTGGCAGACGTGAAGATCGGTCGCAACCAACGTTGCCCATGTGGGTCAGGTCTCTAGTACAAGCGCTGCCACGGGCGTCCAGAACAAAGACCAGACGACGAGTGACACCGGATGTGACTGCCTGTCATCCTGGCAACCACAGGCGAGGAGTTCTCGTTCCGTGTCACCCGTTTGGGTGGCCTTGTTCGTGTTACTCAGTGAGAATGGAGAACATGGAGGTCGATCCAGTGGTGGTCACGCAAGAGGAACCGGTGATACCTGCCGTTTCCCTCCACGAGGACTTCGAGTCCTTCTACGCACGAGAACACAGACCCGTCGTCGGGCTTGCATTCGTGCTTTCCGGAAGCCGTTCCGGTGCTGATGACCTGGCACAAGATGCCTTTCTCACCGCCTACAAGCAGTGGGACACCGTCGGGGCGTATGACAACCCCGGCGCATGGGTTCGTCGTGTCGTGTCCAACAACTCCGTGTCCACGATCCGGCGTAGGACAGCGGAAGCGAAGGCGCTCATTCGCTTCGGCGGGTCGGGTCTTGTCGTTCCCGAGATGTCACCTGATGCCGTGGCAACCTGGGCTGCAGTGCGAAGACTCCCGACCCGCCAGGCCCAGGCGATCGCACTGCGGTACTACGACCGCAGCTCCATCGCCGACATTGCCCGCATTCTCGACTGTTCACAGAACACCGTCAAGACCCACCTACAGCGGGCGAAGAAGACGCTCAACGCTCACTTCACCGAGGGAGACCGACCATGAGAACACTCGAAGACCGCCTGACCCAAGCCAGTGACGAGGCACGCAGCCACGTCGATCACGTTGATGCCCGACCGGCATCGACAATCAGCCGCCGTGTCCATCAGCGACGGGCCTTGGCAGGCGCTGCGGCTGTGGCGTTGGTACTCGGTACCTTCGGAGGGACGGCACTGTTGGTCGGTAGCGAAGTCGAGTCCCGGGCTCCCGGCGCGGGTGCAACCTCCCCGTCGACTACCGTCGAAGTCACAACGACAGTGACCGTTCCCTCCGACAGTGGAATCGAAACGATCGTTTCGGAAGACCCCACCGCCCTTGTCATGAGTCGCACATCCGTCGAGTCCCTGCCACCCATCGTGATGTGCCAGGGGGGCGGCACTTCAAAGCCCAATGTGATCGGTGTGGGGACGGATACAAACGCATACCCGTCAGCAGAAGATGCTCTTCGAGCCTTCCTGGTCGAAAACCGAACTATCCCTGGTACTCCGGGACTCGCTCAATCCGGCTACGTTGAACTGAGTCTCCCCGACGGATCAACTAGCTTCGGCAAGTTCTATGAAGGCGATGACAGCTCGGTAGTGACCCTCGTCAACGTGAGCGAAGCGGACACAGGTTGGGTCGTTGGACAATGGGAAGCTAGTGGCTGCTGAGACCCCCACGAGCCAACCTATTCGCGGTGGAGATCCCGGGGGGAGACCTCTGCCGCGAATACCGTCCACGGGTTGTCCTGGTCGTCGGAGATGGACCTAATCGACTGGAACGACAGGAGTTCTGGCCCCGGTGACGACCCGAACAATCTCGTCTGAGCAGGCCGTCATCGCTATCGCTGTGTTCCCTGGTCGTTCTTGCCATGCACGATTCCATCCTGTCCTCAGGCGAAGCCGCCCGACCGGAGAGCGTCATTGATCTCGGCTCTGTGGCGCGGATCGCACTGCGCCCAGCGCAGCTCGATGTCGTCGAGATCCGCGAGGAAGCCGAAGCGACCGCGCACACGTCGCTCCCATGCCACGACATCGACCGGCTGGGTGAGCTTGCCGATCGACTCGGGGGCGAAGTCTCTCTCGGCCCTGGTGTCCAACACATCGGACGGATCGAGAGGGCCCGAGCCGCGTCCGTCGTCGACGACATCGCCCCACACCTTGAGAACCCAGAGCCGCCGGACCAGGCGTTCATCGACCGGCCTGCCGGCGAACTGGGCCAGATCGTATACGTCGCGACCGAGGGAAACCCGGCGGTAACGGGCGAGCTTCTCGGCGGTCGCCTCAGGAGCCGAGATCACCGGCAGCGTCGGCAACTCGATCTCGTAGGCACGGTGAACGGGAACCACGACGAATCCGAGAGCTTCGGGGGCGAGCACGAGTGGGCGGCGAGCGAACTCGACGGATGCCACGACATCGGGCTGGCCGAGCTGTGGATGCGTTACCTGGAGGGACCAGTGTCGGCCGTCACCGCGGGTCGAGAACAACGAGAAATGGAAGCCTGAGACAGAAGCACCATCGATCGCTTCACACACGTCGAGAACCGTATCGTCATCGGGTGCAACGAAGTCCAGGTCCGTCGAGAACCGGCCGGAGTTGCCGAGCCGACATTTGCGCAGCGACGTGCCGCCCTTGAGGATCAATGAGTCGCCATCGAGAAGTCCTAGTTCGACAAGTAGCCAGAGCAGGTGGTCCTGCGCAATGTCGAGCAGGGCGGCGCCGTACGTGTCCGCTCGACCGGCGCCGTGCAGACGTACAAGTGCCTCGGTCAACGTGGGTCCGGGCATTACGCCTTTCCGAGCTGCTCTTGGAGCGGAGCGACGAGCCTGTCGTTGACCCGGAAGTCGGGTGACCACACCGTTGTCGGACCGTCACCGAATGACACAACGGGCATACGGTCCTTCGGCCGCTTGCCGAGGAGAGTACGCGCGTCGTCCCCACGCCCTCCACGATCGAGGAGGTACGCGGCACGCTGCCACGCAGACGCTGACTGTTCGAACAGGAGATCGGCCAACCGTTGAAGATCACAATCTGTGACGAGAACGTCGAGATGCGCGATGAGGTCGGCCCATACTCGAAACGACCGAGGCCGCGAAGCGAGCTGCACGATCAGCGCTTCGGGCCCGAATGCAGGAAGGCCGCTCGCCCACCCGGTGAGGTCGAGTCCCTTCCCGCGGAGCAGGGCTGTCGTGGGACCAAGCCGTTGAGCGTCCTCCCGAGACCACGAAATGCGCACCACCGAGACATGGGGACGAAGTCCATGCGGAACCCTTGCCTTTGTGGGAAGCCAGATCGCCAGAGGGCCACCAAAGGCTCGGGCGACATAGCCAAGGTGCCACGCCGCGGCCTCACCGGCAAGAGTGAACACAGCGTCGGGTTCGCGAGCCTGCCATCCCCGCAGATCGAGGTAGGGGTCGGAGGGTCGGTCTTCCCCCGCCGGCACGAAAGCCCACACACCCTTGAGGTGAAGCGTCGACAGCCAACCGAGCTGCTGAAGGTCTGACGCCGTGTCGTCCACGCTCCGAGTGCTCCCCAGCTCGGCGAGATAGCGGGCGAGGTCCTCCCGGGTGACCACCGCCGGGCGGTCCTGAGAGAGGCGGGCCACAAGGCCCGCAGCCCAAGGCGGGACAGGGCGCGCAATGGAGGTGTTCTTTGCCATCGTCTCACTCTCTTTACTTAACATCATACCCGCATCTACCTTCCGTGGGGGTACTTTCGGGATAGAAGTTAAGAGGTGTCGAACTACCGCTGCTCAACTCCCAGGCAACCCTCCTCGAGTACACGGTCACACCTCCTCAGCACGGTCGGAAGTAGCCCGCGTGCACATCGCGTGCACAAGAGAGCGAAAAACAACGCGAGATGGTGCAAACCAATGAGAACTGGTTCCCCTTGTGCCACAAGGGTTTCCGCCGATTTCGTAGGTACAGCCGCACCCCCTGATCATCCCTGATAAGGATGAGGTCCCTGGTTCGAATCCGGGCAGATCCACCACCCACCCCGCCGCCGCATACCCAGGGTTACTCGTCCGCTATTCGCCGCAGTGAGCCCACAGAATGCGGTTCCCGCCCGACGCCATACACGTCCATCCCGCTCGATGTTACTGCCCTCGTAGCCTGCACGGCAGGTAAGCTTCTCAAGGAAGGCAGCCCATCGCTCGGCTTCTCATCATCCTCGCGGAGTCCCATGATCGATGTCTCCGCTGACACGAGCAGATACTGCCGAGGCAACCAATCAACGTCACAGGCGAAGGCTGGGAGCATGGATTTCTGATGAAACGCAACATTGAGCATCCCTCGATCGCATTCGTGAGTACCTATCCGCCTACATCCTGCGGACTCGCAACTTTCACGGCCGCCCTGCGCGGCGCCATCGCAGCCGGGCGTGGCTCAGACCACGGGTTGGGTGTCGTGCGTTTGGTGGACGGCCACTCTGAAGAGTCGAGGCCGGAAGTCGTGTATGAACACTTCAACGGCGACCGCTCCTCACTTCTGGGCGCCATCGACGCGCTCAACTCCTTCAACGGCGTGGTCGTGCAGCACGAGTACGGGATCTTCGGGGGACCCGACGGCAGCGAGGTCATCGATCTCCTGTCCGACATCGAAGTCCCCACGATGGCGACCTTGCACACCGTGCTGAGCCGACCTACATCGAGACAGCGGATGATCCTCGAAGAGGTCGTGAGCCTGGCGGAACGGACGATCGTCATGAGCGATGCAGCGAACCGGCGAATCGTCGACGGGTACGGCGTCGACCCAGCGAAGATCCGCGTGGTTCCACACGGTGCAAGCGAAAGCCTCGGGGGTCCGTCCCTGGCGAACGGGCCCCGTCCGACCGTCCTCACCTGGGGCCTCATCGGGCCAGGCAAGGGGCTCGAGACGGCCATCGACGCCTTCGTCGGCCTTCGAGATCTTCGCCCACTCCCTCGTTACCTCATCCTGGGTCAAACACATCCCAAGGTCAGGGCATCACAAGGCGATGCCTACCTCGAGAGCCTCGTCGCCCGGGTCCACGATCGTGGACTCGACGATGTCGTCGAGTTCGGCTGCCGGTACCTCGACAACGACGCCCTGACCATCGCTATCCGTCGAGCCGATCTCGTCGTACTGCCCTATGAATCCACCGAGCAGGTCACCTCAGGAGTTCTCGTGGAAGCCATCGCGGCAGGCAAGCCGGTCGTCGCCACGGCTTTCCCCCACGCCGTAGAGCTCCTCGCCACTGGTGCGGGAATCGTCATCCCACATGATGATTCAGTCGCGCTCTCGGCAGCCCTCCGCACAGTTCTCGGCGATCCGTCGTCGGCCGCCCGGATGGCAGAGAAGGCACGACTGCTCGGCTCGAACCTGTACTGGCCGGCAATCGGACGTCGATACGACCGCATGATGACGAAACTGATCACTCAGCATCGAGCTGCCCGAATGCTCGCAACTGCCACACGGCCACAGGACGACCCGGATGTCTTCGCCAAGGTCAGCTAAGGCCCGGCCAACACAGTCTGGCGTACTGGAAGGCCCCGGTCGATCGAGGCCACAGCCCGGCCAGTACCAGGCGAGCCCACTTCCGAAGCCCCGCTTCGACCATCTCCGCCGGATGACCGATCGTCGAGGTCTGTGGGAGCACGCTCGCTTCACCGTCCCGCGTACAGAGCACGGATACTGCACGGATGACAACGCTCGAGCGCTCATCGTCATGAGCCGCCTGCAGGATCCGTGCCCCGAGCTCATCGAGCTCACCGAGGTCTATCTGCGGTTCCTTCAGCACGCTCGACTACCCGACGGCGGCTTTCACAACCGGCGAAGCTCCACGGGGACCTGGGTGGATGAGATCGGATCGGACGACTCTCAGGGCAGGACGATCTGGGCACTGGGGTCCGTCGCCCGCAGCGGTCCAGCGGCCTGGATGCGAGCCGTCGGCCTGGACATGTTCGAAGAGCAACGAGGTTTTCGATCTTCCTCTCCGCGCGCCAACGCCTTCGCTGTGCTGGGTGCGGCCGAAGTACTGCTCTCGTCGCCCGACCATGGTCACGCTCACCATGTCCTGGAGCAGTGTCCCGATCACCTCTTCGTACGCGACGATCCACACTGGCCGTGGCCGGAAGAGCGTCTCGCCTACGACAACGCTCGCATCCCGGAGGCCCTCCTGGCCGCTGGGGCGCTCCTCCCCGACGATGGCCTCGTCGACTCGGGCCTTCGACTCCTCGAATGGCTCGTGGCCACTGAGACAGCCGACGATCACTTCAGCTTCACGCCGGTTGGCGGGTGGGCACCGGGCGAACCACGGCCAGGATTCGATCAGCAGCCGGTGGAATCAGCAGCCATGGCCGATGCATGCAGCCGTGCCTGGTCGCTGACCGGGGACGATCGATGGAAAGATCGTGTCGAGAAAGCGGCTCGCTGGCTCATGGGTGCAAACGATGCCGGGAAAGTGCTCTACGACCCGCTCACCGGGGCGTGCGGAGATGGCTTGAGTGCCGACCACATCAACCTGAACCGGGGAGCCGAGTCGACCTTGGCTGCCCTCGCGGTGCTTCAGCAAGCAGAACTGATCGGTCGAACCGGGATGGACCGGGTCGCTGGATCCGTGAACTGAGCGCTCCAATCCCCTAGCCTCTGATTTCGCGTTCCATACTCAACGAACGACGCGGCCGGTCAGAGGCGAGCGACTCACTATATGAATCCAATCCCCGTCACCCGAACAACGGTGCGCTTCGCCCCCGATACGCGTCGTGTGATCACCAAGACCTTCCTTCCAGGGGAGCGCATCTTCCCCGACGGTCACTCACGAGCTGCAGTCGTTATCAAAAGGATCCTGGCAATGCCAGAATCCGAGGTGGTGTCGACGCTGCGGGAGACCAAAGACCGGTTCGCACACCGCCACAGGGACCTGAAGGCCATTCTCGAGCGGAACTTCGACGTCGTTGCCACCCACATCGAGGACGGCAGCAAGCTCTCCCTAGACCGCAAGCACCTCATCGGCGCCTACTTCACACACGAGTACTCGATTGAGGCGGCGGCCCTCGGTAACCCGTCGCTCGTCCCTGCGCCCGACCAATCCGGCCTCGATCCCGGGGAGCAACGCTTCGTGATGAGTCTGCGCGCGATCGGTGAAGGTCATATCTCATCCATCGAGTTCCGATCGGGGATGATCGACTCGCAGGGCAACATCACCGTCGACGCACTCAGCCGCTACGCAACCACCGCAGACCACAGCCCGCCCGTCTATGAGAACGAGGTCTTTCGCACGAAACTGGACGAGATGGATGAATTCAACGAAGTCGCGAGACAGATCCTGGACGCGCTTCCCCCAAGTTTCACGCTCGAGGAGCTCGAAGCCGCCATCGCTGATTATGACCGGCAGGCGCCGGACCGGTCGATCTCTGTGCTCACGATGAGAACCATCCACTGGCTCGCCTCCTCGAACTACGAGAGCACATTTGCTCCAGAGTCGCTCATCTCGGAGCGAGTGATCTTCCCGGCAGGACCGGCCGAGAGTCACGGCATGGAGGACGCACGTTTCGTGCGGTTCACAGACGACGATGGCTCGGTGACGTACTACGCGACGTATACCGCGTTCGATGGTTTCCGAATCCTTCCACAGCTCATCGAGACATCGGACTTCATCTCGTTCAGGATCGCCACCGTCAACGGGCGTTGCGCCCAGAACAAGGGCTTTGCGCTCTTCCCCCGAAAGATCGACGGGCGCTACGCAGCCCTTTCCCGACAGGACAACGAGAACAACTACGTCATGATGTCCGATGACGTGCGGTTCTGGACCGAGACCGACAAGATCCAGGAGCCCGAGCGCCCGTGGGAACTCATGCAACTCGGCAACTGCGGTTCTCCGCTCGACACCGAGGCTGGGTGGTTGGTGATCACACATGGGGTGGGGCCGCTCCGCCGCTACTCGCTCGGGGCGATTCTGCTCGACACCGAGGATCCTCTCCGGGTCATCGGCCACCTCAACGAACCACTCCTCGAGCCGAACGAGAGCGAGCGTGACGGGTACGTGCCGAACGTCGTGTACTCGTGCGGCAGCATGATCCATGGAGACAAGCTCGTCCTTCCCTACGGGTTCTCGGATGTCGGAGCCGGTATAGCCACAGTGCCGCTGGATGATCTCCTCAGCCGGCTCACGGAGAAGTAGCCGCGTCAGCCACCCAACCGGTGACGCTCCACGACTTGGTGATAGACGGAGATGTACTCGTCGACCATCCGACTCGCATCGAAGCGGTGCTCGACCGACCGGCGCACGCTCAGTCGGTCCACGCTGCTCGAAGCGTGGACAGCAAGGACTGCCTCATCGACCGATCCCACGAGGAAGCCGTTCTCACGCTCGCTGACGAGTTCTGGCAAAGACCCTCGCGGGTGAGCGATGACCGGTGTCCCACATGCCATCGCCTCGACGACACTGAACCCGAACGGCTCCTCGAAGTCGATGAGGTGCAGGAGTGCCAGGGCGCCGCCAAGCACCTGCGCTCGCTGGTCGGGACCCACGGGGCCGATGTACGTGACCCGGTCTCCATCCACCCGGGGTCTGACGAACCGATCGAAGTACACATCGTCCTGGACGATACCGGCGATGATGAGCGGCATGCCTGCTCGTCGTGCCACCTCGATGGCCTCCACGGTTCCCTTGTCGGGATGGATCCTCCCGAAGAACAGCAGATAGTCGCCCGGCCGCGAGCGAACAGGGAATGCCTGCATGTCGATGCCGTGGTGGATCGTGGCCACGTAGTCGAGCTTCTCGTGCCGGTTCGCGTCGCTGATCGCCACGTAGTAGCCACGGTCGTTGTACTTCTCATAGACGGGCACGATCCGCTCAGACGAGAAGCCGTGGATGGTCGTGACGACCGGGGTGTCGACCAGTCCGCTATAGGTGAGCGGTAGGAAATCGAAGCTGTTGTGGATGACGTCGAACTCTTCCGCCCGCTCGAACACTGCCGAGATGTGCAGGCTCTCCCAGACCTTCGGGTCCAACTCTGGGTCTTCGGAGTACCCCGTCGGAGAGGTTCCCACCAGACGCGCACGTGTCATCGAGTCGGCCGTCGCGAACAGGGTGACGTCGACACCCCTTCCGACCAGGCCCTCGGTGAGGAGGGAGACGAACTGTTCCCACGGTCCGTAGTGACGCGGAGGGACGCGCCACGAGATCGGGGCAAGCATCGCAACTTTGAGCTGGCTGGGGGCGGGGACTCGAGAAGCCATCAGACATCGAGGGTAGCTCCTGACTTTCGGCTCTATTCGGCTGTGACCCCAACGACTACCTTGGAAGCAGAGGAAGAGGGTCGCCATGCATCGACTGATGGTTCTGCTCGTCACCTGGAGTATGTTTCTCGCCGCGTGTAACGGAGCGACGGTTGACTCGGCCATTCCCGTCGAGACGACATCGACGGCTCTGTCCACGACGACAACCACGCCGACGACAACAACCACCGTGAGGGACGG
>VAPK010294783.1_pt1 | contig 10537 bp, 7 predicted proteins | sample 3395031 | NCBI WGS metagenome assembly VAPK01 (sample SAMN08290443, study PRJNA428436) | hydrothermal vent metagenome | isolation source: Deep-sea hydrothermal vent chimney 1 | place: Pacific Ocean: Juan De Fuca Ridge
CATCCAAAAAAGAAGCGCGTCGTTTATTAAAGCAGGGCGCGGTTAGTCATGATGGACAGAAAATTGATGATGAGGCATGGAAATTAAAAACAGGCATTCTGAAGGTTGGAAAAAGGCGATTTTTAAGATTAGTTTAATTTTTTTTAGATTGTAAGTATAATAATTTGAGTTAATTAATGAAATTTTATTTTTTTTAAAAAATAAAAAATAAAATTCTTGACAAAGCTAAAACATTCTATATAATTCAACCTTCTTGTGCACTACCATTATATGTATTTTAATAAAAAAAGCTGTGCCCCTGTAGCTCAGTTGGTAGAGCACGTCCTTGGTAAGGACGAGGTCTCCGGTTCAAGTCCGGTCGGGGGCTTTTAAAAATTTAGTTAAAGGTATTTTTATAGTAAAGTAATTCTTTTAGGTGGATATTAAAAAAATGCGTGAACCTATCCAATTTCAATGTACAGAATGTAATCGTATTAATTATACCGGGACAAAAGATAAAAAAAAGAAGCCTGAACGGATAGAGTTAAAAAAATATTGTCGATTTTGTCGAAAACATATTCTTCATCGGGAGATGAAGAAATAATAGAAACAGGGCCTAATTTTTAGGCCTGTAGCTCTAATTGGCAGAGCAACGGTCTCCAAAACCGTGGGTTGTAGGTTCGAATCCTACCAGGCCTGTGGATTTAAGAGATTGTCTAAAAGATTTATGGGCAACTCATAATTAAAAATGTTTGGAAAAACAAAAAATTTTTTTTCAGAAGTTGTTGTAGAAATTAAAAAAGTTTCATGGTCAACTCGTCAGGATGTTATAGACGCAACATGGGTTGTGCTTATAAGCTCGATGTTGCTTGGGATTTTTATTGGAAGTACAGATTTTGCTCTTTCAAAAATTTTAGGGTTAATAATTAGGTAAGATTATGGATGAAATGAAGTGGTACGTTATCCACACGCAAACTGGTTCTGAAGAAAAAGCCAAGGCAGGGTTGGAGAAAAGAATTGCTACAACAACATTAAAAGGTTTTATTGAAGAGATTGTTGTTCCAACAGAGCAGGTTTCAGAGGTTCGTGGGGGGAAAAAACGTATTACAGAACGAAAATTTTTTCCTGGTTATATTATAATTAAAATGAATATGACTAAGGAGAGCTGGTATCTCGTCAAAAGCACTCCAGGAATTACTGGCTTTATAGGTCCTGGAAGAAAACCCGCGTCTATTTCTGAAGAGGAAGTTAACTCAATATTACAACGAACAGAAGATACTGAGACTAAACCGACTCCAAAAATTATTTTTGATGTCGGAGAATCTATACGTATTTCTCAGGGGCCATTTGCCAATTTTAATGGAACGGTGATGGAACTTTATCCTGAGCGTGGAAAATTAAAAGTGAGTGTTTCTATTTTTGGTCGTTCAACATTGGTTGAATTAGAGTACTGGCAAGTAGAAAAAATATAAAAAGGATTTACACGAATGGCAAAAGAAGTCGTCGCACAAATAAAATTATATGTTCCTGCGGGGCAGGCAAATCCCGCGCCACCTGTTGGTCCTGCTTTAGGTCAGCATGGGGTTAACATTATGGGATTTTGTAAGGCTTTTAACGAGAAGACAAAAGGAAGAGAAGGTCTTATTCTTCCGGCTGTAATCAGTGTATATAAAGATAAATCGTTTGATTTCATTATTAAAACACCGCCGAGTGCTGTTTTGCTTAAAAAAACAGCGAATTTGGCAAAGGCTTCCGGTGAAGCCGGAAAAGAAAAAATCGCGACGATTACAAATAAGCAAATTGAAGAAATTGCCAAGACAAAGATGGAAGATTTAAATACAGGGGATTTAAATCAGGCTGTTAAAACTATTAAGGGAACTGCCAGAAGTATGGGCATTGAGGTGGCTGGTTAAAATGGTAAAAATAAGTAAAAGAATGAAGCAGGCCGTAAAAATTGTTGATCCTGAAAAAGCGTATTCTTTAGAAGAGGCTCTAGGTGGTATTGAGAAATTTCCAAAAGTTAAGTTTGATGAGACTGTGGAGTTGCATTTTTTGCTTAATATTAATCCTAAAAATTCCGATCAAATGTTGAGAGGGACAGTTGTTCTCCCTAATGGAACGGGAAAAAGTGTGCGAATTGCTGTTTTTTGTAAGGGAGAAATGGAGGCTAAAGCCAAAGAGGCGGGAGCTGATTTTGTGGGAGCGCAAGAGCTTGTTGATAAGGTTTCTAAAGGTTTTTTAGGGTTTGATGTCGTTATTGCTTCGCCGGATATGATGAGGGATTTAAGTAAGCTAGGTCGTGTTTTGGGGCCAAGAGGCTTGATGCCAACACCAAAGGCGGGAACAGTTACAACAGACGTGGCGCGCGCTATTAAAGAAATAAAGGGAGGAAAAATTGAGTTTAGGTCTGATAAGCAAGGGGGGTTGCATTTGGGAGTTGGAAAACGGTCTTTTTCAAAAGAAAAGTTGCTGGAAAATATTAAGCATGTTGTTGAGGCAATTAATCAGGCTAAGCCGATTGCTGTTAAGGGAAATTTGGTAAAAAATTTATCTTTAACAACAACGATGGGTCCTGGATTGAGGTTGGCATTATGAAAAGAGTCGGGCAAATATTTCGAGAAACTTTAGTTGATCGGGTTAAATCTGATGTGAACGCGAATAATAGTGTTTTTCTTTTAAGTTATTCGCAGGTTTCAGGAGTTAAAATCAGTGATTTTCGTAAAAAATTAAAGGCTCTTGGAGCTTCTGTGTGTGTTTCAAAAAATGCTATTGCTCAAATTGCGTTAAAAGATTTAGAATATGCTTCTCTTGCAGAAAAAGTAACGGGTCAGACGGCCATTATTTGTACTGATGCAGAGGCTTCTGAGGTTGCCAAAGCTATCGTTGAATTTGAAGAAAATTGTGAATGTGTGAAAATTCAAGGGGGTGCTTTAGAAGGAGAGGTTTTAGATGCGTTAGATGTTAAGAAACTATCTGAGTTACCTTCACGGGAAATTTTATTGTCTATGCTTTTGTCAACCATTCAGGCCCCGTTGACGCGATTAGCCGGGGCACTAAATGCAAAATCAAGAGATTTATTATCTATATTGAGTCAATTAAGCGAGAAAATCGCCAAGTAATAATTTTGCGATTTTTATTGCCGACAGGAAAATTTTATATTTTTCCATTACGGCGAAAAAAAGGGAGGGAAGTAAAATGTCCGAAAATACAGTGACTGAAACTGAAGAAAAAAAAGAAGCGGTTGTTCTTTCTTCAAAATTAGAGGAGGTTGCCAAGACTATTGAAGGATTGACAGCACTTGAGCTTTCTGAATTGGTTAAAGGTTTAGAAGACAGATTAGGCATTCAGGCTGCGGCACCAATGGCTGCAGGGATGATGATGCCTGCCGGGGCTGCTGGAGGAGCCGTTGTTGCTGAAGAAGAAAAAACCGAATTTGATGTTATTTTAGCGGAAATGGGAGCCCAAAAAATTGCTGTTATCAAAGAGGTTCGTGCGGCAACAAGTTTAGGTTTAAAAGAGGCAAAAGATCTTGTTGAATCCGCGCCTAAGGCCGTTAAAGAAGGGGTTTCAAAAGAAGATGCTGAGGAGCTTAAAAAGAAATTAGAAGCTGCAGGGGCTAAGGTTGAAATAAAATAAAAATTTTGTAACTATTAACGGGGCAAGAATAGATTTTTATTGTAGGGGCAGGTTTAAACCTGCCGTTATCCTATAATAAAATTATTTTGTGAACACAGTAAAAGTAGGTTTAGAGCCTGTCCCCACGAACTAATGCCACCAAAATAAAATTATGGAAAATATTAAAATTAAGAATTTTAGTAAATTTAAAGATGTTTTTGAGTTGCCTTCGTTACTGGATATTCAGAAAGTGGCTTATGCGGGTTTTCTTCAGCGGTATATTTCTCCAGAAAAGCGCGAGGATAATGGATTAGAAGAGGTTTTTCGGGAAGTTTTTCCTTTAGAAAGCTATGATGGACAGATTAAACTTGAGTATATGAGCTACACTTTAGATAAAGAAAAATATTCTTCGTTGGAGTGTAAACGAAGGGGAATGAATTATGCCGCGTCTCTAAAGGTTAGGCTTCGTTTGATTACTCCGATTGATATTAAAGAGCAGGAAGTTTATTTTGGTGATTTTCCTTTAATGACGGAAACGGGAACATTTATTATCAATGGAGATGAAAGGGTTGTTGTTTCACAAATTCAGCGACCACCAGGGGCATCTTTTGAAGAAGAGCTTCATCCAACAGGAAAAAGCCTTTATCATGGAAGACTTATTCCATCCAGAGGGGCCTGGTTTGAGATTAAATATGATTTAAACAATGTGTTATTAGCTTATGTTGATCGCAGAAGAAATTTTCCGGCAACTCAAATTTTGAGAATAATGGGATTATCTACTGACGAAGATATTAAACAAATGATGGGAGATGATTTTGAAAAACTCCAGCCTACCCTTGAAAAGGATCATACAGAGGATAAAGAAAGCGCGCTTTTAGATTTTTATCGTAAAATGAGGCCCACAGAGCCTGCAACGGTTGAAGTGGCTGACGCTCTTTTTTATCGTTTATTTTTTGAGCCGAAACGCTATGATTTGAGTAAGGTTGGAAGACATATTATTAATCGAAAATTGAAGATGGATGTGTCGTTGGATAACAGAGTTTTGGGTATTGCTACTGTTGTTGAGGTTATTCGTTATCTTCTTGGTTTGCGTGAAGGAGTTGGAGAGACCGATGATATTGACCATCTTGGAAACAGGCGCATTAAAACAGTTGGGGAATTGGTTCAAAATCAGGTTCGTGTTGGACTTTCTCGTCTTGAGCGTTCGATTAAAGAGCGTTTGGTCGTTATGAGTAGTTTTGAAAATCTAACAGCGCATCATTTAATTAATTCTCGTCTTTTTTCCAATCAAATTCAGGATTTTTTTGCCAGAAGTCAGTTGTCTCAATTTATGGACCAGGTAAATCCTTTATCGGAGATGACCCATAAACGCCGTTTAAGTGCTTTAGGTCCGGGAGGGCTTTCACGTGAGCGGGCAGGTTTTGAGGTTCGTGATGTTCATCCAACACATTACGGGCGCGTCTGTCCTATCGAAACACCGGAAGGGCCGAATATTGGGCTTATTGCCTCCTTGACAACATGCGCGCGTGTTAATCCATTGGGGTTTATTGAAACCCCTTACCGTAAGGTTTCCGAAGGACGGTTAACTAAAAAAATTGAATATCTTACGGCGGATAAAGATCAAAATGAATATATTGCGCAAGCTAACGCCGTTGTTGATGATTCGGGTAATTTTAAAGAAGATGCTATCGCGTGTCGTTATAAAACAGATTTTCCTAAAGCAGGCGCGAAAGACATAGCTTATATGGACGTTTCCCCTTTACAGGTGGTGTCTGTGGCAGCGTCATTGATTCCTTTTTTAGAGCACGATGACGCGAATCGGGCTTTGATGGGATCAAATATGCAACGTCAGGCAGTGCCATTAATGGTTCCTGAAGTCCCCTATGTAGGAACGGGTATGGAGGGAAAGGTTGTCAGGGATTCCGGTGTTGTTATTCTTGCCAGAGAATCGGGAACGGTAACAAAGGCTGATGCCAGAGAAATTGTTGTTGGGAAGACGGTGTATTCTCTTAAAAATTTCCAGAGAACTAACGCTAATACATGTATTCATCAGCCGCCGCTAGTACAAGTGGGTGATAAGGTATCTAAGGGACAGGTTATTGCGGACGGTATTGGAGCAAAAAATGGACGTTTAGCGTTAGGTCGTAATGCTGTGGTTGCTTTTATGCCATGGAGAGGGTATAACTTTGAGGATGCTATTTTGATTAATGAACGGATCGTCAGGGATGATGTGTTCACATCCATTCACGTTGAGAAATTTGAAGTGGAGTGCAGGGAAACCAGATTGGGAAATGAAGAAATTACACGAGATATTCCAAATGTCGGTGAAGAGGCCCTGGTTAATTTAAGCGAAGATGGTATTGTACGTATTGGAGCTGAAGTTAAATCAGGAGACATTTTGGTGGGGAAAGTGACTCCTAAAAGTGAAAAGGAGCTTTCGCCCGAAGAAAGATTATTAAGGGCCATTTTTGGAGAAAAAGCGGCTGATATTAGGGATACTTCTTTGACTTTATCTCCTGGGATTCAGGGTGTAGTGGTCAATATCGAGGTTTTTCAGCGAAATGAGAGAGGGCGGAAAGCTAAAGCGGACAAGATAAAAGAAGCTGAGGCTATAGAAAAAATTAAAGAATATTTTAAGCAGGAGATACAATTTGCCGAAGAGGAAAAAGAGAAAAAATTGTGTAAGTTTCTTGGAATTAGTGCAAAAAAATTAAGTCAGGTTAAATTAGATGACCTTGATGAAGATTCAGAAGAATGGGAGACGCTTCATTTTTATAATGACAAAATTGCTGAATTAATAGAAGAAGAAATTCATGAAATTGAGCGCGTAAAACGAGGAGACGAGCTTCCCGCGGGAGTTCTTAAAAGGGTTATTGTCTATGTTGCAACCAAGCGTAAGCTTTCTGCGGGAGATAAAATGGCAGGACGTCATGGCAATAAAGGAATTGTTTCACGGATTTTGCCGGAGTCTGATATGCCATTTTTAGAAGATGGGACCGCAGTGGATATTGTTTTAAACCCTTTAGGTGTCCCATCGCGTATGAATGTTGGACAGCTTTTAGAGACGCATTTGGGTTGGGCGGCAAAGGCTTTAGGGTTTTACGCGGAAACGCCGGTATTTAATGGGGCAAGTGAAAAAGAAATTCAGGATTGTCTGGAAGAGTCCGGATTTTCAAAAGACGGGAAGATGGTGTTATATGATGGACATACGGGATTGAGGTTTGATCAAAAGGTTACGGTTGGGATTATTTATATGTTGAAATTGAATCATCTTGTTGATGAAAAAATTCACGCGCGGTCAATCGGTCCTTATTCATTGGTTACGCAGCAGCCTTTAGGCGGTAAGGCTCATTTCGGAGGGCAGCGTTTTGGTGAAATGGAGGTTTGGGCTTTGGAAGCATATGGAGCGGCCTATACGTTGCAAGAGATGTTGACGGTAAAAAGTGATGATGTTGCTGGAAGAAGTCGAATGTATGAGGCGATTGTTAAAGGGCAGCAGAAATTGGTGCCGGGTGTCCCGGAGTCATTTAATGTTTTAGTTAAGGAGCTTCAAGGTTTATGCCTGGATATTAAAATGATCAAAGCGGACCCTGATAAAGGAAGCGGATCTTTGGAGAAATCAAAAGAAAATCCAAAATCTAAACTAAAATAGTTTCCAGGAATCTTCGTGTTAACGAAGGAGAAAAGTCATATGTTAAATAAAGAAAAAAATATCCAAAATCGAGATAGAATTACTATTCAAATAGCCTCTCCAGAGGTTATTCGTTCATGGTCTCAGGGGGTTATTAAAAAGGCTGAAACGCTAAATTATCGAACTTTAAAACCTGAAAAGGGAGGACTTTTTTGTGAAAAAATTTTTGGTCCTGTTCGTGATTGGGAATGTAATTGTGGAAAATATAAAGGGATTAAATTTAAAGGAATTACGTGTGACCGTTGCGGGGTAACGATTATGCGATCTTCTGTTCGTCGTGATCGTATGGCGCACATTGAGTTGGCTTGTTCTGTTACACACATTTGGTTTTATAAGGCTGTCCCCAGCCGTTTGTCGGCATTGTTACAAATTACTTTACGTGATTTAGAAAAACTTATTTATTACGAAGAATATATTGTCATTGATCCCGGAGATACTCCCCTGAAGAAAAAACAGTTTTTATCAGAAGATCAGTATCAGGAGGCGTTGGTAAAATATGGCGCGGATTTTAGGGTTAAAATAGGGGCTGAGGCGGTCAAAGATCTTCTCAGAGATCTGGATCTTAGTGCTTTGTGTAACAAATTGCGTAAAGATTTAGAAAAATCTAACCCAACAGGAACAAATGCTAAAAAAATCGCGAAAACATTAAAGATTGTTGATGATTTTAGAAATTCAGAAAATTTGGCTGAATGGATGGTTCTGGATGTTCTCCCTGTGATTCCTCCGGATTTACGCCCTCTTGTTCCTCTGGAAGGGGGGAGATTCGCGACTTCAGATTTAAATGATTTATATCGTCGGGTCATTAATAGAAATAATCGATTGCAAAAATTAATGGATTTAAAGGCCCCTGAAATTATTTGTCGTAATGAAAAGCGTATGCTTCAGGAAGCTGTTGACGCTCTTCTCGATAATGGGCGCCATGGACGTCCTGTTTTAGGTTCCGGAAATCGTCCGTTAAAGTCTTTATCGGATATGTTGAAGGGGAAGCAGGGAAGATTTCGTATGAATCTTCTTGGAAAGCGTGTAGACTATTCGGGTCGTTCGGTTATTGTTGTTGGTCCTGATTTAAAACTGCATCAGTGTGGTCTTCCGAAAAAAATGGCGCTTGAACTTTTTGAACCTTTTATTATTCGTAAGTTGCGCGAAAAAGGTTTTGTTCATACGATTAAGGGTGCGAAACGAATGGTAGAGAGGGCTAAAATTGAGGTTTGGGATATTCTTGATGAAGTTATTCGGGATCATCCGATTATGCTTAACCGTGCCCCAACATTGCATAGGTTGAGTGTTCAGGCTTTTTATCCGGTTTTGGTTGAAGGCAAGGCTATTAAATTACATCCGCTGGTGTGTGCTGCTTTTAATGCTGATTTTGATGGAGATCAGATGGCTGTGCATGTCCCGCTTTCTTTAGAGGCTCAAATAGAGTGTAGGTTAGAGCTTTTATCAATTAACAATTTATTTTCACCGGCAGATGGCCGACCCGTTATTTCCCCTTCTCAAGATGTTGTTTTGGGGCTTTATTATGTTACAAAAGAAAATCCTGGAGATGTGGACAATGAAAAAAGAATATTCTCTATGCGGGAAGAGGTTATGGCTGCGTTTAATGATGGGTTCATGGATGTGCATCAAAGGATAAAACTAAGGTTAGATCGTCCTGTTTGGGGTGAAGAAAAGCCGTCACTTATCATTACTCAAGAGGCAGTTTTAGAGGGAAAAGAGGAGGAATCGCAAAATAAAGCAATTATCATAGAAACAATAGTTGGTCGAGTCCTCTTTAATGATTTGTTGCCAAAAAAATTTGGGTTCGTCAATGAACTTTTAGACAAAAAGAAAATAGGGTCGGTTATTTCAGATTGCTATAAACGTTTTGGGCAAGGCGAAACCATTGTCCTTTTGGATAAACTCAAAGAATTTGGTTTTAACCATGCGACAAAAGCAGGGATTTCTATTAGTATTGCGGATATGACTATCCCTAAAGAAAAGCCTGGTATTCTCAAGCATTCCAATCAAGAGGTAGCAAAGGTTGAGGATCAGTATCGGAAAGGAATCATTACAGGGCGTGAACGCTACAATAAAATTATTGATATTTGGACGCATACAACAGAGTCAATATCGGATTTGGTTTTTACGCAAATGGATGGGTTTAATCCTGTTTTTATTATGGCGGATTCAGGGGCTCGAGGGTCTCGTCTTCAGATTCGCCAGCTTTCCGGGATGCGTGGGTTAATGGCAAAGCCTTCGGGCGAAATTATTGAGAATCCTATTACGGCAAGTTTTCGGGAAGGGTTAACAGTCTTAGAATATTTTATTTCAACACATGGGGCGCGTAAAGGCCTTGCGGATACCGCTTTAAAGACGGCTGACGCGGGTTATTTAACCCGTCGTCTTGTGGATGTCGCACAGGAAATGGTTGTTACAGGGGCTGACTGTGGAACGCTTAATGGGATTACAGTGGCCGCGATTATTGAAGCGGATGAGCTTGTGGTCAGTTTAAAAGAGCGTATCACTGGACGGATAGCTTTGGATAGTGTTGTTGATATTGTTACGGATCAGCGTGTGGTAGAAGCTGGGGAAGTCATTACTGAAGAAAAAGCCGCGTTCATTGAGCATTTAGGCATTGAAAAGGTTCGTATTCGCAGCGTGTTAACATGCGAATCTGAGCGGGGGCTTTGTATAAAATGTTATGGGCGTAATTTGGCAACGCAACGCCTTGTTGAAATTGGCGAGGCCGTTGGAACTATTGCCGCGCAAAGTATCGGGGAGCCTGGAACGCAGTTAACCATGCGAACATTTCATATTGGGGGAACAGCCAGCCGTTCCATTGAGCAGTCCTTTTATAAGGCTAAAAATACCGGAACTCTGAAATATCATCAGTTGCGCGTGGTTGCTAAGGGCAATGATTTTATTGTTTTAAATCGCAATGGTTCTATCAGTATTAATAATGAATTCGGACGGGAATTTGAGCGGTATCAACTACCACAGGGAGCCATCATTCAATTTTCTGATGAAGCCCCTGTTACAAAAGAGACGGTTTTTGTTACATGGGATCCTTATACCGTGCCGATTATTACTGAGGTAAAAGGGGTGGTCACTTCTGAAGATATTATTTCCAATGTTACTGTCCAGGAAGAAAGTAATCCTGTAACCGGGGTTACGGAACGCGTTGTCGTTGAGCACAAGCAGGAATATCACCCTCAAATTATTATTACGGATGATAAGGGTGAGGTTGTGGGTATTTATTCTATTCCCATTGGG
>VAPK010426792.1_pt1 | contig 10536 bp, 15 predicted proteins | sample 3395031 | NCBI WGS metagenome assembly VAPK01 (sample SAMN08290443, study PRJNA428436) | hydrothermal vent metagenome | isolation source: Deep-sea hydrothermal vent chimney 1 | place: Pacific Ocean: Juan De Fuca Ridge
AAATAAACAGTCTCGCTTCCTGCGTACTTTCTGGATTAAGCTCAACCCCGAAAGAACGGCGTATTCTACAGGATTATATTTAGCCGTCAAGGCTTTATTTCATCCTTAAGGCAAACACCAAGAGATAATTCTAAGCAACACTCATATTTTGTAATTGATAACGAGCTGTTGCTGCGATTTCCTCATCAACATCATTTTTGAGCGACTCCAAACAATACCCTTTCTTTACTACTATATATCTTACAAAATCATTTTTATCTTTGGCGAGCATCTCTAAATATTTTGATTCATTAGTATATTTAGCGACTGTCGCCCTAACTCTCCAACTTTCATCTGCAACCAACACATCATGCCCCACTTTCTTCCTTGCAACTGCCGCACGGACAACTGCGGACGTATCTTGAATCAAATGAGTTAAAGCAAAACACAAATCTACCGCTTCCAATCTTATATATTCCTCTTTTTCCTTAAGCAAATCGATCTCGTTATATTTTTTACCTGAAATAACTACAGTATCCATATCTAGCACCACTCACCAATTTTGCATATATTTTAGCTTAGATATTATTAGCAAACCATTGTTATCTAAAGAAGCTGGGGGTAACATCACAAATTATTAATAATGCGGAGGAAGCTCAACTCCTTGATTAATTTCACTTGAACTTGATATAGTCTTTATTCTTTGCCCAAGTAATTTGCAAATTTCTTCCAACCGAATCAATTGTCTTTGCTGCTCACTCACAATATCATTCAACGATAGTAGTAAATCATCTTGGTAAGCCACCTTAATCTCCAACTCTGTAATACGCTCTTCACTCATTTGTTAAACCTTTCCGTCTAAACATCATCCTCTTCAAACTCTATACACCTTATAACCATGACCTTTAATAATAACCATAATTTCATTCAAATCTAAGAATCCAACAACTACACCTCGCTTCGAATTGAAATCAACATTTGCACTAATAACCCTTTTATCTCTTGCCAAAGTCATTTCCACGTATAAGGCACACGAAGGGCAACTCATTCCTTCTACTGAAAAAACCAACCGCCGAATAAATTTATCCTTTTTTGAGGGCATCATTTCTATAAGCCCATCTTTATTACTCGGTTTTTCTGAAAAATTTTTTAAAACAATATTTAAAACTTCAAACAATTGTGGCTTTGGTAGTTTCTTTGGATCAAATTTAATTGCAACCGAATTGTTATCACATTCTACAAGCACATCTTTAATCGCGTCTCTTTTTAGTAAGATAATTTTCAGAATAGCCGCTCTTTCCTGTCTTTGAAACAAAAAAGGAACAATAATATCAACTTTCTGCTCACCATCTTTAACCACAATGAATAGGTTATTATTTTGAATCTTTTTCATAATAATTTTGTATTATTTTTCATAAAAGTTTTATCCAAAAAACCTTAACTTAACATATCTATTATCAAACCACAGGTACTATAAAATCTGTACTTTTAAGCCTTCCCTCTGCAATCTCTACATTTATTACATACAGCCGTTGTTATCTAAAAAAATCAATAGCTTATAAATTCCGTGGCCGGCGAAGCATGCCTTAAAGACTTGTTATAACTTGCCACTGTTTTGACGGGCTTTTGTAATTGTATTTTACAATTGCTTTATACCATCGCTCCACCTCTTGTACACCATAGCTTCTTTCTAAATTACGGATTGCGAAATGAGCTTTAGCCATTTTTTGATAATGGCGTATAAATAACCAGTTTACTGATGCTCCGCTAACGGCTCCAATCACAGGCAAGCTTTGAGCTGCTAGTTTTCCTGACACTGGAATTGAAAATCGAGCAGAGACTGCATTAACTAATTTAACCAGTAACGGCGCACCTTCTTTTGAGAAACCATGAACGGCAATATGATTTGTTGTGTCACCTAATGCTTTGGTTAAAAAAGACCTAACAGCATAATAGCTGGTATCTGCTGTTTCAGCATTTTTAACCGAACCTCCATTTAATGCAAAAACAGTTAAACATGCCATCTTACTATCCAGCTCCTCCAAGTCTTCTCCATAACTTCTTGCTATATCAGCAATAGACCGTAGCATTATCGTTGCGGACACTGGTAATTCAACAGCTAAAGCTGCAATACCAAAAGACCCACCAATAGCACCACTGACTCCAACAAAAAAACCGTGTATTTTATTTTTTGGCTTACTCGATGTCTTATTGATAGAGAACAGTGCTGCATCTAATGCTTTTTCTAGTGCTTTTTTGGTAATCTTAGAAACTATATTTGACCAATGACCAGGCAAGGCTGACATAGCCTTTTCTATTGGCATTCCTACAATATGGCTAACTGATGTTGCCAGATTTGATGATTCTAATTGCTGTGCAGCACCTGTTAGCACTATCAAATCAGTTTTCTGCATCACATTCCCTGAATATGACTCATCATCAAATCAATGTATTTAATCATTTCTCCCATTAACACAATAAAATCATCAATTTTATCTTTTAATACATGCAAAAAAGTACGGTGTACAAAATCTTCTTCTACATAAAAGGTTAAGCCTTTATATATTGTGTTTGCCCCCATTAAAATCATAACAATTGCAGCTAATTTCAACATAAAACCACGAACACTGGATTTCATTTTTGCAAATGCAAAACTTATTAACAACATCGTAGGTAAAGTACCTGCACCAAAAGCCAGCAATAAAGCTCCACCTTCTAAAACACTTGTTGCAGAGGTAGCCTGTACATACATTGCAAATGTTAACGGACAGGGCATTAAACCGTTTAAAAAACCAGCAATCATTGCACCAACTACTGGTCCCTTGGTTCTTGCTTTAGCATAGCCTTTACGCAACAAAGTCATAGGTAATAATTTTACCGAGCCCTGCCAAGGAATTAAGCCTAAAATTCCCAATGCTAAAATAATAACGATAAAACCAATAGTCATTTGTAAAATGCTTTGTAACTTACCAAACATCCCACCCGAAACAAGAACCATTCCTAATGAAGCAGCCAACAAACCAATACAAACATAAACAAATACTCGTGTTAACTGGTAAGCAAAATAAGGTAAATAGGATTTTTTTCCATCCACATTCATAAAATAACCAGAAACCAAAGCACCACACATACCTAAACAATGACCGCTACCTAAAACACCAGCCACAAAAGCCAATGTATAATCAAAACCTGTTGCAGATATCATTGCATGCATCCCGTGCATTGAATGATCCATCATAGCTCCTTATTTTTTACTTAATCTTAAAGAATTAACAATTACCGACACTGAACTTAATGCCATAGCCGCAGATGCAACCATTGGATTAAGCTTACCCAATGCAGCCACAGGAATTGCAATAGTGTTATAAGCAAAAGCCCAAAATAAGTTTTGCTTAATAACCTTAATCGTATCAGAACTTAACACTATGGTTTCTGTTACTTTAGAAATATCACCTTGAACCAGAGTTAAATCTGCTGACTCAATAGCAATATCAGTTCCACACCCAATAGCAAAACCCACATCAGCGGCTGCTAATGCTGGCGCATCATTTACGCCATCCCCAATCATTCCCACCTTGTTACCTTCTGCCTGATATTGTCTTATAATTTCAAGTTTTTCATCCGGTTTAGCATTTGCAACCACATGCTCTATTCCAACTTTAGCCGCAATATAATGTGCCGTTCTTTCAGTATCTCCAGTCACCATAATAGTATCAACACCCATATTATTTAGCTGAGAAATAGCTTTAGCCGCCTCTTTTCTTGGGCTGTCTGAGATACCAAAAACAGCCGTCTCCTTACCGTCAACAGCCATGTAAACCGGTGTTTTACCTTGTTCAGCAAAATAACTTGCCTGTTCCATTAAACCATCAATTTTTATTGCCTGCTCCCCCATCCAAAACTTATTGCCAAGAAATAACTTTTTACCCATCACTTCCGCTTCAATACCGCGCCCAGCTTCACTATAAAAATAACTACATTCCAATTGATCTATCCCTTGATCATTTGCATAATCAACAACTGCCTTGGCTAAAAAATGCTCTGAATTATTCTCTGCTGAAGCAGCTAAAGCAATAATTTTATCTTTACCTAAACGTGATTTTTTGAAAAAATCAGTCACAATAGGCTTACCTTCTGTTATCGTCCCAGTCTTATCAAATACCACAACATTTAATTTTGTTGCAATCTCCAAACTCTCTCCATTGCGGATGTACACCCCCTTCTTAGCCGCCTGTCCTGACCCAACCATTATTGCCGCGGGTGTGGCCAATCCTAAAGCACAAGGGCAAGCAATCAACAACACAGTAATTGCACTTCCAAACGCAACTGAAAAAGGAGCACCTAATAACAACCAACTAGCAAAAGTCACCCCTGAAATTCCCATTACAGCTGGAACAAAAACAGCTGAAATTTTATCTACTTGCTTTTGTATAGGTAGTTTTGTTGCCTGAGCCTGATCAACCATATGCACGATACCTGCCAAAACGGTATTCATACCTATTGCTGTTGCCTTAATATGTAACACACCATTACCGTTGACACAGCCACCAATCACTTTATGCCCAACCTCTTTAACAACTGGCATACTCTCACCCGTTACCATTGCCTCATCAACTGTTGAAACGCCAAAAACAACATCAGCATCCGTAGGAATTTTCTCTCCCGGCCTCACAAGTAAAATATCCTCTAAGGCAATATCATCGACATCAATTAAAAGCTCTTGCCCACCTTTTAATAAAGTAGCTGTTTGAGGCTGCAAATCCACTAACTTACGAATCGCCTCCCCTGCCTTACCTCTTGCACTTTCTTCTAGGTAACGACCCAACAACACAAAGGTAATAATCGCTGCTGCAGCTTCAAAATACATATGCCCTTTGCGTCTAAATAATACAGGCAAGCTATAGCCATAAGCAGAACCAACACCTAAGGCAATCAAGGTATCCATATTAGCTGCTTTTTGTTTAGCCAGTCGCCATGCTTTAATAAAAAACTGCTTTCCCGTACCAAAAACAACAGGCGTTGTTAAAATAAATTGAAACCAATGCACCCACCTTGATTGACTCATTGACATTGCCACAGCTACCACAGGTGTACTTAGGATAGCTGACCAAATAAAACGTTTCTTAGCCAGGCCAATTCTCTGCTGCTCTTTTAACACAAGATTTTTTCTTTGTGACAGAGTATCCATAGACAGTGCTTCATATCCTAACATGGCTATTTTATCACTCACTTGCTGCTTATCCAGTAAACCATGAACGGTTACCGTCTCGGTAGCAAAATTAACACTTGCCGTTTTAATATTATTATCTCTGTTAAGCACCATTTCAATTAACAAAGCACACGACGCACAGGTCATTCCCGCTACTGCCAAATCAACTTCTTGAGTGCCTTTATCAAATTTATTTTTCTTCTTTTCAGAAGCCGCATGTTGTTTTTGGGCAATATTACCCATCACAGCATCTAATAAAATGAGAAGATTCTTTTTAGGTAACTTGGCAGGATCAAATTCAATAGTGACAGACCCTAGAGAAAAAACACTGCGAATGCGTTTTATTTCTATACGCTTTTTAAGCAAGATCTCAAGAATATAGCAACGTTCAATATCTCTTTTCAAAATGGGAGAGACAATTCGAACACGTCGTTTTAATTGGTGAACAAGAGTAAAGTGTTTATAGCTTATTATTTCTGAATCCATAACAATATGATATTAAGACTAATTAAGAGCAAGCAGCTCAATTATTTAAGCTGGAATTTTTATATACTGGAAATACAAAAAAAGGGTGATTAGAAAAATCACCCTTCATTAACAGACCTACTTAGCGGGTCTACGTGAACGAACTAATAAGTAAAAAAGATAAAACACAGCAGCCCACTGCGACTTAAAAGCCCATGGTTTCAATAACCATTCCTGAGTAATACGAGTCCAGTGCAATCTAATCAAATACAAGACCAAAATATCATTCAAAAAATCTATCACTGCCCTCTCAGGATCTTTAATAAAAGATTTTGGTTTTTTAAAGCCAATTTTTGCAATTACTTTTGCCGCTTGAGCTGTTTCTTTAGCATCACCATATTTTTCAGTAACCCAACGAGATGCTTTCCAGCTTTTTACTTTATCTTTTAAATTCCATTTACTCTGCTTGTTGGTATCTACTACTTCTGCTACCACCGGAGCAACTAATAAACCACCATCATCCATTTCAGATAAAAGCTGAAATATCTGTAAAGCCAACTGCTTAAAATCACAAACAACATCTTGGTACCTAATCGAGAGTTTTTTTTGTTTTTTAAACAAATTAACGCTGTACACCCCGTCAATCATTTTAATTTTACTGACTAACTGCTCTGCAACAGTCTCATCACATAATTGCTCAGGTATTGAAAAACGGACATGTCCATCAGTTTTGTACCTAACAATAACTTGTTTTTGGATACTCATATCAACCATTGAAAAAGATTAAAAGCAAAACGGACAATAAAACGCATATCTCATACGCCTTATTGCCCGTAAAAATAAATCATATAAATAATTTATTTAAATGATTAACCTTCTTCTTTTGTTTCAGCAACAATATCTTCCAGGTTTTCTTTCTGCTGTAATACAAAGTCTTTACCAGCATCAGTTGCCTTACCAACACTTGAAACAATTTCTTTTCTATATTTATAAACCACATAACCTGCGGCAATACCTAAACCAAATACTAATACCGGATGTTTTGCTAATTTACTCATAAGTTTGCCCCCAGACTTTACCGATGCAGAAGCCATCGAACCTTTCATTATTTGTTTTCCCATTGAATGAGCAGCATGCTTACCATGACTCGAGTGAGAATGACTACCGTGTATATGTTTCATCATTATTTATCTCTATTTTTTATTTACGAATCTTTTTCTGTCAATTCAGCTAAAACCTGGTCATCATGTAGCATTTGAAAAATACCTTTACACCCTTCACAACAGAACTCCTTATCACCTTCTTTAGTTTTAAGCTTAAAGCCATTAACCTCTACGACCAACCCACAAAGATCACAAATTTCTTTTTTATCGCTCATGTTTTTAATTAATACCCTTTGAAACGAAGCAAGCCTTTGATACTATCAAATAAAGCCTAGCTGCTCAATATATAGGTGCTCACAATATTAATGACAGCTAAAACCTGCAGAAGCAGCTCCCGACTCATCACTTCCACCATGAGCAGCTCGGCTACTTGCTTTCATCAAAGCGATACGCAAAGCACCTGTTAAACTTGCACCCAACCCTAAACGCATTGCCAATGCAGGAACAAGTATCATCGAAGCAACAGCAAGCCCAGCACCTAGAACCAAATATCCATCTTGCTTTGTTGTACTTTCACTAACTTCAGAAGAAGAGACCGCTATTTCTTTTGTCATTATTTTCTCGCATCAAGTTTAAGTTAATTTCCATAATTATTAAGCATAAATAATGCCAGATTTTAAATCATTAATTTTGCTATGGTTTTACTCTCTGTATTCAAAAAAAATAAAAAACTATGTTATATGCCACACCTTCTGCCGGCATATACCCTACTTTTGAAGTTTTACCTCTAAGCTAAAATTAACCTATAATCTGATTTTCCACTTTAAAACAGCTTTACAATAAAAATATGGCTACTCTACTATTTTCTCTACGTGACGTACCTGATGACGAAAACTTTGAAATCAAAGAATTATTGGATACACATGAAATAAATTACTATGAAACATCTGCGGGAAACTGGGGAGTATCAATGCCAGCATTGTGGCTAAAGGATAAGGAGCAACTTGAAAAAGCTCAAAAACTGCTCTCTGAGTACCATACCCAGAGAGCACTATCACAAAAAAAAATATACCAGGAACTTAAAAGTAAAAAACAAAACAAACGATTATTTGATGCATTTACCGAAAATCCCTTTAAATTTATTATTTACATTGCCACTATCGCCTTTATCATCTACCTTTATCCGAAAATGCTTTTGGAGTTTGGGTTATAAATAGAGGTAGATAGCAAAACCACCCCAGCTAAGAAACAACAAAACCCAAGCCACAATGGATTGTTTATAAACAATATTTGGATCGCTTTCTAGTGGAGCTTCCTCGTGCAAGACTGTGGTAGGCTTTGAAGCCTTTTGCAGTTTTCGGTTCAACTCCCTTGATTTTTCTTTTTGCTGCTTTTTATAAAGTGTTATTGCTTTCTCAACCCCCAAAGCAATTAACTTAGTCTGCTCTTTTGTTTGGCCTGGACGTTGTGTTGCCTTGGCTACCTTTAGTGCATCACCTTGAGTTTGTGGAGAGGTTTTTTGATATTTTTTATTTTTTGTCATTATTATTAAATCCTATAAGGCTCTAATTGAATAGACAGTATTTTTTCACCCAGCATAACAATTTTACCTTGATACCTTTCAGCACCCGTTGAACTAAACTCAAACTGAAAAGATCGCCATACCTTGGTAACACCAAAATCATCCCTTTTTAACCATTGGGCATTTAAAGCAACATAATCATCAAGTAACAAAACATCCATTTTTTGACAATAAAGAACAGCGGCCCTAAAAGCAGCCTCTCTTGCTTTCATAGAATTAGACCAATAAAAAGCAATCAATAACAATAAAATAATAAGAAACAAATCCAACATATATACCACCCCCTTATTTTGCTATTAACAACTATCCACTCACCTTTTTCTACTTGATATAAACAACGGAGTTTAAAAAATACGAACAGCATCCAGGCTTGCTCAATTTTATCTAGAAATACTTTTAATTAGCATTTAAAATTCTTATGACCGCCTGAGCATGTTCTGCCGCCTCTATCCCTAAATCAGTCAAATACCCCCCGTCATCTTGAGAAATCAATCCTTTATCAAACAACCTTTTTGCTGCTAAAACGGCATCAGGGTTTGCTGAACCATGTACTTTAATCCCTTCTTGTATTGAAGCTAAATTAAAATGCGTAAGAATATTCATTTCTTCTATTAAATCTGCTGTCAAAGCCATTAATTACGTCCTCACAATTAAAAAAATATAAGTATACCAATTATACTAGGAAAAATTTTACATCATTCGCCGCATCCTCTAAACTAATCTACAATAAATTTCAGGACATACCCGTGCAAACTCTATTTTCTCTTATAATTATACTTGCTCTGTTACTTTTATTTGCAGCAGCAAAAGTGTTATTAAGAACCAACCCAGTTTTAGGTATTAGCGTTATTGTTGGCTGCGGTGTATTTCTTATTCTTTGTTGGTATATCTATCCAAAAATCAACAAGCCATAAAAAATACTATCACTCAGCAAATATTCATAAATCAATGTTAACCTAAAAACCATATTATTAAATATACCGAGGTTCCTTTATGGAAGCATTAGACCAAATATCCACGACACTAGCTTTAACTATGGGCTTAGCATGGGCAAGTGGTATTAATTTATATGCCACTCTATTTACTCTTGGTTATTTAGCTAACACCGGAAACATAGAGCTCCCTCCCGACTTACTTGTTATTAGCAATCCAATGGTTATGGGTGCCGCTGGGTTAATGTATTGTATTGAGTTTTTTGCCGATAAAATACCTGGTATTGATACTGGGTGGGATACCATTCACACCTTTATTCGCATTCCTGCTGGAGCAATGCTAGCAGCTGGCGCAGTGGGTGATATAAATCCTGCAATTGAAGTAGCTGCCACCATCATGGGGGGAGGTTTGGCCGCAGCTACTCACGCCACCAAGGCAGGTTCCAGAGTTCTCATTAACACCTCCCCAGAACCTTTCTCTAACTGGACAGCCTCAATAGGAGAGGATGTCGCAGTTATTAGTGGTGTATGGGCTTGCTTAAACCACCCCTTTCTATTTTTAGTCGCATTAGTGCTTTCGATCCTTTTTATGATCTGGTTATTACCTAAAATATGGAAAGGTATAAAAAAAGTTTTCCGCTTTATAATCAACTTGTTTCGAAAAAAAGAAGACACAACATCTGCTTAGTTAATATTTTTACTTGACTCAAAGCCAATAACTTAGTTTAATAGACGGCTCGATTTGGTGTCTTGCCCAGGTAGCTCAGTCGGTAGAGCAGAGGACTGAAAATCCTCGTGTCGACGGTTCGATTCCGCCCCTGGGCACCATCATCGATTTAAACTTTTCATAAGTTTAATGCAGTAGAAAATATAGTGCCCAGGTAGCTCAGTCGGTAGAGCAGAGGACTGAAAATCCTCGTGTCGACGGTTCGATTCCGCCCCTGGGCACCATTATTATCAAGACCTCCAGCCTAATATCAAAATCTCCAGTCTTTTTCTTCTGGTCGATCTCTGGTCAAAAGTCCCCGTATCGGGTTTATTGTAGAAAACACATTTCTATTTAGTTCTCGCTCTCACTTTATGTATACTTCGCGCGGTTACGACTGCAGATTTCTAACCGCTGAGTTTTTGCCGATAGCTGCGTTGCTGAAACAGTTGCGTAGCTTGCTAAGTAGGCAGGCATAATTAACTTAACCTTTTAATTCTCGTCATTCCCGAGTTTTTTTATCGGGAATCCACGTGCCTGAGCAAATGGATTCCTGCTAG
>VAPK010674559.1_pt1 | contig 10535 bp, 6 predicted proteins | sample 3395031 | NCBI WGS metagenome assembly VAPK01 (sample SAMN08290443, study PRJNA428436) | hydrothermal vent metagenome | isolation source: Deep-sea hydrothermal vent chimney 1 | place: Pacific Ocean: Juan De Fuca Ridge
GAAAAGAAAGGTAAAATTCAACTCATTGACGCGCGAAAAAGCAAAACACAACTTCGCAAAAATTTAGGAAATAAAAGATTTGAAATTTCAAAAGAAGACGCGAAAGAAATTTTGAATTTATACAAAAAGAATATCCATAACGGTCGCTCAAAGGTTTTGGATAGTAGTGTTTTTGGATATCGCGCCGTAACTGTCCAACAACCCTTACGACTTAATTTTCAAGTAAACGAAGAAAGAATTGAAGAGATTTTATTACACACCAGATTTATAGGACCGGAAATTACCGAAGATGAAAAAGAGTCAGCAAAAAAGAAAAAATTAAAAGCACAAGAAAAAGCCAGAGAAGAAAAAGAAAAACTTGAAAAAAATATTTTGCCAACTTTGAAAACTATAGAAAGCAAACTCTACAAAAATCGTGATAAGTTTTTGAAAGTTTTTAATACAGCTTTTGAGGGTGTAAAAATAGAAAATTCGCTTAAAAAAATAATCATAGACGGACTTTCAGAAAGAGATGAAACGGCGGATATTTGCAAAAAGAAAAATAAGGATATTGAAGTGGACAAAGATTTGAAAGATGTAGAAAGAGTACCTTTTGGTATGGATATTTATGAGTATTTTGAAAAAGAAGTAAAGCCGTATGTACCAGATGCGTGGATAGACGAAACAGTGCGAGACCATAAGGACGACGAGGTCGGAAAAGTCGGCTACGAAATTCCATTTACCAGATTTTTCTATAAATACACTCCACCACGACCAGTGGAGGAAATTGAAGGAGAAATAAAACAACTTGAAAATGAAATTCAAGGGATTTTAAAGATGGTTTAATTATATGGTAGATAAAAAACAAAAGTTTTTTATATTTAGTGATGAGTCTGGAAGTTGGCATGATAAAAATGATATTTATGTACGTGCGTGGGTTGTTATAACCGAAGAAGAATATAATAACAAATTAATTACGAAAGTTGATGAAATTAATTCTTTTAGAGATTCTAAGGAATTAAAGTGGAGTGGTTTTTCATCAGAGGAAAAATATTTTAAATATTTTGATAATATAAGCTATCGAATATTCATAACAATTTCGTGTCCAGCCGATATAGATTGGGAAAATAAATATAATGTTACAAAGAAATTTGAGAACAGTATAAAAGATTTTGACTTTGGTGGTATTGATATAGACTTAAAAAGTATTTTACAAGATAAGATATATAGAGAAATAAAGAATGGACTATTTCTTCATTACTACGAAAAGCATCATATAGAAAATGCAAAAAATGGCATAGAGAGAGTAATTAAAGCAGATGAATATGAGTTAATATATAGAATAGATCCACCACAGCTACCAAAACATGGTTGGAAAGATATTTTGTATAAAATAAATGGAGATTCTAATATAAATATTGAATTTCCAAAATCAATTAAAACACAAGGTATACAATTCGCTGATTTATTGGCTGGTGCAATAAGATCCTATCTAATTATAGATAAAAAAAGCTTAGAAGCACAAAAATTTTTATCAGTAGTAAATAAAAATATGATAAATAATGATTGGGATACACCAAACCCAAATCCTAATTTAATTTTTTTCAATGAAATAAGTGTTGATATAAAAAGCAGGGCGAAAAAAATAAAACGATTATAAAAATGACAAAAAGTAAAACACAAAAAAATATAAAAATGAAAGATTCTGGAGTGGAATGGATTGGGAATATTCCGATCGGGTGGGAGGTGATTGTATTAAAATATACGGCGTCTTTGTTTAATGGGAACAGTATTGCTAATAAGGATTTATTTTTGAACTCAAGTAATTCTTATCCATATATCGCAACAAAAGATATCAATATAAATAATCATAACATCAACTATGGCAATGGTATTTTTATTCCCAAAAACAGCTATAAATTTAAAATTTCAAAAAAGAATTCAACTTTACTTTGTATTGAAGGTGGTAATGCTGGAAAAAAGATTGCTTTCTCGGATAGGGATATTTGTTTTGGAAATAAATTATGTTCAATAAAAAGTAATAATAAATATACTAGCGACAAGTATATTTATTATTTTACACAAAACGACTTCTTTAAAACACAATTTTTCTTATATATAAATGGGTTAATTGGTGGCGTATCTCTATATTTTATAAAAAATTTCATATATTTACTTCCTCCAAAAGAAACCCAACAAGAAATCGTAGAGTTTTTAGATGAGAAGACGGGGGCGGTGGCGGAGATGGTGGAGAAAAAGAAAAAGATGATTGAGCTTTTGAAAGAAAAAAGGTCATCAATAATCACACATGCCGTAACAAAAGGACTTGATGAAAATGTAGAAATGAAAAATTCTGGCGTTGATTGGATTGGGGATATTCCAGAGTGGTGGGAGATTAAAAAACTTAAATTTATATCAAGAACTTTTGCAAGTAATGTAGATAAGCATTCAAAAAGTAATGAAAAGAGCATATTTCTATGTAATTATGTTGATGTTTATAAAAATGAAGAAATCAACAATCAATTAGATTTTATGAAGGCTACAGCAAAAGTAGATCAAATAAGAAATTTTGATATAAGAAAAGATAATGTCTTATTAACTAAAGATTCAGAAACAGCAGATGACATAGGTGTCCCAGCATATGTTGCTGAAAATTTTGATAATGTTATTTGTGGTTATCATTTATATATCTCCAGACCATTTGGAATTTGCGGAAAATATCTTTTTAGATTTTTGCAGAGTCATAATGTAAGGCAAAGATTTGAGGTGTCATCAAATGGTGTTACTAGGTTTGGCTTAAGTATATATCCACTTATAAATACAAAAGTACTAGTACCTCCAAAAGAAACCCAACAAAAAATTGTGGAATATTTAGATAAAAAAACAGCGGAGATTGATCAGGTTATAGAGAAAATTCAAAACCAAATTAAACTTTTAGATGAATACAAAGCCAGTTTAATTTATCATGCAGTTACGGGGAAAATAATAGTGTAGAGAATATATAAAAAGCCATATGTTCCGAAAAGCTTGTAAAAGAACATATGGGGCATCTCATTCTAGTTTAAGGGTATATTCTGGAATATGGATTTCCTTATTCCAGACATTAGAATAAGGAAATTCTTATTCTAGTATTGCCTTGTAAACTAGAATAAGCTATGATAGTATATAGATATATTTAACTTAAAAAATATGACAAAACAACCCTTTATTCCACTAAAACTTCCACCTAGTATTGATTATTCATCATTGTTGATGAAGATTGTTAGCGCACGAGATGTTGTGTCGCGATATGATGAATCGGTTAAAAAACTCCCTAATCCTGAAATTATTCAAAGATCCATTAGAACAAAGGAGGCTGTGTTGAGCTCACGAATTGAAGGCACACAAGTAACTTTGGATGAAGTGCTTTTACTTGATGCACAAGAAGAAATTGACGAGGACACACAGCGACAAATGGACTATCGTGAGGTGTTTAACTATAGAAAAGCAATTTTTGTTGGAAGGAAGTTGTTGGAAAAAAAGCCATTAACAGAAAATGTGATTAAAGAGTTACATAAGATCCTTTTGGATTCTGTACGGGGTAAAAATAAAAACCCCGGAGCCTTTCGTAGAGATCAAGTATGGATTGGAAAACCTAGAGCCAGTATTGAACAAGCAACATTTATTCCATCGCCTCCGCAAGAAATTATTGGGCTTTTTTCAGATTTAGAAAAATTTCTACATTTAGAAAAAGAGATTGACCCTATTGCACAAATCGCTATTGCGCATTATCAATTTGAGGCAATTCATCCATTTTCAGATGGGAATGGAAGGGTGGGTCGTCTTATCGTCCCTCTTTTCCTTTATGAGAAAAAGGTTACTGCTTATCCAAATATTTTTGTTAGTGAATATCTAGAGGAAAATAGGGAGGAATATTATTCTCGTTTGAAAGATGTGAGTGAAAATGGTAAATGGGAAGAATGGATTAGTTTTTTTCTAGACGCTGTAATTGAACAAACAAAAAGAACTCATCTTTTGGTTGAGAGAATAGAAGAGCTGCACAAGGAATTACATGAAATATCTCATAAGTTTAATTCTATTTATGCAGGGGCTTTTATTGACGCTCTATTTCAAGCACCACACTTTAGGGTGAAACAAATTAAAAAACTTTCTGGCATACAAAATAATCAAACATTATATAGTTTGATTGAAAAGTTTGTTGAGACTGGTGTTTTGGTTGACATTAATCCTAAAATAAGTAGAAATAAGATTTATGTGTTTAAGAAGTTAATGAGGGCTATTGCATAGATATAATTATGACAAACTTAAGAACAAATTTAAACGAAGCTTCATTTGAAGAGCATATTGAGAAAACCCTTGTTGAGATGAACGGGTATATTTCTCGTGATAATGAGAAATATGACCGAGAGTTGGCGATGGATGCGGAGCTTGTTTTGGAATTCTTGCGTAATACTCAACAGGAGAAACTTGAGCATATTAAAGAATTGCGTGGCACAGGGGCGGAAGATGAACTTATGAAAAGGATTGACGGTGAGATAGGCAAAAGAGGGATTTTGGATGTTTTGAAAAAAGGCGTAACTTGCGCAAATGAAAATTTTGATTTGATGTATTCTCTACCAGTTTCAAATCTTAATCAAGATGCGCAAGATAGGTTTGCGCAAAATATTTTTTCTGTAATGCGACAAGTTTATTTTTCGCCACACAATGAAAAATCTATTGATCTAGGAATTTTTATAAACGGATTGCCAGTGGCTACTGCGGAATTGAAGAACGAGATGACAGGGCAAAATGTAAATCATGCCAAAGCTCAATATAAAAATGACAGGGACAAAAGAGAAAAGCTTTTATCTTTTAAAAGATGTTTGGCACATTTTGCAGTTGATACGAATCTTGTGTATATGACAACAAGGCTCAATGATTCAAAAACATTTTTCTTGCCTTTTAACAAAGGTTTTGAGGGGGGTGCTGGAAATCCTAATGCAGAAGATAAACACAAAACTTATTATTTATGGGAAGATGTATGGTCACGTGAGAGTTGGTCTGATTTAATACAAAACTTTATAACAGTTACAAAAGACGAGAAAGACAAAGAAACTCTAATTTTCCCAAGATACCATCAGAGAAATGTTGTCAAAAGAATAACGAAAAGCATTATTGGAAATTCTGGCAAAAATTACCTTATTCAGCACAGCGCAGGCTCTGGCAAGTCTATGACAATCGCTTGGACAGCGTATCGTTTAGCGCAATTACATGATAAAGATAATGAGAAAGTTTTTGATTCTGTGTTCGTGATTACAGACAGGAGAGCTTTGGACAAACAATTGAGGGAGGTTTTGGAGACATTTCAGCCTGTTAGCGGGTTTTTATATACAGTGCGAGAAGACAAAGGAGCAAAAACAGGTCAACTTACAGAGGCAATAGAATCTGGGGCAAAAGTAATTACAACCACGATTGCTGTGTTTCCGTATGTTGCCGATGTGATTGGAAATTTTCAAACCAAAAAATTTGCGATATTGGTGGATGAAGCACATTCATCGCAAGGCGGAGAATCTGCCAGAGCGATAAATGAGGTTTTGCAAAATGGCGATGGAGAAAAAGAAGAAAAAACTGATGAGGATTTTATTTTGAAGCAATTGGAAAGTAGAAAGCAAGGAGAAAATATTTCTTATTTTGCTTTTACCGCTACGCCAAAACAGGAAACTTTGGAAAAGTTTGGAGAGAGAAATACTGAAGGAGGGTTTGCTCCTTTTAGTCTATATTCTATGAAGCAAGCAATTGAAGAAGGCTTTGTTTTGGATGTCTTGAAAAATTACACAACTTACAAACAGTACTTTAAGATTCTTGAAGATATCCCGGAGAATCCAGAAGTGCCAAGATCCAGAGCAATGTCCGCGATTAGAAGATATATCAGAAATCACCCAGAAACTATTGAGCAGAAAATTGGTTTTATTGTAGAGCATTACAAAAATACTATTTCGGAGCTTCTGCACGGGCGAGCCAAAGCAATGATTGTGACAAATTCTAGGGAAAGTGCCGTTAGGTATAAATTGGCTTTAGATAAATATTTGAGAGAGCAAGGTTATGTGGAAAAAAGCTTGGTGGCTTTTTCTGGCGAATTGAAGATTGACGGGCAGTCTTATACAGAAGCTGGAATAAATGGAATTTCGGAAAATCAGACTATCAAAGAATTTGAAAAAGATGAGTATAAATTTTTAGTAGTTGCCAATAAGCATCAGACAGGATTTGACCAACCGCTTCTTTGTGGGATGTATGTTGATAAAACATTATCTGGTGTAAATGCAGTGCAGACTTTGAGTAGGTTAAATAGAATGTCAGCAGGCAAGAAAGAAGTATTTGTTTTGGATTTTGCAAATACTACCGCAGAAATCAAAGATGCTTTTGATGAATATTACACAACTACTATTTTGTCTGAAGGGTTAGATATAAATATAGTAAATGATACTGTATTAGAATTAGAAAATATTTACAAAATCAGCGATGAGGTTTTGGGTGAATTTGTCTTAAATATTGAAAACTTGAGCAAGGATGAAATTCATCAAGCTGTAAATTCGCAACTGGATGTGATTGTGAAAGATTTTTTTAAAAAAATACAAGATGATAAGGATGTTGTGAAAGATTTTAAAGCAAAGGCAGATTTTTATTTGAAGATTTATCCCTTTGCGCAAAGTGTGTTTGGGTTTGTTGGAGATAATGCAGAGCGACAAGAAAAGCTTTATTGGTTTTTGAAGTATTTTATCAAAAAGTTACCCAGAGAAGGCAGGATGCCATTGAATATTTCAGAATTGTTGGATATGGAAAATATAAAAGTAATTATCAAAGAAAGAAAAAAGAGTGTGAAGTTAGATACTGACGATAGTGATATTTATGATGGTATGGATGTGCCGGGGGCTGGAAATGAAGATGGAGAAACTGACTTTTTGGAAAATATTATAAAAAAGGCAAATGAAGAATGGGGTGCGGAGTTTGGCAAAGAGCAAGAAAAAACGCTAAATGGAATGCAGAAGGACTTTTCAGAAAATGAACAAATTATCAATATGATAAAAAATAACCCATTAAACAAAAGGGCTGTTTCTGTAAAATTCAATAATGTTTTTGGAGATAAATTGAATGAGCAGTATGATGTAGACCATAAATTATGGGAAACTATTTCTGCTAATAAAGATTTGCGTAAATTTGTGGAAGATAAAATGTTGAATTCTTTGTTTAGAGGTGTATAACACTAAACTCCAACCGAAGCTACTAAGCGAGCCACGAGAACACCGAGTAGGCATTGGCGAAGTATGAACCAGCCAATGCGAGGTGTTTCTCGTTGGCGACGTATTTTCAGTTACTCCGAGGTGCGGAATGGTTGGCATTACCACGCGCTCCACGCGTAAGATGAAGTTTGAAGCCACCACGCGGGTTGTGCGTGACGAAGTTGTTCACGAGTTCAGCGCTTCGCGCTGGAAAAAGGTTCGCGCAAAGGTTACAATCTCTCCGCACATTGAAACTTACTATTGAGTGATAACATAATGGTATGTTAAAATACCAAAGTTGATAACTTTTAGATAAAACATGAGTCAAAACACAGCAAAAAAGTTTGGAGATAATATGAAAAAAATACGCTTAGAAAAAGGAATGTCGCAAGGCGACATTTGTTGAGCGTTAGATTTGGACAGGTCATATATCAGTAATATTGAAAATGGAAAACAAAATCTCATAATTAGCACAATGGAAAAGGTTGCGAGTGTGCTTGGGGTTAGTATTGATAAACTATTAAAATAAATATCATGACAAAAATAATTTCAATAAATCCGTCAACAAAAGAAACACTAGGTGAAGTTACTGTATCAACACATGATGAAGTGCGAGCTGGTGTAGAAAAAGCGCGGAGTGCGCAAAAAAACTGGAGAGATGTAGGGTTGTCTAAAAGAGTAGAGTTATTGCGTGAAGTGCTACAAAACTTTGAAACAGAGAAAGATAACCTTGCACTGCTTATATCGCAAGAAATGGGCATGCCCATTTCTGAATCAAAACATGAAGTTGAATCAGGGCTTGAGTATTTTGTATGGTATTTGGATAATGCAGAAAAGTATCTTACGGACGAAATTACTTTTAAAAATGATACGGAATTACACAAAGTCATTTATGAACCAGTTGGTACAGTTGCAAATATCGTGCCATGGAACTTCCCTTTTTCAAATTTTGTATGGCAAGTATGCCAAAATTTAATTGTCGGCAACACTGTAGTATTCAAACATTCAGAAGAGTGTGCGCTGTTTGGCAAAGAGATAGAAAAAGTATTCTTAAAATCAAATTTACCAGATGGAGTTTTTGTAGAAATGTATGGGGGTGGCGAAGTTGGCGATATGCTTGTAAATGCAGACATAAACATGATTGGCTTTACTGGGAGCACAGCAGTTGGAAAACACTTATATACTGTTGCCGCAAAGAAAATGATACCAATACGAATGGAACTCGGTGGCTCTGCACCAGGAATTATATTTAATGACGCTGATATTGACGATGTGCTTGAGACAATTTATGTAAATAAATTCTTAAACTGTGGACAAGTATGTGATGGATTGAAACGACTCATTGTCCATGAAAGCAAATTTGACGAGGCAGTTTCTAAATTGAAGACAATGCTTCAAGAAAAGAAAATCGGTAATGCTGAAAGTAAAGACACTGAAATCGGGCCTCTTGTATCCGAAAAGCAACTTGATTTATTTGTGGAGCAAATTAAAAGTGCTGTTGATGATGGCGCGGAGGTGGTTATTGGCGGTAAACTGTCAGATAACCAAAATGGCTTTTTCTATGAACCGACACTTTTAATAAACATATCGCCAAAAATGAGAACTTGGAAAGAAGAGATTTTTGGACCAGCATTACCGATTGTAAAGTTTGCAACTTACGATGAAGCAATAGAACTTGCAAATGACACAGAGTATGGACTTGGTGCGTATGTATTTACAAAAGACAAGGAGTTGTTCGAAAAGACTGCGAAAGATATTAAGACGGGGATGGTCTCAATGAACAATGCGAGTTACTTACAGCCATGCAATCCGTTTGGTGGTTGCAAACTATCAGGAATTGGTCGTGAGCACGGGAAGTACGGTTTCCATGAATTGTGCAATATCAAAATTGTCGCTAGTGAAAAATGATTATGAAAGTAAAAGGATCATTATTAACACAAGAAGCGGAGCTTGAGGCAAGCAAAGATGAAATCTCAGCATTTTTCGATGGTGTTATTCCAGAGTTTGTTAAAGACGGTGGCGGTATTCTTTCCGATACAGTTAAATTTTGGAGATTTAAAAATGCTGTTAGAATCGTTAAAAATTCAAAAAAGTTGATTATTGACAGTGGATTAGCTAAAAAAGAAGTCCCTCTTAAAGTTTTGTTACCAATACTTGAAAATTCAACACTGGAGGAAGTGGAACAAATGCAAGACAAGTGGTCTAATTTATTGGCGAATGCAATTACTGGCGCAAAAGATATAAGCCCAAATTTTGCAGAAATATTAAAAGAATTATCTTCTTTAGAAGTTAGTTTGCTTGATAAAATTTTTGAAGAGATAAAAGATAAGACGTATGAGGAACGGAAAAATATACAGTTTACCAAAAAGAAAATATGTGAAATATTCAAATTGTCATCAGAACAAGCAGATTTGATAATCGAAAATCTTTACAGACTTAATTTATTTCAAGCACCTGCTGGGCACGGCATTGCAGTTGGAGAGTATAAATTTGCACTACGAACGACAGAGATTTTTGAGTTCACTACACTTGGCTTCAAATTTGTTGAGGCATGTAAATTTGAAATCCCTAACTAAAGGGAGTCGCGCTTGCGCGCGCATTGGGTGGGTGGGGCAAGCGCAATATGATTTGTTTGTGCCATTCGTTGGTTTGGTACAATCCGCTTTTTTGAATTATCACAAAACTTAATCGAAGCCACTTAGCGCCAAGGGAATACAGAGCAGGCAACACGAACGAAGTGAGTGGCCAATGCGAGGTGTTTCTTGTAGGTAAGCGGACTTTAATTTACCATGAGCGTTCCGGGGAGGTAGCGCCAAGTTCGTGAAGAAACGAAAAAACGGCGAGTGGTATCGCGTAAGCGATAAACTTGTTTAACGAGTTGTTTTGGAGTGACTGTAGCGAACCCGACCGACAAAACAGTTTCCTTACCTTCCTTTTTTCGCCTGTCGGCGGAGGGGTTTGGGGAGGAGCACGACAAAAAATTGGAAGGAAACGGTTTTGATCGGTTGGTCGCCCGAGGAACGAGGGCAATGGCGCGTCATAGTTGACTCCAATGCGTAAGATGAAGTTTGAAGCCACCACGCGCTCGGCGCGTTGCAATCATTCCGAGCTTTGTTCAAAAAAGATCCGCGCAAAGGTTACAATCTCACCGCAACAACTAAAATATCGGACTTTTGTCCGGTATTTTAGTTGTTGCGGCATCTTCTGAACGAAAGTTGAGTTGTTCTTTTATTATATAATGCTTAATCGCTTTAGTTTTTTTATATATAATAAAGTGATATGATGCGTATAATGGTAGTC
>VAPK010508039.1_pt1 | contig 10533 bp, 6 predicted proteins | sample 3395031 | NCBI WGS metagenome assembly VAPK01 (sample SAMN08290443, study PRJNA428436) | hydrothermal vent metagenome | isolation source: Deep-sea hydrothermal vent chimney 1 | place: Pacific Ocean: Juan De Fuca Ridge
CGCACAGCCTTGAGTGAATGTGTTATCGAAGGCATCAAAACCAACATCCCGTTGCAACAGGATATTTTCAACGATGCCGCATTTGCTGCCGGTGGCACCAACATTCACTACCTTGAAAAAAAGCTGGGGCTTTGAAGAGCAAAAAAAGCGGGCCATATGACCCGCTTTTTTTATTTAACTGATACGACAGGCTTATTCTATAACATGTACAGTCGCTAAATCCGACAGCCTCCTGGCAAATATTAACTACCAGGGGCTGCTAAAAATTGGTACCTATGGTAGCGCCGTTTTAAACACGAAGGTGTGGTCAACAGCTCCATCATTGAGCACGTTACCATCTGTATCTGTTGCTACTGCACCCCCCGTTGCCTTTACTGTTACGGTGTAAAGTGTATCGGGTGTCATGTCAGCCGATAGGAAATAAAATGCCTTTTTACTACCAACGTCATAAGACACGGTCGGTGTTCCTGCAACAGGGGGAGAGAGCGTAACCGTCGAGGCGTTGATAGTTGAGGCCATCATGTCATCGTCAAAGGCTACCACTACACTGGCAGTATTCACTGCTATACCGGCAGCACCGGCAGCCGGTGTCGTGGATGCTACCGTAGGCCCGGTTACATCCGTTTCTACTACTGAGAATGTAAAAATTTCGCTAGAAGATCCTGCTACTGAATTCCCGACATAGTTAACTGTAATAGTCAGAATCCCGCTGTCGATAGTCGTATCAGCTGTTATAGCCAAACCGAGCGAAGCCGGGCCGAAACCTCTGGTGCTGCCGAGTGTAATAGAAGTCGGGCCTTTTAACGAACCATTGTCCGTTATGGCGCTAATGCTGGTACCGGAAGGTGGTGCCTGTCCACGCACATCTTGCACATCTACCTGCAGGAATACCAGACTACCATCATCAGGTAACGAAATTATTCCAGAACCACCAATGGCCATTGCCGTGAGATTATCTCCACTGGGCACAGCGCCCCCAATCGGAATAGTGGTTCCTGTAACATCATATAACGCTACCAGCTGGTCATCCGAAGCCATGACCAAGGTGCCATAATCACGCACATGCACCAAGTCACCTGCCGGGTTGCAGGTAGTGCTAATCGCAGCACAAAGCGTGCCGTTATAGGTAGTATCGGCAGCACCGTAATTACCATTCACGTCGAAATCCTTAAATTCTTCATTCGCATCACGGTCATCGTTTTCATTGTCGTCCCGCCACGCTTCTGGCAAATCGGTAAAACTCTCTCCATCATCAAAACGGCCGTTACCATTTGTATCGGTAAAGCCTTCTTCGCCAATCGCGGTTGCTAATATTGTCACACGACCATTTGCTGGCCGTGGATCACTACTGACCCAGCTCACAACACAGCTGCCAGCAACTGTATTGCAAGAACCGTCTATGAAGCCACCTTCTGATTCAAATGCTACGGCCGTGCCATCCGGTGCAGGATTATTAAAGTGATCTGCAACGAAAATTGTGATGGGTACTTGCACGCCATTGTAACTCCAGGAATTGGGGTTCAGGTCACCAAAAGATATCGAAAAACTATTCTGATCAGGAAGGCCCGTAGAAATAGCCAAAGCAACGGATTCCGTAGAAATCGATGTGCCCGTTAATGTTGCAGTGACTCTCACCGAGGTATTCACTGTACCTGAGTTAACGATCACTTTTACTTCACCACTGGCATCGCTCACTCCTGATGTAACATTTAATGTGATACCACCGACGGTGGTATTAAGGGCAAAGTCCACGTTTTGGTTGGCAACCACCTGACCTTGGTCATCTTTTACAGTAAAAATCACCTCTGACGTTTCTGTCAGACCAGAACCACCTGTGCCTTGAATGGCAATCACCGTTGGTGTTGCAGATGTGAATTCAATCGAGCCTGCGCTAGCAGGATTCACCACGACATTACCCGACGCGGTAAAAGTGGAACCACCCACATTGGCTGTAGCGGTAATGGTATCTGTACCAACACAACCAGTAGCAGTATAGGTTGCCGTTGCCACGCCACCAATTGTTGTAACTGGCGGATCAATGGTGGACGTTGTCGCCAAGATGCAAGGCGAAGAAAACGAAACGGAGACTGGCGGAGTGTAGGCTGCATCGCTGCCATCCACTAAATTAACCGTCACGCTGGTACTACCCCCAGCAGCAATCGCAGACAGGCCTAAATCTATCGTATCTGGGGTAAATGACGTTCCCGTACCACCACTACCAATCTGGATGGTCGGCGCTGCGACCGAATACCCTATTAATTGAACCGCAGAAAGTGAGTTGTAATCTGCGGTAATAGTCGCATTATCCGCACCTGTAGTGGAACCCGCTATTAATTCCAGTGTAGCCCGGCCGCTCGCATCCGTTAACGCCGTTCCAGAAGCCGGGTTAAACGTCCCCAGAGAGGTTGTTGCCGAAATCAAGGCTCCAGAAATGGCAGCACCAGTGCCTTCATCAGTCAAAGTAGCAATAATTGTTCCCGACGAATCGCTGCTGATAGATGTTGTCGTTGTTTGGTTTGCCGTATCAACCAAAGATAACGCCAAACTGAGATTAGTTGTAGTCGAGCCTCCACCTCCGCTGCTACCTCCACTTCCGCCGCTACTTCCACTACCCCCATTACCACTGTCATCGCCGGAAAAGGCGTCGTCGCTACCGCTACAGCCTGCGAGCCCAAAACTCATCACAACCAAAAACAGCATCATCAGTATTTTCTGGAATCTACCCATTATTATCACCCGGTGTTTTTTTACATATATCCCTGTCATTCCGCTGGGAATGCCCTGGCATTCTCAGCCATTGAGCAATTGTCAGCAGACAGAGTGTGTATTAGTCATCTATTGAATTCAAGTAGATTCCGGATAACTCTCAGAACCATCGATTTTATCAGTATAAAGGGCTTTGCCTATCCATCCATCGAGCCTATCGGCACTATTGCGCAATTGTTTAGGGCAGGACACGGTGCAACATTGAATACAAAGCGCCAATCAACCGTTTTATTCTACCTACAAAAAGGGGGGGCATATCCCATAACCGTCAGGCTAAGACTTACCCAGGAAGAGGGTAGAGTTGGGATGTTATAGATTTTTTTGTTCCACTCTATTCAATACAGCGTAAAACCGTAGGGTGAAACAAGCGCAGCGGTTCCACCAATAAGGCTATAAAGGAACAACAAATCGCCTCTGTGCTCACGGCCGCTGACAAAAGAACCCTACAACAAAAACCCGATTGCCTGAAACAAGAGAAAAAAGCCCTCATGCAACAACAACTCACCGACAAACGGGCGATAGCTGATCGAACTTTGAATATGTCCCTTTCCCGTTTGGCGGAACCGCTACGCTTGTTCCACCCTACCCGGCTTAGCCTGACGGCTATGGGACATATCCCCCCCCCTTTTTTATTGACCTGGTCTCAAACCGTATTCACGGCCAATTATTTATAAAAACCAATCATTTTTTCCAGTGAAAGCGGAGTGATCTTTGCAGCATGCCCCGCACTACCGAATGCTTCAAAACGAGCCTGGCAGATACTCTTCATAGCCGCCGTGGATTCCTTGAGGAATTTACGTGGATCAAAATTGGAGGGGTTTTCCATCAAATGCCGACGCACTGCACCGGTAGAGGCCATGCGCAGATCAGTGTCAATATTGACCTTGCGCACACCATTTCTGATGCCTTCCTGGATTTCTTCCACGGGCACACCATAGGTTTGGCCCATTTCGCCACCATGGCTATTGATGATTTCCAACCAGTCCTGGGGCACAGAAGAAGAACCATGCATCACCAGATGGGTGTTGGGAATGACTGCGTGGATTTCCTTGATGCGGTCAATACGCAGCACATCGCCAGTGGGCTCTTTGGTGAATTTGTAGGCACCGTGTGAGGTACCGATGGCAATAGCCAGAGCATCCACACCAGTTTGTTCCACGAAGTCTTTAGCTTCCTGGGGGTCAGTAAGCAGCATATCGAGATCGAGTTTGCCTTCGGCACCGTGACCGTCTTCCTCACCCATTTCACCAGTTTCCAGCGAACCTAGACAACCCAGTTCGCCTTCCACAGAGACACCGCCAGCGTGGGCCATTTTCACCACTTCAGCAGTGGTATTGACGTTGTATTCAAAGCTGGAGGGAGTTTTCATGTCGGCTTCCAGCGAACCATCCATCATCACCGAGCTGAAGCCGGACTGAATGGAGCGCAAACAGACCGCAGGCTCAGAACCATGATCCTGGTGCATGACGATGGGAATATGCGGATACTGTTCGACAGCCGCTGAAATCAGGTGGCGGAGGAAAGGCTCGCCCGCGTAAGAGCGTGCGCCAGCAGATCCTTGCATGATAACCGGGCTGTTGACCTCATCAGCAGCCTGCATGATGGCATGCACCTGCTCCATATTATTAACGTTGAATGCAGGCATACCAAAATTGTTTTCGGCGGCGTAGTCCAGTAATTGACGCAGTGAAATAAGGGCCATCGGTTTCTCCTAAATATTTTCCAAAAAAATGTTAAAAAAATACAGATAATGTTAAAGACAATACAAACTAAGTATCCAAAAAACCGATACTCTTAATCTGAGCTATTGGGCATTTCGTCTCCCACGCGGACTATTTTCATGGCATTGGTGCCGCCCAGCACACCCATCAAGTCGCCCTTGGTAATAATGACCAAATCACCATCACGTACCACACCCCGACGCTTGAGTTCATCAATCGCCTCGTGATTTACCACGGCATGATCCTTGCTGTCGGTATTAAAACTGATGGGGTAAACGCCACGGTACAGCGTCACCTTACGTCGTGTGCTAACGTGGCAGGTCAGTGCATAAATCGGAATGCCGGAGCTAATGCGCGACATCCACAGCGGTGTGGAACCGGACTCGGTGAGTGAGGCAATGGCCTTTACGCCGAGGTGGTTGGCACTGTACATGGTCGCCATGGCGATGGCTTCATCAACACGACCGAAAGACGAGTCAATACGGTGATCGGAGCGTATAGCCACGTCCTGTTTTTCGGCCTCACGGCACACCCGGTCCATAGCCGAAACAGCCAGATCCGGATATTTGCCCATGGCAGTTTCTGCGGACAACATCACTGCATCAGTACCGTCGAGCACGGCATTGGCTACGTCGAAAACCTCCGCGCGAGTGGGAATCTGATTTTCAATCATGGACTCCATCATTTGTGTGGCAGTAATCACCACCCGGTTCAGACGGCGCGCCCGTTTGATGATGTCTTTCTGCACTTGCGGCAGAGCAGCATCACCAATTTCCACACCCAGGTCGCCGCGCGCCACCATAATGGCATCTGAGGCAAGAATGATGTCATCGATGACATCCAACGCCTCGGTGCGCTCAATTTTGGCAACGATGCCACCTTTTCCGCCAGCAGCTTCTACCAACCCTCGCGCCAACTCTACATCAGCGGCCGAACGGGGGAAGGAAATAGCCACATAATCAGCCTGCAAGGCCGCAGCGGTTTTAATATCTTCTTTGTCCTTCTCGGTCAGGGCCGGTGCTGATAGCCCGCCACCTTGCCGGTTGATACCTTTTTTGTCTGAAAGCTTGCCGCCCACCTTAACCTTACAATGAATTTCGGCACCTTTGACTTCATCCACCCAAAACACCATGCGGCCATCGTCAAGCAATAAAACATCACCGCGACTCACGTCTCCCGGCAAATCTTTGTAGGCAATACCGATACGTTCCTGATTCCCTGCATCCGGGGCACAAGCAGCATCAAGGATGAAGGTGTCGCCTTCCTCCAGCATAATGGGCCCGTTTTTAAACGAGTCGATGCGAATTTTGGGCCCCTGAAGATCGGCCAATACCCCCACCTGACGTCCGTGCGCTCGCGCACGGTTACGTACTGTCTCAGCACGCTCGGTATGTTCCGCAGCCGTGCCGTGAGAAAAGTTGAGGCGTACCACATCGACACCTGCCTCGATGAGTTTGTCCAAGGCCTTGGGGTCATCCGTTGCCGGGCCCAGGGTTGCGACGATTTTTGTTCTTCTTTCCAAGTCTGTTGCTCCGGATGTGTCAGATCAAATAAGTATAAGGCTATCTATTAACCGTTAGCACGTTCTTCAAGAATCGCCACGGCAGGCAATTGCTTGCCTTCCAGAAATTCCAAAAATGCGCCGCCGCCGGTAGAAATATAAGACACCTTGTCGGCAATGTTGTATTTATCCACTGCGGCCAGAGTGTCGCCACCACCGGCAATGGAAAAGGCATCACTTTCGGCAATGGCCTGGGCAATGGCCTTAGTGCCTTCACCGAACTGATCAAATTCAAACACACCCACCGGACCATTCCAGACGATGGTACCTGCATTTTTCAGCACATCAGCCAGAGCCGCAGCAGAATCGGGACCAATGTCAAAAATCATGTCGTCATCAGTAACATCAGTGACATTTTTCAAGGTGGCTTCAGCGGTTTCGGCAAATTCTTTGGCACACACTACATCGGTGGGCACAGGAATATCACCATCACGCGCCTGTGCATCAGCGGTCAATTTTTTTGCCGTGTCCACCAGATCAGCTTCGTATAAGGATTTACCAACATTGTGGCCCTGCGCAGCAATAAACGTATTGGCGATACCACCCCCGACGATCAGTTGGTCCACAATTTTGGACAATGACTCCAACACCGTTAGTTTGGTGGAAACTTTGGAGCCACCCACAATGGCGACCATGGGCCGGGCAGGATTATCCAGCGCCTTGCCCAATGCTTCCAATTCACCCGACAACAACGGACCAGCACAGGCCACAGGAGCAAATTTGGCGACACCATGGGTCGAGGCCTGGGCACGATGCGCGGTACCAAAAGCATCCATCACAAAAACATCACACAGCTCAGCCATTTTCTTTGCCAGCGTATCGTCATTTTTTTTCTCACCCACATTGAAACGCACATTTTCCAGCAACACCAGATCGCCGTCGCTCATGGGGTCAACCCCCTTCTCGATCCAGCCCTTGACCATTTTCACCTCACGACCCAGCAGTGTGGCCATATGACGACCCACAGAGGCCATGGAAAACTCTTCATTGAACTCACCTTCAGTAGGACGTCCCAAATGAGACATCACCATGACTTTAGCACCCGCTTTCATGCAATGTTCAATAGTGGGCAATGACGCAAGGATACGCTTGTCACTGGTGACTTTGCCATTTTTAATAGGCACGTTGAGATCCTGGCGGATCAGCACACGCTTACCGGCCAGATCCAGGTCGGTCATTTTTATTACGGACATGTCTAACTCCTAATCGTATATTTTGAAAACCATTTGCCAAATAATTTCAGGGAATTTGGCAAATAACTTTCCCCCCACAAAGTTATTAACGCAGAGGCCGCAAAAGCGCAAAGAACGCTTATTACGTCCTTCGCGGCTTTGCGATCTTTGCGTTAACAATGCAAACCTGACCTATTACGCAACGTGCAGAACAAAACGCAGCATGTTACAGGTGTAGCCGTATTCATTATCGTACCAGGACACAACCTTGACGAAAGTACCGTCCAGAGCGATCCCTGCACCACTGTCAAAAATGGAAGACTGGCTACAACCACGGAAATCAGTCGATACCACTTTCTCATCGGTGTAACCCAATGTACCTGCCATCTCACCTTCAGAGGCTGCTTTCATGGCCGTGCAGATGTCTTTATAAGACGCTTCTTTTTCCAGCTCAACCGTCAGGTCAACAACAGATACATCGGAGGTCGGTATGCGGAACGCCATGCCAGTCAGCTTGCCATTCAGTTCAGGCAACACCACTCCGACAGCCTTGGCCGCACCTGTGGAAGAAGGAATGATATTTTCCAGAATACCACGACCACCGCGCCAGTCCTTCGAGGAAGGGCCGTCAACGGTTTTCTGAGTGGCTGTCGCTGCGTGAACTGTGGTCATCAAACCACGCTTGATGCCCCACTTATCATTCAATACTTTGGCAACCGGTGCCAGACAATTAGTGGTACAGGAAGCGGCAGAAACAATGGCTTGGCCGTCATAGCTGTTGTGGTTCACACCATAAACGTACATGGGTGTACTGTCTTTGGACGGCGCAGACATCACGACTTTTTTGGCACCGGCAGCGATGTGTTTCTGACAGGTTTCTTCCGTCAGGAAAAAGCCCGTACATTCGATGATCAGATCAGCACCGATGTCGCTCCATTTCAGGTCAGCAGGATCACGTTCGGCTGTCAGACGGATAGTTTTGCCGTTAACGATCAAATTATTGCCATCAACAGAGATATCGCCATCAAAATTACCATGCACAGAATCGTACTTGAGCATGTAGGCCAGATAGTCTGCATCCAGTAAATCGTTAATGCCAACCACTTCGATATCGCCAAAGTCTTTTGCAATGGCGCGGAAGGCCATACGACCGATGCGGCCGAAACCGTTAATACCGACTTTAATTGTCATAGTGTTATCCCCTCAAAAGTGTGACTAAAAATAAAAAATGTTACAAAAATTCATTCTCCCCATCATTCCGGCCTGTACCGGAATGACAGAGAATTAAATAAGCGTTTTCTTAAAGAATCGATTCAACAGTGGCAACAACATTCTCTACTGTGAACCCAAATTCCTTGAACAATTCACCCGCCGGGGCAGATTCACCGAAGTGATCAATACCCACCACTTTGTCAGCGTACTTGTACCATGCATCCGTAACGGCAGCTTCAACAGCAACCGTGGGCACACCCTTTGGCAACACAGAAGCTTTATAGGCATCATCCTGTGCATCAAAAACATTGGTAGACGGCATGGAAACCACACGAATCTTTTTACCCTTGAGTTGTGCAGCGGCATCCACGGCCAGAGCCACTTCGGAACCGGTAGCAATAATAATGGCATCAGGGTTGTCGCAACCACAATCACCCAGAATGTAACCGCCTTTGGTGATGTTGGCGATTTGCTCATCGGTACGGGTTTGGTGTGGCAAGCCCTGGCGCGAGAAGATCAGACAACTGGGGCCATCTTTTTTCTCGATGGCCTGCTGCCAGCTCACGACAGACTCGACCGCATCACAAGGACGCCATACCGACATGTTTGGAATCATACGCAGTGTTGGAATTTGCTCCACAGGCTGGTGGGTTGGGCCGTCTTCACCCAAACCAATGGAGTCATGAGTATAAACAAACAAACTGCGGATTTTCATCAGTGCAGCCATACGCAATGCATTACGCGCATATTCAGAGAACATCAGGAAGGTGGCACCAAACGGGATCAAACCACCGTGCAATGTAATACCGTTCATGATGGCCGACATGGCAAACTCGCGCACACCATAGCGAATATAGTTGGCTTCCTCGTTGGCATCCATAGGCTTGTAACCCGACCATTCTGTCAGATTGGAGCAGCCCAAATCGGCAGAACCACCAAACAGTTCCGGTAACATGGGTGAATAAGCTTCAATTGCCGCCAACGAGGCCTGGCGGGTAGCCGGGCTCTTGGCATCCGCATTCACAGACGCAATATACTCAGCAGATTTTGCAGACCAGTCAGCAGGCAGATCACCCGCCATGCGGCGTTCAAATTCGGTGGCCAACTCTGGGTAAGCAGCCTTGTAGGCAGCAAGCTTTTCGTTCCAGGCCTGTTCTGCGGCGCTGCCTTTTTCTTTGGCATCCCAGCTGGCATACACATCGCCAGGGATTTCAAAGGGACCATGATCCCAACCCAATGCAGCCTTGGTCAGATTAATTTCTTCTTCACCCAAAGGCGCGCCGTGGCTGGCGTGACTACCGGCCTTGTTCGGCGAACCAAAACCAATGGTGGTTTTACAACAAATCAAGGTAGGTTTGTCGCTCAGTGCCTTGGCAGATTCCACAGCCTTCTGGATGGCTGCTGCATCATGCCCATCAACGCCGGCGATCACATGCCAGCCGTAAGCTTCAAAACGCTTGGGTGTGTCATCGGTAAACCAGCCGTCAACGTGACCATCGATAGAAATACCGTTGTCATCCCAGAATGCAACCAGTTTGCCCAGGCCAAGCGTGCCAGCCAGCGAACAGGCTTCATGAGAGATACCCTCCATCAAACAACCGTCACCGAGGAACACGTAAGTGTGGTGATCAACAATATCGTGACCCTTTTGGTTAAACTGAGCCGCCAGGGCTTTCTCAGCAATGGCCATGCCTACAGCATTGGTGATGCCCTGACCCAGTGGTCCGGTGGTGGTTTCAACGCCCGGCGCATAGCCGTATTCAGGGTGGCCCGGAGTCTTGGAATGTAACTGACGGAATTGTTTGAGGTCTTCGATGCTGAGATCGTAACCGGTTAAATGCAACAAGGAATAAATCAACATTGAGCCATGACCATTGGACAGGACAAAACGGTCACGGTTCGGCCAATCAGGATTCGCCGGGTTGTGGGTCATGTGATCGTTCCACAGGACTTCGGCAATATCAGCCATACCCATAGGTGCTCCGGGATGGCCGGAATTGGCTTTTTGCACCGCATCCATGCTGAGCGCACGGACGGCATTGGCAAGATTTTTGCGGTTTGACATGTGATTCTCCTAAAAACAAGTTCAAAAAATGTAAAC
>VAPK010566163.1_pt1 | contig 10533 bp, 8 predicted proteins | sample 3395031 | NCBI WGS metagenome assembly VAPK01 (sample SAMN08290443, study PRJNA428436) | hydrothermal vent metagenome | isolation source: Deep-sea hydrothermal vent chimney 1 | place: Pacific Ocean: Juan De Fuca Ridge
AGCTGGTGTAGCTCAGTTGGTAGAGCAGCTGATTTGTAATCAGCCGGTCGGTGGTTCGAATCCTCTCACCAGCTCCAAACAAAACAAAGCCTTACAGTTTATGCTGTAAGGCTTTTTTATTGCCCTAAGAAAACCACTGTGGGCAATCTGTTTGTCAATACCAGCTCAGTCTATAACTCTCTGTCTATAAGCATGTGTTGCATCACTTGATGATTTACCTCATTCACCTCTCTAATGTGACAGTTACTGTTTACCATGAAACCGCGTTACTAATGATAATCTTAACGGTTTTAACATATCTTAAATATTGTAGACAAATGCTATATTGCAAGACTAAACTCTTCTATCCGTTAATAACTTTTAGGGAGTAACAACATGAGATTGTTAAAAAAACTGTCCCAGTTTGAAGGCTTTGATATGGATTGGCGGCGTCTGATAGCTCAAGGCGTTATTACTCTCCTGGCAGGGGTTTTTATTGGTTCTATCAGTGCATTGAGTCCTGATATCATGGTTTTTCAAATCAGAGGCTTTTCCTTGCTTCCAGTGAGCGGAATGTTTCTTTTGGCGCTTGGCTTACTTGAATGTTTAGATGCATTTGTTGCGAAAAGCCAACGTGATGTAGTGCAAAACTTGCAGGTTGGCGTGCTGGATACGGTGGTAGGTGCACTGACAATATTGAGTATTTCTGGAAATGTTTCGCGTTTAAGCATGATGATATCGGCTTTTCTCATCGTGAGAGGTCTGGTGCGGATTATTTTTGTTTTTTCATTAAAACTTCCCCATAAAATATCAACCGCTATCGGAGGACTGGTCTCAGTTATTTTAGGTGTTTTGGTTTTTCAAGAATGGCCAACAGCGGAAGGATGGTTTGTTTCCTTGTGTTTGAGTGTTGAGATAGCTTTTCGTGGTTGGGCGGGTATTTCTTTTGCTTTATGGGTGAAAAAACAAAAAGCCGTGTAGCATCAGCTTAGCAACGTGCTTCTCAATATCCCAAACGAATATACTCTGCACCAACAGTTTCTTTTAACTGCGCAATTAATTGATCGCTTGGAACAACATTCCAGGCTTCGCCAAGGGCGATGCGTCCTCGTGTTCGGGTGTTTTGATAATCAATGAGGATGGGGCAGTTGCCACCGCGAAACGGGGCGATGATTGCTGATAGTTGGTGGACAAAATCTGTTTGCTCTGGGTTGACCGATTGTTTTGACCAGTCTATCACCAGTTGCTTGGCAAAACCTGTTCGTGCTTGTTCTATTGTGTAGATTTTTTCTACAGTTAATCTGGGCTGACCGTTGTAATCATCAAAACCCATATTTCCGTCAACAACGATAATTGTGTCTTTTACCAATAAATCTGAAAATTGTTCGTAGACTTTAGAAAATACAGTAATCTCTATGCGTGCGCTGTTATCATCAAGAATTACATAACAAAAATTAGTTCCGCGTGCCGTTTGTCGCAAACGCTGTTCCATAATCAAACCGGCGATGCGAAACGAACGGCTTTCTCTGGGTTGGGTTGGAAGCTCCAGGTTGACTATTTTACTGCTGACAAACTGGCTTAGTTCGGCCTGATACTGGTCGATTGGATGCCCGCTTAAATATAAGCCCAAGGTGGTTTTCTCTCTGGCAAGACGTTCGTCATCTGTCCATGCTTCGACCACCCGCTGATTGTCCGGCAGGGTTTGTTCAACAACCTCAAAACCAAACATGTCATCTTGCCCGGTTTCGCGCATACTACTTTGTTGTTCAGCTGCTTTTATGGCATCTGCAAGCAAGTCCATCATCTGCGCCCGATTTGTCTCCAGGCTATCGAATGCACCGGCGTTGATTAGCGCTTCCAGAACCCGTCGATTGAGCTTTCTCAGATCAATGCGATTACACAAATCAAATAGAGTGTTATAAACACCGTTCTCAATACGCTCTGTAATCAACGATTCAATTGCAGCTTGACCAACGCCTTTAATTGCTCCCAACCCATACACGACTGATGCACTATCCGTTGCTTTAAATGCAAAGTCTGAGAGGTTGATATCTGGCGCTTGTACTTGTAGATTCATTTGCCGACATTCATCAATCAAAATCACTACTTTGTCGGTATTATCCATGTCGGCTGATAACACTGCTGCCATAAATTGTGATGGATAATGTGCTTTGAGCCAGGTGGTCTGGTACGAGACCAGTGCATAGGCTGCCGAGTGCGATTTATTGAACCCGTAGCCAGCAAACTTTTCCATTAAGTCAAAAATATAATTGGATATTTTTTCATCAATAGCTTGCTGCTTGGCACCGCTGACAAACAATTCGCGCTGATGTGCCATTTCTGTGGCTTTTTTCTTACCCATGGCACGGCGTAACAAATCCGCCCCGCCTAGCGTGAAACCCGCCAGCTCACGAGCAATCTGCATGACTTGTTCCTGATAAAGAATGACGCCATTGGTTGGCTGTAAAATCTTCTCCAAAGCTGGATGTGCGTAATCCGCTTTTTGTTTGCCATGTTTGACATTAATGTAGTCGTCAACCATGCCAGATTGCAACGGACCAGGGCGAAACAAGGCGACCAGCGCGATAATGTCTTCAAAACAATCCGGTTGCAGACGCCGTACCAGATCTTTCATACCACGAGATTCAAGTTGAAACATTGCAGTGGTTGCGCAGCTTTGCAATAACGCATAGCATTTTGGATCATCAAGCGGTATATCTTCGATTTCCAGTACAGATTCATCATTTTGCTTGCGCACTGTATTGATGGCAATTAATGCCCAATCAATAATGGTTAAAGTACGCAATCCCAGAAAATCGAATTTGACCAGGCCGACTGCTTCGACATCATCCTTATCAAACTGAGTCACCAGACTACCACCACCAGGTTCGCAATACAGCGGTGCAAAATCTGTCAATTTGGATGGTGCAATCACCACGCCTCCGGCATGCTTCCCAGCGTTACGGGCAATGCCTTCCAAAGAGCGGGCGAGATCGATCAGGGTTTGTATGTCCTCTTCATTTTGATAGAGTTCTTTCAGTTCCGGACTTTGTTCCAGTGCTTTTTCCAAAGTAATGCCGATTTCAAACGGAATCAGTTTGGCGATACGATCAACAAAGCCGTAAGACATCCCCAGGACACGACCAACATCGCGTACCACCGCTTTAGCCGCCATGGTTCCATAGGTGATAATTTGAGAGACTTTATCTCTACCCCAGCGTTCGGCAACGTAATCAATGACTTGATCACGTTTATCCATGCAGAAATCGATATCGAAATCGGGCATGGAAACGCGTTCCGGGTTGAGAAAACGCTCGAATAACAAATCGAATTCAAGCGGATCAATGTCGGTGATTTTTAATGCATAAGCAACCAGTGAGCCTGCACCAGAACCACGCCCAGGACCAACCGGAATATTATTCTCACGCGCCCAACGGATAAAATCGGCAACAATCAGAAAATAGCCGGGGAATTGCATTTGTACAATGACATCGATTTCCAGTTGCAACCTGGCGTGATAGTCTGTAATTTGTTGATCTGTCAGCGTTGTATGTTGCGCCAGTTTATCCAGACGTAGTTGCAATCCTTGTTGCGACTGCTGAGTAAAAAATTGTTCTGTAGTCAGACCTTCAGGAACTGGAAATTCGGGGAGATAAACTTCGCCAAGGGTTAGCGTTAAATTACAGCGTTTGGCAATTTCAACTGTGTTTTCGAGTGCCTCAGGAATATCTCCGAATAACGCGACCATTTCATCTTGCGAACGCAGATACTGAGCTTCTGTGTAATTGCGTGGGCGCGCCGAGTCTTCCAGTAAGTAACCTTGACGAATACACACCCGAGCTTCGTGCGCTTCAAAATCCTCTGGTGACAAAAAGCGTACATCATTGGTCGCAACCACTGGTAAATCAAGTTGCAGAGCCAGATCAACTGCTTTACTGATGTAATGTTCTTCGCCCGTGCGACCGATTCTTTGCAATTCAATATAGAAGCGGTTATCGAACACTTCACTATACCTCTGTGCTGCTGCTAGAGCCTTTTCCTCGTTACCCGCTCGAAGCCAACTGCCAATCTCACCTTGCTGTGCTCCTGATAGGGCAATAATTCCTGTATGAGATGATTCCAGCCACTCCCATTGCATCAATACTTGATCGTTAGACTGTCCCTCTAGATAGGCGCGAGAAATTAACTCGGCAAGGTTTTTATAACCCGCGTCATTTTGTGCCAACAACGTTGCTCTAAACGGTTTTTGTTGATCTTCTGGATTATTTAATGTGACATCAACACCAACAATTGGCTTAATACCAGCATTCCGCGTAGCACGATAAAAACGCACCAGCGCAAACAGATTAGTTTCGTCAGTGAGTGCAACTGCGGGCATTGCGTGTGCTGATATTTTCTCAGCAAGTTTTTTGATGCGTACTGTGCTGTCCACCAGGGAATATTCAGTGTGGACACGTAAATGAATGAAGCGTGGTTTGGACATTAATACAATGGGAAATCTGTGAAAACTGGAAATGTTATGATGCGCTTCTGAAGCAGGAAATTCAAATCAGAATGTGACCAGGCAACGTCCAAAAAATTGAACATTTTACGTAACTACTCGGCGTAATCAGTAACTTGGATTGCTCTCAATTTTGTTCAAGAGCAAGGCGAAGGCGCGCAGTTTACAAGTGTAAATGAGCATTTTCAACGCAGCTCTTGGACAAAATAGAGGGTTAGCAGAGTAGTTACCATTTGACTTCTGACAATCAGACCGTGAATGCTATTTTAGACAGTTTCTAACCGGTGCAAAACTGTGGCGATGAATCACCGTAGGTCCAAGTTCAACTAGTGCCGCTCGGTGTTTGACGGTAGGGTAGCCTTTATGTCCAGCAAACCCATAGCCAGGATAAATGACATCTGCAATCATCATTTCCTGATCGCGGGCAACTTTGGCGATAATTGATGCTGCTGATATCTCGGAGTGACTGTCATCTCCACCGATAACGAATTCACCGGCACAGGAGGGGATATCTGGATAACGGTTTCCATCGACCCGCACCCAATCTGGCTTGATAGACAACGCATGATAAGCTCGCGCCATTGCCAACATTGTTGCCTGCAAGATATTGATCTCATCTATTTCTGAAGCTTCGGCGCGCCCAATTGACCAACACATCGCTTGTTGTTGGATTATTTCAGCCAGACCAACACGTTGTTGTGGTGTTAGTTTTTTGGAATCTTGTAGACCATTGATAGGCTGTTGTGGGTCAAGAATTACCGCAGCTGTAACCACTGGGCCGGCAAGACAGCCGCGACCAACTTCGTCAATTCCTGCGATGAGTCTATGCTTGTTTGAACTCACACAGAATTCAATGGTTAACGAATTATGCCGCGATTGGATTTGCGCAAAAAATCCACCATACACTCAATTTCTTTTGTCTCATGCGACATTTCTGAGAGTACGGCAATCGCATCACCAAGCTTCAAACCAGATTTATAGATAATTTTATAAGCTCTACGGATCTCGTTAATGGTTTCGTTTGTAAAGCCGTGGCGCTCCAATCCAACGATATTGATACTATGTGGCTTGGTTGGATTTCCGGCAACCATGACATACGAGGGAATATCCTGAGAAATGGCACTGCCCATGGCTGCAAAACAATATTGACCAATATGAGTAAACTGATGAACCAAAGAAAATCCGCCCAACACAACATGATCACCCAATTCAACATGACCTGCCAGAGAAGCGCCATTCGACATCACCACATGTGAGCCAAGTTTGCAATCGTGTGCGATATGGGTGTAAGCCATTAGCAAATTGTGGCTTCCGATACTGGTTATCCCGTGATCTTGCACGGTTCCACGATTAATAGTGCAGAACTCGCGAATTACATTATGGTCACCAATTTCAAGCTCAGTGCGTTCCTGAGCGTATTTTTTATCCTGCGGGTCTTCACCAACTGAAGAGAACTGAAAGATTCGATTATTCGCACCAATCCGCGTCGGCCCGTTAATCACCACATGTGGCCCTATCACAGTATTGCTGCCTATTGAAACATCAGCACCAATTACACTATAGGGGCCGATTTGTACTCCATCGGCAAGAATAGCGGAATCATCAATGACGGCACGTTGATCTACCGACACTATGGTTTCGCAGCTGCACACATGATGTGGGCTGATGCGATGCGGTTTCCTTCTACTGTAGCTGTACAGTCGAATACCCAGATATTACGCTTGTTACGTAAATATAGAACCTCAAGATGGAGCTGGTCTCCAGGATACACGGGTTGTTTAAAACGCACTTTATCAATCCCGACAAGATAGTAAATCATCCCGCTTTCCACCAATTCAGGCGCTGTTTCTGATGCCAGCAAGCCTGTTGCCTGTGCGAGAGCTTCGATGATTAATACGCCTGGAAAAATTGCTTTTGATGGAAAATGGCCGGTCACCCAAGGCTCATTAACGGATACATTCTTCAACCCAAGCAAGCGCTTTCCTGGTTCACACTCCAACACTCGATCAATTAGCAGGAAGGGATACCGATGAGGTAAAAAATTCTGAATTTTGTCTACACCGAACATTGAATACACTCGCCTTGTAAGCGTTGAAAAAAATATAACTACTCAGCTTACCCTCTATTTTGTCCAATAACTGTGTTGAAAGTGCTCATTTAATCTAATAAACTCCGCGCTTTCGCCTTGTCCTTGTACATGAGAGGGCAATCTAAGTAGTTATAACTCTTCGCACATAAAATTTTAGCATCCAGTGCGCGCTCTCTGTGTATCATCAACTTGGCGCGGATAGCTGCGTTGGGAAGCCTGACTGTAGAAAGACTACAGTGAAGGCTTGCCACCTTGCTCTCCACACCAATTTTTATTAAACACGGGCACGCACCCTACATGCTAAAATTTCATGTGCGAAGAGTATACAAAAAAATTATTAATTGAAACTATTTAGAAAGGTTAAGCTTTGTTTCAATTTCTGCTGTGACATCAATACGTTCACTCGCAAAAACCACACCATCAGTGACCAGCAAATCATAATTTTTTTCCTTCGCCAGTGACTGAATTGCTTCGAAAACAACTTTTTGCAATTTGGCGAGTTCCTCATTGCGCCGAATGTTAAAATCCTCACGAAATTCTTCTTGTGCGCGTCGTGCATCTCGTTTTAGGCTAACGATTTCACGTTCCATTTTTTGTTGTTCAGACTGGCTCATTACATCGCCGTCTTTAAGCATTTTTTCCTCAAGACTTTTTAGCTTTTTTTGCATGGCAACCAGTTTTTTGTCTCTGGGTGCGAACTCTTTTTCAAGGTCTTTTTTCGCCTGCGCCGCTTGTGGTGCACTTTCTAAAATACGCGGAACATTAACAAACCCAATTTTTATTTCTTCTGCATTGACAGCATACGCTGTCAATCCTAATAACAATATCAGTAACCAATTTTTTCTCATTAAAAAGTCCACCTAACTAAAAAACCAAATTAAATAACATACTTTACATCTATAGTCTCTGATACCAATCCAATTATCAGCTGGGAATGATTACAGAAATAAATTGAATTTTTCGAATCGTATACATACAAGCATGGCAATGAATTAACTTGTGCATTCTGACTTGTCTTTTTATCTGCCTTTTTCGTTGCTGTAACAATTGTGCAGCCTACCATACACTTACTTTTTTAAGAGGCTGTCAGTAGCTAATTTACACACAAACCGTATATGAACAAGATACTAAATTTTCATGTATGGAGAGTCCATTAAATCCTCACTTCTTATGGAACGTGCATGAAATAACCCGGACATTCTGGCTAGTCTTTTTGCTCCTGACGAAACCATCTCAATCGTTGCGTAGACCAATTATGCGCTTCTTGAGATGGTTTCGTCAGAAACAACAATTCTGCGTCATCATTGTTCAAGTTATTCCATGCACGTTCCTTAGTTTGCTGTACCAAAGGAGAATTGGAACGGTTTGGTCTCATCATTGTCGCCCTTATTCAATGGCACTGCAACACTAAGAGACAATGCACCAAAAGGTGATAGCCATTTTAAACCAAGTCCGGCTGAATACCGCAGCTCGCCTAGTTCAAATTTATCCGCATAGACGTTACCAACGTCTGCGAAAGCACTCAGACGTAGTGATTTTTGCTCTGCAAAAAATGGAATGGGGAAAATCAACTCTGCTGATCCTTGAATTTTTCGGTTACCACCCAAAGGATCATTGCGGGAATCTCGCGGACCTAACGTATTATCATCAAAGCCACGAACTGATTGAACGCCTCCGGTAAAATAATGCTCAAATATGGGTAAATCCTGGGTACTCCCGTAACCATCGCCAACTGCTACATGCCCGTTCAAGGATAATACGAGATCTTTGGCTAAGGGGAAATAATGGCGCTGTCTATATTCAACCTTATAGTATTGTAAATCCAATCCTGGAACTGCAACAGATGCGGATAAACTTTGTGATCCACCAGATGTTGGAAAAATCGCACGATCGATTGTTGTGTGACTCCAGCCTAACCCCAATGTGAGAATATTGAATCGACTTTCACACTTACTGAATTGCCTGGTCAGTGGATTAATCTCATTACCGTCCGCATCGAATACTGGAGAAACTTGATCCGCTGCAGCAATAGTATCGCATGAATCTTCTACCTTATTGGTATCATCAATGAATTCAAGTATTTGCTCCGATGTTCTAGTCGATGTTTTTAAATTGGTATTTTCATAATCTAGATTAAACCTGATACGAGCATTTTCTGTGAGTGGAATACCAAAGTTAATTCCACTGTTAATAACGTCAGTAGAATAATTTGAAATATTGGCTTGCTCAGCGTCAGTTTTTTTGAAGCCAAGGTTGTAACCGAAACTCACTCCATTAATTGTAAAATAAGGGTTATGGTAACCAAAGCGGTAGACTGTATTAACTGAGCTGTTATCAAATGTCAGATTGAGTCTTTTTCCCGTACCAAACAAGTTCTCCTGAGTAATGCTGGCATTCAAAATTAAACCCTGTGTTTGTGAGAACCCCACGCCTGCGGAAAGGTTCCCACCCGGACGTTCGACTACACTGTAATTCACGTCAATTTGGTCGGCTGTCCCAGCCACTGCTGGGGTTTCTACGTTGACTTCTTCAAAATAGCCCAGTCGATCCAGACGCTGCTTGGATTGCTCGATTTTAGGTGCCGATGCCCAGGCTGCCTCCATTTGTCTGATTTCTCGGCGGATCACCTCATCTCTGGTTCTATCATTACCAGTGATATTGATATTCCTGACATAGGCACGCTTACCAGGGTCAACAAAAAATGTCAGCTTGACAGTGTTTTCATCCTTATTGATGTCAGGAATCATATTGACATTAGCAAACGTATAGCCGTCCTCTCCCAAACGTTCTGTGACTAATTTAGAGGTTTCAGATGCTTGTTTACGAGAAAAAATTTCTTGTGGACCAATTTGAAAAAGTGGTAGCAACTCCTCTTGGTCAATAATAATATCGCCAGCCAACTTGACCTCTTCGACCATGAACTGCTCGCCTTCTTTGACATTGATGGTGACATAAATTTCTTTTTTGTCTGGCGTAATCGATACCTGAGTCGATTCAATTTCAAAATCCAGATAACCACGATCAAGATAATATGAACGCAGATGTTCCAGATCAGCTGATAATTTTTGTCTGGAATACTGATCATCCTTTGTATAAAACGACAACCAGTTAGAAACGCTGGATTCAAATAGATTAACCAGCTTTCTGGTTTTAAATAGATGGTTACCGACGATATTGATTTGTTGTATTTTGGCGGGTGATCCTTCCGCGACATTGAGCGTTAACGCAACACGATTATTAGATAATGGGGCAACCTCGGTATCAAGCTTTACCCCGTATTTTCCACGCGAAAAATATTGTCGACGTAATTCCTGTTCAATCTTGTCTAGTAATTGCTGGTTAAAAACCTGGCCTTCGGCAAGACCTATGCCCTCGAGCGCCTTAATCAGTTCATCCGACTTAATGTCGCTATTGCCTTTAATTTCAATACTGGCAATCGCGGGGCGTTCCTCTACATGGATAATCAACACATCGCCATCTTGTTCAAGGCTGACATCATTGAATAGCCCGGTTTTGAACAGTGCACGAATAGCGGCTCTCGACTTTTCTGCATCGAAACGATCGCCAATGGTCACTGGCAGATAATTAAACACAGTTCCCGGCGACAATCGCTGTACCCCTTCCACTGTAATATCTTTTATAATGAATGGCGCTGCTATCGCTGAAACAGAAGTCAGTAGTACGATGGACAACAGTCCACACAGAAAAACAATCCTAATACCCGAGCGCACTCGACCATCCCCTGTCACATTGTAAACAGCCCAGTATAGATAATTCATCTCTCAGTCTCAAGCAGTATAAGTATCTGACCAGAATTATTTTAACAATTTTACGCAGGAATTTTTTTTATATTCAAGGTGCATAGTGAGCTATGTAACTGTTGATGCAACGCTGAAGATGATAAAAAAGACAAGTAAAATGTTAAAATAATTCTGGTCGGGTACTTAATGTTTCGATCAGTAGA
>VAPK010508465.1_pt1 | contig 10531 bp, 10 predicted proteins | sample 3395031 | NCBI WGS metagenome assembly VAPK01 (sample SAMN08290443, study PRJNA428436) | hydrothermal vent metagenome | isolation source: Deep-sea hydrothermal vent chimney 1 | place: Pacific Ocean: Juan De Fuca Ridge
AAGAATCCTTATTTATCATTCCAGTTCGCGGGTGCTAAGAAAGGCGATACGGTTGAACTTACCTGGTCTGATAACAAGGGCGGTTCTGAATCGGCTTCGACTAAAGTTCGTTAAGTTATTTTCTCTTAACTCTAAGAGAATCCCCCAAAGAGGCGAAGTGTAAAAACTTCGCCTTTTTTATTTCTATATTGCTCATTCTTTTCTTACAATACTATGCCGCACAATCGAGTATACTACGCTGCAAAATAAATTTGTTTGGTGAAGAAAAATGAATGAATCACAATTTAATGACATCGTTGACGATATTTTTGTTGAAATTGAAGATGCAATCGAAGAGGTTTGTGATGAAACAGGGGCAGATATTGATTATGAAACTGCATCAGGCATCCTGACCTTAAGTTTCACCAATGGAACTCAAATCATCATTAACCGACAAACCCCGTTAAAACAAATCTGGCTTGCTACACGTCAGGGTGGTTTTCATTTTGACTTTGATAATGCTAGTGAACAATGGCTTTGTAATGACAAAGAACTCTTTGCTGCGTTATCTGAATACTGTTCTGACCAGGCAGATCAAGCCATAAAGCTGGAAACACCTTAATGCCTGATCTTTTACCCTGCCTTGAAATAGAAGCTAAGGACAGTACTCACAGTGTCATCTGGTTACATGGCCTGGGTGCTGATGGACATGACTTTGAACCTATTGTAAATGAGTTAAACTTAACTCTGCCAGTTCGTTTTATTTTTCCTCATGCACCTGAAATGCCGGTTACTATCAACAATGGTCTAAGTATGCCCGCCTGGTATGACATTAGTTCACAGCAAATTGATAGCTTGCAAGATGAAGCTGGAATTCGAAAATCACAACAGGCGATTCTTCATTTAATAGAAAGAGAAATAGAACGCGGCATTGAAAGCGATAACATTATACTTGCCGGATTTTCTCAGGGTGGTGCAATCGCTTTACATACCGGTTTACGTTATGAAAAACCACTTGCTGGAATAATGGGCTTATCGACTTATTTACCATTAATCGATTCGGTAAAAAATGAACTTCATGATGCAAACAGACAAACACCGATCTTTTTAGCTCACGGCGGTTACGATCCTGTTGTTCCCTTCCAGCTTGCCTCGAATACCAGTGCATTTTTAAATAAACTTAACTATGCTACTGAATTAAAAAAATATGAAATGGAACACAGCGTTTGTCCTGAAGAAGTAAATGACATTTCGAACTGGATTAATTCTGTTTTTAACTGATTTTTTGCCAAACCAATATACGATTATTAGCTGGCATTTTAATGTCCTCTATTAAATCTAAGCCAGCGTTCTCCGCTAAAATTTGCAAAGCTTCAAAATCACGAACGCCACTTACTGCATCACGTTGCTTTAACCACTCATCAAAGCGGGCATTACTTTCACTGCTGAATTCACCACCGTAATTAAACGGGCCATATAAGCAAAAATATCCATCTGCTTTCAAAATACGCCCTATTCCCGAAAACATATTCTCTACACTTGACCAGCCCATAATATGCACCGTATTTGCACTGAAAACAGCATCCGTATGTTTTACCGGCCAGTCTTTTACATTTACATCAAGTAATAAAGGACCTTCAATATTTGTCTGTGGAGATTCATCCAGCCACACTTGAATTCCTGTGAGATACTCAGCCTGGTCACTGGTAGTCCAGTTTAATTGCGGAAACTGCTCGGCAAAAAATACCGCATGCTGGCCTGTACCACTACCAATCTCCAGTACGGTTTTAATCTTGCTGAAATACCGCTTAAGCCCAGTAAAAATAGGGATTTTATTTTGTTCACTGGACTCTGCAAAAGGTTTCATTATATTTCCTATGTGCTAACCTATATTAGCATCTGTTGATATATGTCAATATTATTTTTTTTTGCTATTTTTATAGTACAGTCTGATAAACAACATTTCTCTTTGTCTATTACAGGATATGACTTTGCCACTAAAACATTATTTTCTCATTAGCGTTCTTTTTCTTTTCGCCAGCTCATATGTTCATGCTAAACCCAATGGCGAACAATTGTACTCAAACTACTGTTCAGCTTGCCACGGACCTAATGGGCACGGTGGCGTTGGTGTTCCTTTAGCCTTGCCTGATTTTCAGTATGGTGTAACAAATGATTACCTTGAAAAAACAATTCGCCTTGGACGCCCGGGTCGCATTATGCCTGCTTTTACCAAGCTCAGTAATAATGAAGTAAAGGCTATCATTAAACATATACGCAGTTGGGCACCCGGCAAACCTTTTAAATATTCCAATAAAAATATTAATGGTAATGCTCAGCACGGAAAAAAAATCTATGCACAACATTGTGCTTCTTGTCATGGAGCAAAAGGTGAAGGTGGTAAAGGAACAGGTGTAACATTTTCACGGCCACGTGATCTCCCTGTTATTGCACCGGCATTGAATAATCCCGGCTTTCTTGCCGCTGCTCCGGATCTGATGATTAAAACAGCTTTAATGAATGGTCGAGAAGGCACACCGATGCTTTCTTTTTTGAAGCAGGGCTTGTCTGAAAAAGATATTGATGATGTTGTTACTTTTGTTCGCTCTTTTGAAAAAAAATCTCCCACTAATAATACCAGCGAAGAGATTAGCCCATTAATTTTTTATGAGTCACCGAATTCATTAACAGAAACTATTGCAAATATAAAACGTGCAGTGATAGGTAAAAATTTCCGTATCATTCGCGAACAATACCTTAATCAGGGACTGGTAGAAAAAGGTAAAGAAAATAAAAAACAGATTATGATTTACTTTTGTAACTTTAATCTTCTTAATAGTGCTCTCGCAATTGACCCTCGTGTTGGCTTATTTTTACCCTGTCGTATTACTGTAATTGAAGAAAAAGGAAAAGTTACTGTAATGTCAACTAACCCTTTATACATGAGCAGTTTTTTTAATAATGAAGAACTGGATAAATTATGTCATGAAATGCACCAGGTTTATGCCGACATTATTGAGGAATCAACATTTTGAAATATAATAATCTGACAAAAATTATAATCAGCTTCGCTCTGTTCTTATTTATAACAACAAGCCAGGCCGAACAATTAATTATGACCAGAACAAAGCAGTCTTTTCCTGAAGCCATGCTTAAATTACAAGAAACGATACGCAATATTGGTTATACCGTTAGTCGGGTACAACGTATCGATATTGGCTTAACCAAAAGTGGTTATGCGACTGATAAATACCGTATAGTATTTTTTGGTACAGAAAAAGAAGTGTCCTTAATCAGTAAAAAATACCCTCACCTGATTCCATACATACCGTGGAAAATTGCTATATTTGCTGAGCAACAAGATACCTTACTGGTAACTTCAAATCCAATGCAGTTTTCAGATAAAAAACACCCTGATGCAGATAAATATTTATTAAAATGGAAAAAAGATATTGAAAAAATTATGAAGGTTTTACGTGAAAGTGAATAATCTGTTCCTTACACGCAACAATCTCTATAATTGTAATGCGGCTTTCTTCAGGTTCTCTTCTACCTGTCGCTTAAAGAAAAGATAACGACTACTTTGTAAGCTGTTAACTTTCATATTTATTATTGAAGGCGATAAGTCGATATCTGTTACATATATATCATATATCTCTCCACTGCCCCGGTTTTGTAACACCTTACGTACCACTTCCAGATAAAGTTTTGAGCCATATTGCAAGCTGGAAAATTCTTCATTCTCATAAAAAAGTGTGTATGTTGGTTTATCATCAACTAAATCTACAATCACCTGCAAACTGACATACTGGGAGGTTCGTATATATTTATTAATCGCTTGTTCAGATAAAACTTTTTGTCCCTTTCGATCTCGGCGAATCATATAAAACTTAACTTCATCAACTCGTATTGCGGTATCCTGCGAACTTTGTTGTGCCACAAAATGCATACGGTTATGAATAGATTCAAAAAATTTTGTATAGTGTCTTATTAACGTTGACACGTCATAAAAAATATCTTCCTGATACGATAAAGTACCCTTTTCATCTAACACATAAACATCTGCGCCTTCTTTTTTAATTTCATAAAAACATTGTACACAACCTGGTTTGTTTTCATTATAGATAACAGGCAACACATGGCTTTCCAGTGTTTCACTATCAAATACCCATTGCGAATACGTTTCCTGGGGAACAGAAAGATATTTAATTAATTCTTCCTGAGATTCTGTTTTATGGTACTGTAAATTATCATCTTCAAGACTTAAAATATAATATCCCCACTCCACTCCAAGAATAAAGCGTGTCACTGATGCGTATCTTGTTGAATAAAAACATTCATAAACCGCATTAAATAATTGTTCAACCCGTTTAGATATTGAGATACCGCGATAAGAAGAAAAACTACTTGCATTAATTGATGGTGGTCGCCGACCTTTTGAGGGAGGTGCCCATTGCATGTATTCTTTCAAGCATTTCATTAACCCGGAAACACCCCGGTATGAAAAAATCAAAACTTCTTGCCAGCTGGTTAAAAGAATCTGATCAATCGTTACCGTTAAATTACTGTGTCTGGAACCATATTTAAAAGCATCACTCCGTTCACTACTAATATGAGTACCATCTTTTCGATCCAGTAATAACGGATCAATGCCTACATTGATATATGTTGTATTAGCTACAATATTTGCAGTCTGACGATAGTCTTCGCTTGTTCGTTCTTCCAGCACTGCTTTAGAAAAATTATTATCCAGATCTTCAACTAACAACTTTATTTCTTTATCGGTTAAATCTGTATCGTTACTGTATAAACCAACTATCGTTTTTTGATTAATTATTTTATTAAAATAACACCAGCATAATAATTCAACCAAAGTTAGTGAACGCTTTAACGGTTCTGTTATTGCAATTTCCTTTACTGGCACAACACCATTAAATGCGACCCAGAAAGCTGTACCATTTTCAGAATAAAGCTTATGTAATGACAGGTGTGATTCAAATAATTGAGTTGTTATGCCACGATAGACCAGTTCAACTTTGCCTGCTTTACGCTCAAAAGCAGCATAAATTTTTCTACCGAGAACATTAAGGTCAGCCTGACGAATTAAATTTGTACTTTCAACATGTCTATGTGCAAAATTTGAAAGAAATCGATAACTGATCTTAAATTCAGCAATGAGTGAATTTCGTTCTTTTACAACCTGGTTTATTTTCCATTCATTTTTCTTATCCAGCACTTCAACATCTGTTGTATTCCAGCCCCATCTTTTAATCAGTATGTTTAATACCTTCTGTCGCCAATTTTGTTCATCAATATTTGTATAGTCACTCATGCTCTCATTAACTTTAAAATAAAAGCTTCTTCGTGCCAGCATTAAACGGTCTTCATCTCCCGCATTTTTTAAAAAATCTTCCACTTTATTTAACATCATAATGTAAGGATCTAATATATCCAGATCATCCTCACCGTCATAAACTGACTTTTTAAAATACATGCCCAGCATATCTACCTGGGGGAATTCACTGGCATAGGCCTGCATTAGTAATATTTTTAATATACTTTTATAAGGCGCGCTAATACCTTTATACAACAACCATAACGTTGCGCCATAAAACTCATTAGCTTCAATTGATCGCAAACCACCAAAATCAATATGTTCTTTACTGTGAATAAAACGTTTTTCTTTTAATTCGTGAACATAATCTTCATATTGATACTCATGTTCAGGTGGCACCAGCCACCATAAAGGATAACGCCCATGCAATAAAACACTGGTACGATAAAACTCTTCCAGCAATAGACTGTCCAGTGCGCTACCGCTACTTTCATTCGTTAAAAATCCAAGCTCACCTTTGCGAAGTTTTTTCGGGTTAACCAGATAGATGTTTGCTTCTACACCAGATTTTTGCGCCCAATCCTGTATTGCTTGCTTCTTCCCTTCCAGTTCATCAACTAAATCTGCTTTTAATGATTCGTTATGACAAATCCAGATATCAAAATCACTCTTATCGTTATAGGCTATGGTGCCACTGCTACCCATTAGATAAATCGCTTCAATATCGAATTTTCTATAGGCCTTTTTCTTAAATTCAAAACTACGTGAAATACGTTGTGCCAGGTGCAAGGTATCCTGACTTGGAATATATGAGGGAATACCCATGGGTGTTAATTTTGATATATAGCCCGGTAATAATGGATGGTTAACATGAAAAAGTAATGGCAACAACGTCAGGAAATCACGTTGAAAAGTTCGTAAATCTGCATCAATTCGCTTTAAACGCGTATCGTTGATATCCAGAAATCGTTGTTTAATTTCAGAAAAGTCGTAATTTTCTGACGCCTGATTAATTTGTAACTTTTTTCTCATTCCTTATATATCGGCCAGGCTGTGGCTTTCTGAATAAAATATTTTTAATCTATGCTATCAAAAAATAATATGAATAATATTTAACCTTTTAAAAATTGCTTTAAATATAATGACTTAGGCGCTATTCTCGAGCAAGGTTAAATTAAGTATACTGTGTCTTATTACAAAGCTCTGCACACTAAATAATAGTGATACCGAACAAGGAAAGTAGGACCAAATGCTGAAACAACTAAATAACTCAGACTTAAGCCAGATTTTAAAAGCCTGCCCAATGGGACTTGCTTTATCTGATGATAAACAGAACATAACCTGGGTAAATGACACCTTTCAGGGTTATCTTGGTATTTCTGCTGATGAAATTAATGGGCAGAGCATTAATGAACTACCTGAAACACTAAAACCAATTTTTACATCTACAAGCGCAGTCCATGTTCCAGCTAATTCTCTTCGTGATGATCAATGGTTTATGTGTAGCCAGCAACTTATAGATGGTAAAACTGTACATTACATCGCAGATGTTGGACCACTGCATTTACTTATGCAGGAGCGTGAGTTATTGAAAGATAAATTACGTGAAGCATTAGCAATAGATGAAGTCACCGGCATGCCAAACAAGGTTGCCCTGTTTCAAAGTTTGGAACCACAAATTTCACGCAGCCGCCGTTATAACAATCTACTTTCTATTGTCATTATGCAGGTTAACCATCTTGATAAACTCGATGAAGCTCAGGCTGCAAACTTGATGTTACCCATTAGCCAAATGTTAAATGATCAGGTTCGTTGGGCAGATATTGTCGGTAAGCTGAACGAAAGTGATTTTTTGCTTGTATTACCTGAAACAGGGGCAGATGCATGTAAAAATTTAAGTGATAACCTTGGCAAGCGTCTTGGTGAACTGGCTATCCCCGATGGTTTACCCGCTAACTTTAAAATTACTGCACGCTTTGGTTATACCGAATGGTCAAAAGGGGATGATTTGAGTTTGTTAATGCAAAAAGCACGGAAGATGCTGGAAACAAACTAAGCAAACTCAACCTTGAACTCAAAGCTGTTCAATTAAGAAGTTGGAAAATTACTAAATCATGATGGTTTGTTCCCTCCCCTTTAAGGGGAGGGCTAGGGTGGGGTGATTTAATATTATCCCCTCCCCCTAGCCCCCTCCCTAAGGGAGGGGGAATAAATTCAAATGTTATTTCAATAACGCTTTCAGTCGTTCGATTTGTTTTCTAACTTGCTCCGGTGCGGTACCGCCACGATGATTTCGCGCAGCAACTGAACCTTCCAGCGTTAAAACATCAAAAACATCCTGTTCAATAATATCGGAAAATACCTTCAGCTCATCCAACGACATATCTGATAAATCTTTACCTGTTTCAACACCATAAGCGACCGACTTACCAACAACTTCGTGTGCATCACGGAAAGGCATACCTTTTCTCACTAGATAATCAGCCAAGTCAGTTGCCGTTGAAAAACCACTGCGTGCAGCGGCAAACATATTTTCTTTTTTCACTATAATTTGCGGCATCATATCCGCATATAAACGTAAGCAGCCTTTCAGGTTATCTACCGTATCAAAAAGGGGTTCTTTATCTTCCTGATTATCCTTGTTGTAGGCTAAAGGCTGGCCTTTCATCAATGTTAACAAACTCATAAGGTGTCCATAGATGCGCCCTGTTTTACCACGAACAAGTTCGGGTACATCGGGGTTTTTCTTTTGCGGCATAATGCTTGAACCGGTACAAAAGCTATCACCCAAATCAACAAAATCAAATTGAGCTGAACTCCACAACACCAACTCTTCTGAAAAACGTGAAAGATGCATCATAATAAGAGATGAAACTGAAACCAGTTCAATCGCAAAATCACGATCACTCACTCCATCTAATGAATTTTCAGTAATACCATCAAAGCCCAGTTCACGCGCAGTAAATTCACGGTCAATGGGGTATGTTGTACCCGCCAGAGCGGCACTGCCTAATGGCATAACATTAATACGTTTACGGCAATCTGCTAAACGATCGCGATCTCGTAGCAGCATTTCACACCACGCTAACATATGGTGTCCAAAGCTAACCGGTTGTGCTGTTTGCAAGTGAGTAAAGCCTGGCATAATAGTATCCACTTCACGAGCTGCCAGGCTAACCAGGCCTTCTAATAAACGCTTTAATTCAGCATCAATGCTATCTACCTCGTCACGCAAATATAAACGAATATCCGTTGCAACCTGATCATTACGTGAACGCCCGGTGTGTAATTTTTTACCGGTAACACCAATACGGTCGGTTAAACGAGCCTCAATATTCATGTGCACATCTTCCAGCTCGGTTGACCAGGCAAATTGGCCTGACTCAATATCAAGCTTAATGTCATTCAAACCTTCAACTATCGCTTTGCATTCTTCGGTAGTTAAAATACCTATATGTTCAAGCATACGGGCATGAGCAATTGAACCGGCGATGTCCTGTTTATACATCCGCTGATCAAAACCAACTGAAGCAGTAAACACCTCGACAAATTCATTTGTTGGGGCAGTAAAACGTCCCCCCCAAAGTTTATCTGCTGGATTATTTTTTGACTGATTACTCATACTTTACAAACCTGTTTCTCTGCTTAAATAATTACGGGCTGAATAAATGCTATTTTGGGTAAAACCTGTTTTTCGAAGTATAACGTGTTGCCCGCTTGACGCCCAGCGTGTATATATAAAAGGAGTGCTATACTCAATTCAGCCTGACAATAAAAAAGAACATTTTGCAGAAAACTGACTCCGACATAGATAGACTTTTTTTACCCAACTTGTGCGGTATTCGTGCGGTATTTTTTGTCGTGCTCATTGCTGAACTTTTTGCATTTTTCCTCGCCCTCGCTCCAATGGATATTTCTGCTACCCAACGCTGGTATCAGCTTGGCCTGATTTCACTGTTTGTACAATGGTGCGCCTTAGCAAGTTGTTCTATTCTTTGCCTGTTTCGCCCTTATCTGAAGCGATTTTCAAACATAAAAGCAGGTATTATCAGTTACATTATTGTTCTTACGGTTATCTCGGTCGTTACCGAACTGACCTATTACTTCATTTATGCAAACTCTATTGAGCTTTATCCAGCAGGCTGGCATTTGCAATTTTTTCTTCGTAATATTGCCATTGGTGCAATTTTAACCGGTCCGGTTTTACGATATTTTTATATTCAAAACCAATGGCGTCGAAATATACGCGCAGAAACAGAAGCACGTGTGCAAGCTTTACAGTCTCGTATTCGCCCCCATTTTCTTTTTAATAGTATGAATACGATTGCCTCATTAACCCGAAGTGATCCTGAAAAAGCTGAAACAGCAGTTGAAAATCTGGCTGATTTATTTCGTGTCAGTTTAAGTGATGCCCGTAAACAAGTCCGGCTGGAAGAAGAACTTGAACTCTGTCACCGTTATATTGAAATTGAACAACTCCGTCTTGGTGACAGACTGGATATTAAGTGGGATTTAGATGTTCCCAATGATGCACAGGTACCCGCTTTATTACTTCAACCTTTATTGGAAAATGCAATTTACCATGGCATTGAATCTCAAACAAAAGGTGGCTGTATTGAAATCCGGGGTAGACTGACTAACAAGCAAATCGAATTTACTTTAACCAACTCATTACCCGACAAAAATTCAAAACAACGCCAGCATGGTAACCAGCTTGCTCAAGAAAATGTGCGTGAACGCTTAACTGCTCTTTATGCTCATCGTGGAAAACTTGATATTAGTGAAAAAGAAGGTATGTATCAGGTCTCACTACAATTTCCTTATGAACTTCCCAACCAGGTAGAAGAACATGATGATTTTGATCGTTGATGACGAGCAACTTGCTCGTGCACGTTTACAACGCCAGCTTCTGGAAATTAATGCCGATATTGAACTTATTGAAGCAGAAAATGGTTTAATTGCGCTTAAGCAAAGTGAAATACATAATCCTGACATCGTTTTACTCGATATTCGCATGCCTGGTATGGATGGTATTGAAACAGCGAATAAACTTTCTGAATTAAATACCCCGCCTGCAATTATTTTTACCACTGCCTATGATGAATATGCACTTAACGCTTTTGATTCTCACGCAGTTGCTTATCTACTAAAGCCTGTGCGTAAAGAAAAGCTTGAAAAATCCTTACGCTCAGCAAAACAACTTAACCGCATACAGCT
>VAPK010027711.1_pt1 | contig 10530 bp, 11 predicted proteins | sample 3395031 | NCBI WGS metagenome assembly VAPK01 (sample SAMN08290443, study PRJNA428436) | hydrothermal vent metagenome | isolation source: Deep-sea hydrothermal vent chimney 1 | place: Pacific Ocean: Juan De Fuca Ridge
AAGAAATTCCTTCTTTCTCTAAAATATCTGCAGCTTTATAAGCTTCTTTGATAATTTTTCCAAATGAAACAACTGTTACATCAGTTCCCTTTCTTTTAATATCTGCAACACCTATTGGTAAAATATATTCACCATCAGGAACCTCTCCTTTATCTCCATACATTTGTTCAGATTCCATAAATAATACAGGATCATCATCTCTTATTGCTGCTTTTAATAAACCTTTTGCATCATACGGATTAGAAGGTACAATTACTTTTAAGCCCGGTGTATTGGCAAACCAATTCTCAAAGGATTGAGAATGAGTGGCTCCTAATTGACCAGCAGACCCAGTTGGACCTCTAAACACAATAGGGCAATTAAACTGGCCTCCAGACATTTGACGAATCTTTGCTGCATTGTTAATGATCTGATCTATACCAACTAACGAAAAGTTAAATGTCATGTATTCAACTATAGGTCTGTTTCCATTCATCGCAGAGCCAACTGCAATACCCGTAAAACCCAGTTCGGCAATAGGCGTATCTATAACTCTTTTCGCTCCAAATTCATCTAACATTCCTTTCGATGCCTTGTAGGCACCATTGTATTCGGCTACTTCTTCACCCATTAAAAATATGGTTTCATCTCTGCGCATTTCCTCACTCATAGCCTCAGAAATTGCTTCTCTAAATTGTAATACCTTCATATGTTTATATTAAAAGATTTGCAAAATTAACTATTTTCTGGAATATATTCTTGGCTTATTCAACAAATTTAAACTTGCAATCCATACTTATACCCACCATGAAATTATATTTGCTTTAATAATAATTAAAAAATATATACTATGCACGCATAGTATATTGAAAATATTTCATAACTTCGTAGCATTAAAAATTTGATAACATTAATATAGAATAGAGATGAAAATATTAGTTTGTATTAGTCATGTACCCGATACTACTTCAAAAATTAATTTTACAGATGACAACACAAAAATGGATACCAACGGTATTCAGTATGTTATAAATCCTTATGACGAATTTATGCTTACACGCGCCATGTGGTTCAAAGAAAAACAAGGCGCTAGTGTAACAGTAGTAAATGTTGGAAATGCCACAACAGAAACAACCTTAAGAAAAGCACTGGCTATTGGTGCCGATGATGCAATAAGGGTAAATACCGAAGCCACAGATGGCTTTTTTGTTGCGAAACAATTGGCTGAAGTAGTTAAGAACGGTGGTTTTGACCTGGTTCTAGCAGGAAAAGAATCGATTGATTATAATGGAGGGATGGTACCAGGTATGACGGCTGCTTTATTAAATTACAATTTTGTTAATGCTTGTATTGGTGTAGAAGTTGAAGGTAGTAAAGCAACTATCTTTAGAGAGATTGATGGTGGAAAAGAAACTTTATCGGCTGATTTACCTTTATTGATAGCCGGACAAAAAGGTGTCGTAGAGGAAAAAGATCTTCGAATTCCTAATATGAGAGGAATTATGATGGCTCGTAAGAAACCTCTACAAGTTCTTGAACCCATTTTAGTTGAACCATCAACAGTTGTACAAAAATATGAAAAACCAGCAGCGAAAGCAGCTTGTAAATTAGTTGATCCGGAAAATGTAGGAGAATTAGTAAATCTATTACATAATGAGGCTAAAGTGATCTAATTAGACAAAATATTTTAGTCAATCTTAATATCTTAAAAATAAAAAATATGTCAGTTTTAGTTTTTGCCGATAATTCGGAAGGAAAATTTAAAAAACCAGCTTTTGAGCTCGTTTCATATGGAAAAAATATTGCACAAAAAGCGAATACATATTTAGTAGTTTTAACTATAAATGCTAATGATGTAAATGAATTAGCAAATTATGGTGCTGAAAAAATATTAAAAATAAATAATGATAAATTCAATACTTTTAATGCCAAAGCATATGCCAATGCAATAAGCCAGGCATCAGATATAGAAGATGCCAATATAATACTAGTTGACTCGACAATTAATGGCTTATATCTGGCGCCCCTTTTAGCGGTTAACTTAGAAGCAGGGTACGCCTCCAATGTGGTAGAACAACCTGTTTCATTAGATCCATTTGTTGTAAAACGCAAAGCTTTTTCCTCTAAAGCCTTTAACTTTACTGAGATAAAAACTTCCAAAAAATTGATCGGTTTAGCAAAAAATTCTTTTGGTCTGGTTGAAAATTCTGTTACACCATCTGTAGAAGACTTTGCCATAAGTATTAATGAAGATGATTTTAAAATTAATTCTCTATCGATTGAGAAAACAACCGGTAAGGTTACTATTGCAGATGCAGATATTGTTGTATCGGGTGGAAGAGGTCTAAAAGGACCTGAAAATTGGGGAATGATTGAAGAATTAGCAGAAGTACTTGGAGCTGCCACTGCTTGTTCAAAACCAGTTTCAGATCTTGGATGGAGACCTCATAGTGAGCATGTTGGCCAAACCGGAAAACCAGTGACTTCAAATCTATATATTGCAGTTGGTATTTCTGGAGCTATTCAACATTTAGCAGGAGTAAATTCATCAAAAGTAAAAGTAGTTATTAATAATGATCCTGATGCACCATTCTTTAAAGCTGCAGATTACGGGATAGTTGGTGACGCATTTGAGGTTGTGCCAAAATTAATTGAAAAGTTAAAAGAATTTAAAAGTAATCAATAAAAGCTCATAAATTTTAGTAAATTGTGCCCTACAAGGCTGCCAGAATTTTGGATGAAATAAGTCCTTTATTTTGACAGCCTCTTTTAATTTAATATTTATTTGTAAATTGTAAATTGACTTGTGAGTTTAGTAAGATTAAATATTAAGGGTATTTCCTATAGTCAAACACAAAGTGGTGCTTATGCATTGGTTTTGAGTGAAGAAGATGGTGATCGAACTTTACCCATCATAATTGGCGCCTTGGAAGCCCAATCAATTGCTATTGCACTTGAAAAAGAAATAAAACCACCCAGACCTCTTACACATGACTTATTTAAAAGCTTTGCAGATAGATTTAATATTGTTGTTAAACAGGTAATTATACATAAATTGGTTGATGGTGTATTTTATTCGAGTCTGATTTGTGAATGTGATAAAGTTGAAGAAATTATTGATGCACGAACTTCAGATGCCATTGCCTTAGCTACCAGGTTTAATGCTCCTATTTTTACTTTTGAAAACATTTTAGATAAGGCAGGTATTATATTAAAAATAAAAGACGAAACCAAACTGGAAAAATCAAAATTTAAAATGGAAGATCTGGTTGCAGATATCGTTGAAGAAACGTCCACGTCCACTTTTAAAGATGATTCACTTGAGGATTTACATAAACAATTAGATAGGGCAGTAACTAATGAAGATTACGAATTAGCTGCAAAGATTAGAGATGAAATTGACAAACGAAATTAATAAGAACTAATAATTGCACAATGAGTATTAAGTTACGTCTGACCATTTTAAACTTTTTTGAATTATTTGTTTTTGGAGCTTGGTTAATTTCTCTTGGAGGATATTTAGGCGGTCAGCTTCATTTTTCCGGTTCACAAATAGGTAATATTTTTATGACCCTGGGATTGGCATCTATCATTATGCCGGCTATTGTTGGGATCATTGCAGATAAATATATCAATGCACAAAAATTATTGGGTATCATACATGTTTTAGGTGCAGGTTTTTTATTCTATCTGTCTTCCGTACAAGATTATGATACTTTCTTTTGGATTATGCTAGGATACCTCATGTTGTATATGCCAACAATTGGCTTGGCTAACGCGGTGTCATACAGTATACTAGATGATAATGATTACGATATAGTCAAGGTATTTCCACCAATTCGTGTTTGGGGTACCATAGGTTTTATTGTTGCCATGTGGGCTGTTGACTTTTTAGAATGGACACAAAGCCCAAATCAGTTCTATTTTGCCGGGGGTTTTTCCCTACTGTTAGGTATTTATTCATTTACCTTGCCCAATGTACCCCGTTCTGTTTCTAAGAGTAAATCTTTGATTCAAAGACTTGGATTAGATGCCTTTGTATTATTTAAAGATTATAAGATGGCAGTATTTTTTATATTCTCAATGCTTTTGGGTGTTGTATTACAAATATCAAATGCTTGGGCTTCAGAATTTTTACGAAGTTTCACAGACGAATTTCCAGATTCTTTTGCTGTTCAACATTCCAATATATTGATTTCACTTTCGCAAATATCAGAAACTGTATTTATTTTAACCATACCGTTTTTTCTAAAACGATTTGGTATAAAAGCTGTAATGTTAATGAGTATGTTTGCCTGGTTTTTAAGATTCGTATTATTTGGAATGGGTAATCCTGAAGGAATTGGTTTGATTTATTTAATAACCTCTATGATCGTTTATGGAATGGCATTTGATTTCTTTAACATATCTGGGTCTTTATTTGTTGAAACAGAAACAGATAATAAATTTAGAAGTAGTGCTCAGGGTTTATTTATTTTATTAACCAATGGCTTAGGAGCTCTAATCGGAGGGTATACCAGTGGCCTGATAGTAGATTCATTCACAAACAATAACTCAAGAGATTGGACGAGCATCTGGTTGATATTTTCTGCCTATGCATTAATTTTGGCAATTGTATTTGCGCTATTATTTAAATACAAACACAAACCTGAAGCCCTAAAAAATATAAATCATTAAGAAAACTTTTAAAATACAAGGCTTCCTTTTTTAATTGTAGGAGCTTATAATAAGATGAAACAATATTTAGATTTAGTACAGCATGTAATCGATAACGGAATCTTGAAAGAAGATAGGACTGGTACAGGAACCAAAAGTGTTTTTGGGTATCAAATGCGTTTTGACCTTAGTAAGGGATTTCCAATGGTAACTACAAAAAAACTTCATTTAAAATCGATTATATATGAATTGTTATGGTTTTTAAAAGGGGACACCAATATTGCGTATTTAAACGAAAATGGAGTTAAAATTTGGGATGCATGGGCAGATGAAAAAGGAGATCTTGGTCCGGTTTACGGATTTCAATGGAGGAACTGGAATGGTGATGAAATCGATCAAATAACAGAAGTAATTGAGACAATAAAAAACAACCCAGATAGTCGAAGAATGATTGTATCTGCATGGAACCCAAGTGTATTACCTGATACATCGATTAGTTTTGCAGAAAACGTTTCTAATAACAAAGCGGCTCTCCCACCTTGCCATGCTTTTTTTCAATTTTATGTGAACAATGGTAAATTATCTTGTCAATTATACCAACGAAGTGCCGATATTTTTTTAGGAGTTCCTTTTAATATTGCTTCTTATGCTTTGTTAACGATGATGATAGCTCAGGTTACAGGTCTGGAATATGGTGATTTTATTCATACCTTTGGCGATGCGCATATTTACAGTAATCATATGGATCAATTAAATTTACAACTCTCTAGAGAACCAAGAGAATTACCTCAAATGGAAATAAATCCAAATGTTAAAAATATCTTTAAATTTTCTTTTAATGATTTTAATTTAGTAAATTATAGACCTCATCCACATATTAAAGGAATCGTTTCCATATAAGACCCAATTAAAAAAATAAAATACTATGAATAATTCACAATTAAAACTAGATTTAATAAAGAAAATTGCTCTGATAGATGATGTCAATTTGTTAGAAAGATTGAAAGCTTTCTTAAACACTTCAGGCAGTTTGTATAATGATAAGTTAGATGAAATTCCTTCACTAAGAAATAACAAGGATACGGAATTTAATGATAAGGAAGATTTTACCAATTATATTAAAGAATGGGTAAAAGACATGTAATCTTAGGATAAAATGAATTCCAATCCAAGCCACAAAGAATACGAAAAAGCCAGAAAACGATCCAAACAAAAAAAGAGATTGTATTTTCACTTTGTGCTTTTTTTGTTTGGCTCGGTATTTTTTGTAATACTTAATAAAGTTATTAAATTCCGTCCGGAATTGGATTGGTATGTGTGGGCTATTTTTGCTTGGCTTTTCTTTCTAATTATTCATTTTATTAACGTTTTTATTATGAATCGTTTTTTTGGGAAGGAGTGGGAAAGAGTTCAAACCGAAAAATTAATTGAAAAACATCAAATAAAATTGGAAAAGCTTGAAAAAAATTTAGAAAAAAAAGGAGTTTTCGATCAGGCTGCAACAGATTCTTCAGAAAATTTAAATTCTTAAATTTTATTCTTTATGATTACCATTATTGCTGCTGTTGCAAAAAACAACGCTTTAGGAAAAAACAACCAATTAATTTGGCATTTACCTGCAGATCTAAAAAGATTCAAGAAAGTTACATTAGGACATCATATTATTATGGGAAGAAAAACTTTTGAATCTCTAAACAAACCATTACCTAATAGAACAACAATAATTATTACTCGAAATCGAGATTATAAAGTTGATAATTGTATCGTCGTGAATTCTTTATCCAATGCATTAATTGCAGCCAATTTAGATAAAAACCCGTATATTTTAGGAGGTGCAGAAATATACAGACAAGCCTTAGATATAGCAGATTTATTAGATCTTACTTTGGTTCACCACGAATTTGATGCTGATGTATTTTTTCCTGAAATTGATCCATTAAAATGGAAAGAAATATATCGAGAAGATTTCAAAGCAGATAGTACAAACAAATACGATTATAGCTTTGTAAAATTTAAAAAGATACAATAGAGTTTTAGTTTTATTTTATTTCCAGCAAAAATGGTAATCGAGTTTGCACACCTTTAATATTTGTCAATTGATTGATTTGTTTGTAAATTAAATAACTGTCTTCACCTAACTCACTCTTTAAAACCGATAGTTTAGCACTTGCAAAAGGACCTTTAAAAATATCTTTAAAATCTTTTTCATAGTCGGGATAGTTTCGAATTTTATACGTTTCTATATCTGCTAAAACTGCTGCTGCCTTAACAGCATCATTTAAATTACCAATTTCATCAACCAAACCATTTTTCAGTGCTTGCTTACCTGTCCAAACTCTTCCTTGAGCAATACTATCCACTTCCGAAAAGGTCATATTTCTTCCAGTAGCTACCTTGTTTACAAAATCTGAATATACTCTTTCAATTCCTTCTTTGGTAACTGCATAAAATTCATCTGTTATGGGTTCAAAAACGCTGTAACCTACAGATTGTTTATTTGTTCCTATTTGTTCGGCATTGATTCCAATTCGGTCGGCAAAAACGCTAATATTAGGAACTGCCCCAAAAACACCAATACTACCGGTTATTGTAGTTGACTCTGCAAAAATTTTATCGGCATTACAAGAAATATAATAGCCTCCAGAAGCGGCCAGATTTCCCATAGAAACAACTAACGGTTTTTCTTTTTTTGTCAATTCTATTTCGCGCCAAATAATATCTGATGCCAATGCGCTTCCTCCGGGTGAATTTACTCTTAGAACAATAGCCTTTACATTTTTTGATTCTCTTGCTTTTTTCAAAGATTTAACAATTAATTCCTGACCAATATATTTCTCATCACCCTTACCATAACGAATTTCACCTTGCGCATAGATTACCGCAATTCTATTTTTAGCAGTTGAATTAATTCTACCTTTACCCGAACTTATATAATCTTTTATGTTTATCGCATTTAAAGTACCACCTTCTTTAATATCTCCAAGATTTTTCAATATTTCTATATACTCATCTTTATACAATTGATTTGTAATTATTTCATTCTCAACTGCCAAGTCGGGATTTCTTGCCAATAAATTATCTGCAATAAGATTTAACTTTTCAATTGATATATTTCTACTTTCCCCAATATCCTCAACCATCTCATTCCAAATTGAAAGTAAAAAAGAATGGGTTTGCTCTCTATTTGCATCACTCATCTTATTAGTCAAAAACGGCTCAACCGCACTCTTGTATTTTCCATGACGGATAATTTCCAATTTCACACCATATTTATCTTGAAAATCTTTGAAGTACAATACTTCACCCGATAATCCTTTAAAATCAATTCCACCAACAGGATTAACATAAATAGAATCGGCTACTGAGCTCAGATAATAATTCTTCTGATCGAAAAAATCAGCGAAAGCGGTAACGAATTTACCAGATTCTTTGAACTCAAAGAGCTTATCTCTAATTGCTTGAGTTTGTGCAATTCCCGCCCGAACACCAGTTGTTTCGATACTAATACCTACCACATTGCTATCGTATTTTGCATTATCAATTGCATTAATAATAGCATTTAAACCCATTAACTTATCTTCAAAACCAAATATTTCATTAAAAGGATCATTACTTTTTGGTGCATAATCCTTTATCATATCATTCAGCTTCAATACCAGAACTGTATTGTTTTTTACATTAATTGCTTCGCTTTCACCAAAAGAAGAAGTAACCATAGAGCCAATCGCAATCAACACCATAAACATGATAAAAAATGAAATAAAAACTCCTAAAATAACCGCTAATAATTCTCTTAAAAATGTCATATGCAATGTTTTCTAATATGTCGTTCTTCTTATTAAAAAGTTACAATTGTTAAAAAATAAAACACAATTATATTCTTTTATTCTAGGGTTTTATTTTCTTTGTACTTTCAATTCCAAAATCAGATAAAATGCTCCTTTTTAAATTTTTTATTTTACCAATTCACCACTTAGTAAATTTCTCGGAGTAAAATGAAAATAGTTCGAACTACATACTTATCTCTGGGGAGCAATATAGGCGAAAAATTACAGATAATTCAAGCCGCTGTTGATTTAATTAGCGAAAAAGTTGGGCATGTTAAAAAAGTGTCTTCGATTTACAAATCTAAATCTTGGGGTTTTAATGGGAACGATTTTTTTAACCTGTGCCTTGAAGTTTCTACCAACTTAAATCCCGAAAAATTAATAGAAACCATTCTTCATATTGAAAAAGTATTGGGTAGAGAAAGAAAGGAGTCTTCAATATATGAAAATAGATTAATAGATATTGATATTTTACTTTTTGACAATGAGATAATTTTTTACGATTATTTAAAAGTACCTCACCCAAAAATGCTGGAAAGAAAATTTGTTCTGGTCCCTTTAACAGAAATTGCACCAAATACTATTCATCCAATAATCAAAAAAATCATTTTAATCTGTTTACAAAATTGTAGTGATACTGGTGAAATTGAAAAAATAGAATCCAAAATTAAAAGACCAATATCTCTAGTTGAAAAATTTAATTATATAGCCATTGAAGGTAATATAGGTTCCGGAAAAACTTCATTATCAAAAATGATTGGTGATGATTTTAATGCCAAATTGGTTTTGGAACGATTTGCCGACAATCCTTTTTTACCAAAATTTTATAAAGATGAAGAAAGGTATGCTTTTCCTTTGGAAATGAGTTTCTTAGCAGATCGCTATCATCAATTAACAGATGATCTTGCTCAGTTTGATCTCTTCAAAAACTTTATTGTTTCTGACTATTTTATTTTTAAATCACTCATTTTTGCCCAAATAACTTTGCCGAAAGAAGAGTATCGATTGTATCGTAAAATGTTTGATATTATGTACAAAGAAATATCAAAACCCGATGTATATGTTTATCTATTTCAAAATACCGACAGATTAATAGAAAATATAAAAAAAAGAGGGAGAGAATACGAGCAAAATATTCAACCGGAGTATTTAGATAAGATTCACAAAGGTTATCTCAATTTTATAAAAACAAAAGAGCATTTAAATACTTTAATAATTGATGTCTCCCAATTAGATTTTGTTAATAACGAATCTGATTACAGAAGTATTTTAAAAAGAATATTGGCGTATAAATAAATCAAATAAAAATTCTTATTTTCCTTCTCCAATTCCCATCTTTTCTGCAAAATAATCACAAAAATCCCTCATAGTAGCACTCATTTTATCATCACTTGTTGCTCTTTCAAATGTATCTGCCATTGAAACCAAGGTTTGATGAAAGAATTGTTTCATTTCATTAATGGGCATTTCTTTTGTCCATAAATTAATTTTATAAGTATCTTTATTCATGCTATCCCAAACAGAAAGCAATAGGGCCTTAGATTCCATATTTTCAATCTGACCATCATCTGCCGACCAAAATATTTTTTCCGGCACTCTGTTTTCATCTAAACTTACATTTATTCTAATTTCTGATTCGTTCTTAACTGCCATGGTAAATATTTTTTTATTCTTTAATAATTTATTGACTTATCGTTTTTTTGGTTTGTATTTCGAACTTTTAAATATTTCCTCGTTATTCACTAAAATTGCTTCTCTTATTGAAATATCATTATTGCTTAAATAGGATTGCATAATTTGCCAACCAAACCAAGAACCAATTCTTCCTGGTGAATCTCTATCATTTTCTAAAAAAAACTTTGAAAAAGGGGCTTCATCTATAAATCTGGAAGATAGTTCGGGATCTGAACTATATAAAATATCATTTTCGATAAAATATTTCCAAATATTTGTCTCACTGTTATTTGCCCATAGAAATTGTTCTTCTGTATAGCCCATAATTTCTTCTTCCTGTACATCTGGTAAAAATGCTTGCATCAATGCAAACTTTTTTCCCTCTTGAATAATT
>VAPK011212988.1_pt1 | contig 10529 bp, 9 predicted proteins | sample 3395031 | NCBI WGS metagenome assembly VAPK01 (sample SAMN08290443, study PRJNA428436) | hydrothermal vent metagenome | isolation source: Deep-sea hydrothermal vent chimney 1 | place: Pacific Ocean: Juan De Fuca Ridge
ATTGCTGAAGGAATAGAAAATGCCTCTCAAGCCGCATTTTTAAAGGAACATTTATGTGATTATGGACAAGGCTATCTCTATAGCAAACCTATTTCCGCAAAGAAAATAGGCGACTTAATTCGTAGAGTAAAATAATTTTATACCTTAAGCTTAAAGAGTTTTGTATCAAACAAAAATAACTATGTAATCAGTGCATCAATTTTAGTATTTAACTCACTATATTCAATAGAATCATAACGGGCATAATTTAGGTTTTTAAACAGCCCTGTTAGTTTAATAAAAAATAACCTGACTTGTTCCTGGTCAGTAAAGTTGTAATCGTAATTGACCAGTTCAATAATCTTTTTAAAGTTTTCTTTTTGTCTACTGATTGAAACGGCAACATCCACTTCATCAAAAGCATCCTGCTGTAAATAAACCATATCAAGAAATAATGCTTGCTGGTAAGTTATATAATCTTCTAAAGAAATGCCCTCTTCCCCTGCTACTTGAATCATTTGATAAATATCTTCACCACGTTTTAATAAATCAAGCATAGCTTTTACATCTTCACTCCAGCCCTGAGATAGCTCTTTTTCAAACCAGGCACTGAGCTGTTCATTATATCTAGACCATGAAAGTAAAGGATCAACTGCCGGATAAAAACGTTTATAAGCTCTATCGGCACTTAATCCTAAAAAAGTTTTAACCGTACTTAGTGTTGATTGAGTTACCGGCTCCTCAAAATTACCACCTGCTGGAGAAACTGTACCAATCATGGTTAAACTCCCCTCTACATCATCGGCAATTTTAATAATACCGGCTCGTTCATAAATACTTTTAATGGCTGAGTCTAGGTAAGCGGGAAAAGCTTCTTCTCCTGGTATTTCTTCCAGCCTTGCGGAGGTTTCCCGCATAGCCTGTGCCCAACGCGAGGTAGAGTCTGCCAGCAATAAAACATTTAACCCCATCTGCCGATAGTATTCACCTAGCGTAATACCGGTGTATATTGATGCCTCTCTTGCCGCAACCGGCATTGAGGAGGTGTTACAGATAATGATAGTTCTATCCATTAATGATTCGCCTGTTTTGGGGTCTTTCATTTGTGGCAGCTCTATGATTGTTTCAACCACTTCCCCGGCTCGTTCACCACAAGCGACAATAATAACAATATCAACATCTGAATTTCTTGAAATTAAATTCTGTAATACTGTTTTTCCTGCACCAAAAGGCCCTGGAATACAAGCGGTTCCACCTTTTGCAATGGGGAAAAAAGTATCAATTAACCGTATATGAGTTATTAATGGTTCTGATGGGTACTGCCTTTGAACAATATTATTTTTCAATAATTGTTGGGGTATTGGGTTTCGAACAGGCCATTTTTGTCTCAAAGTTATAATTTGTTCATCCCCCTGTTTTAATTTAATTTTTGCAACAGGGTCTGTAACAGTTACATTACCTTCTTGAATCCAACTAACTGTAGCGCTACCTTTTAGGTTAAAAGGTAGCATGATTTTATGGCTAAAACCTCTTTCAACTACGGTGCCAATAACAGAACTCGCTTGTAAAATATCACCCGTTTGAACAGTAGGAGTGAAAGCCCACTGTCTATTTTCATCAAGTGCCGGTAAATCAACACCTCTGGGCAAGAAAAAACCAAAATTACTGGCCAAAACGTCTAAAGGATTTTGCAAGCCATCGTAAACCTGGCCAAGCAACCCCGGACCTAGCTCTACAGCAAGCATTTCACCCGTTTGTTCAACCCAGTCACCGACTCCGATACCCATAGTACTTTCAAATACTTGTGCATCAGCAGTATTGCCTTGAATACGTAAAATTTCGGCTTTTAAACGTTCAGTATGTCGGACTGTAGAACGTGAAGGAATAATATAGACTACTTCATTTTTAGTTAATGGCTTGCTCACTCCGTCTAAAGACTCAATAGAAACAATATCATCTTGAACCGCAATGACACGGGCAGTTAATTGGGGTTTAGTTAGCATATCACTTTATTTTGTAGCTCAGCGTCAACCAAATCATTAAATCGTTGAGCGGCTATTTTATTATCATAACTATTCCAACGATCAATAATATCCCAGCGTAAAACATAAATAATAACCGCTTCAAAATTAAAATAGTGGCCTAAACTTAGTTGCTGATAATGATCCCACACCACACTAAACAAAAACTTTTCCAATTGTAAACTTTTGTTTGCCGTTAATAATTCATTAACTTCAGCTATCCACGGTAATTGTTTTCCCAAACCCAAGTCAGGTTCATGCCAATATTTAGTCATCATAAAATACCAGTAATCAAAACCAAATATATTTTTGGTTGGTGGCGTATTTTTCCCTTGGTGCCTCATTCTTAATGCTGCCAGGATAATACGTAATTCCAGTCGCCAAATAATAATACTCTTAATAAAATCATTATTAAGAGGCTCGATTGAGCCCATTATTTCATTAACAAATATTTGATTAATATCTTCTTTTATATGAGACCAATGTAATAATTGTTCTATCTTCAACAAATCAGCCGCATCATTTTTATCTAATAATTTTAACCGTTTATTAAGTTGAATTCTGGATAAAGGCGTTTGTTCTTCATCAAACAATATGGTTTTATGAGTGGGTAAACTGGTCACTAAAAGTGTATATTTACAATTATTAGGGTAAGCCATCTGCTATTTCACAATCCCTTGTAATAACGCTCTAAATCTGGGTTGAATATGCTCCAACAATAAAGCGGCAACCGCTTCATCAGTAAAATCAATTTCCATGGCATCATCAACCAGACGAACAGTTAAACCTGCTTTAATATCATCAGAAAATTCAAATTTCACCCCTTCTCTTAAAAGGTTTGCAGCAATAGAGGCCGTGTAATGGCTTAAGATTCCTTGATTTAATTCCTCAGGATTTTTACGTAGTTCATCAACCCCCATAATATCTTCAGGTAAAGTAATCACAAGCTTTTTATGATCATCTAATGTTGTTTTTTCTCGAACAATACCGGCTAAAGCTAAAATCAATTTTTCAGTAAAGTGCTGATCCAGCATTTGTTTGCCAACCACTCGCATAACTTCATCACCGAAACTTCCCAATAAAGTATCACGTAATTTTAATAAGGCATCTCGCCGAGCTAGTTTTAAAGCGTCTTCACCCGCTGATTTTAAATCATTGGCCTCGTTTTTTGCTATCTCTATTAGTTCTTTAGCTTCATTTTCAGCTTCCGCTATTATCCACTCTGCACGCTTTTGTGCATTGCTTACCAGGTCTTCAGATTTTTTTTGACCGGCTTCAATACCTTCACTTCTCAGGCGCTCAATCAGTGATTCTACACCTGACGAGGCAATATGTGGCTGCTTACTTGTCATAAACTGTACCTAAGGAATATTCCCACTAATAACCAATGCAAAAATAAAAGCAAATACCGCAAAGCCTTCCACAATGGCAGCTGGAGCGACAGATAGTCCAAAAATCTCTGGTTTTGCTTTGGATGCATGAATCGCAGATGCACAACATTGCCCCTGATAAACGGCACTAAACAATAAAGCAAAACCACAAAGTAAACCTATAGCAAATATACCCGGTGCATTCTCTAAAGTAATGGTTCGGTTCAGGGTAAACATAACAACAATTCCATATATTACTTGGGATGATGGCATTGCAGACACCCCAACATATCGACCATAACCACTTTCAGTATCCAGCATAGCTCCAATAGCGGCTTGACCTGCAATGGAGCACCCCATAATACTGCCTATTGCCCCCAAAGCCATCGGGGCATATAAGCCAAACCAACCTAGTATCAATATAAAATCAGACATTACCGCCCGCCCTTCTTTGAAAACGCTTTAAATGCATAGCCTTCATCTGAAATACTCCAATTATAAAATTCAATAAAATTCAACCTCAAACCATGAACGACACCACTCATTAGACACAACATTAAATTTAAAGTATGTCCTAAAATCAGTATTAAAATACTAGATAATAAGCCTAAACCATGTTCTGTGAGATAAGCTTGTTCGGCTAACTGATTAAAAGTAATTGCTAACGATGCACTGGCCAAGCCCAATGCAAACAATCGCATATAACTGAGAATATCACCAAATATTTTTGTAAGCCGAGTTATATTTTTAAAGCCATCCAATAATTTCCATAAAATATCAATGGGCTGTCTCAGAACTCTTTCACTACTAAAAAATAACAACAATCCAAAACCTAATATTAATAAGCTATAAGAGACTGTACTTATCATGGGTTCTATAACCACATGACTACTAATAAGCCAAAGCATAAAGCCACCAATAACTAAACAAATCCAGCCAAATGCGGCTATAGTCTCTGCCTTGGTTTTACCCTGATAAGCTTTAATACTATTAGCTAATATTATATGTATCACCCCAACAGCTATTGATAAACGCATCATGCTATCGAAATCATTTATATTAATAATTTTCAATGCCCCCGCAAACGAGTTTTGTGCTGGACTATAACCAAAATACCCTCCTGTAAAAACACCCCAGATCATTGAAAATATAATAGTAACCAAAGCCAAAATTCGTAGCCTTTTGCCTTTATCTGTTTTGCCTAATTTTTTCCATTTCAAGCTAAGTATCAAACCAAAAATACTGGCATATCCTGCATCTGATAAAATCATCGCAAAAAAGAATGCAAATGAAAAAAATAATACCCTGGAAGGGTCCCAATCATTATAAGCGGGCATCTGATAGAACTTAACAAGCTCTTCTCCACCCGCTAATAAGTTGGGATTTTCAAGTAGTGTTGGGGGAGAGTCACTCAGCTTTATATCCTCTACTATTGCAACAATATTATTATTCTCAGCAAATTCGTTATACTCGGCTACCTTATTAGTGGGAACCCAAGCTTGAACTAAAAATAGATTTTGTTCAGTTAAGCAGATAGCTTCTGCTGTGGTTAAAGCCTTAAAATCCTCATATTCAAGCAAGTGTAAAGTAATCAAGGTGATCCAGCGAGTTAAAGACTCTCTTTCTGCTTGTTTATCTTCTAAAGCTAGTTCAATATCTTGTAAATCTTTTTGTAAGCTGGACAATGGAACTTTGCCTGTATGTGTTCTAGGAACGGGTAAGCTGTTGGCTGGTGGCTCAGTTTCAGCAAGTACAACAACAAAATATTGGATATTATCAACATGTACTACCTGATAGACTAAATCAGACTTGATTAACGGCATTAAGCGTTTAGGGATAATATAAAACCAGAATTTTATATTATCTAAATTAATCGCCGTTGATAAGTCAAAGTCTCCCCAAGGTTTAACTTCTTCTATTCGATTAATAAGAAAGTCACGCTGATCCGTGAGAGTCCTTAAATCTGTTTGTATTTGTAGCACCTGTTGTACAACAGCTTCTCTATCAAAACAGTCTGTTTCCTTAATTTGTTTACGTTTATTTGCACATTGAATTAAATAATTAAGAGCTTGTAACACTTTATCTGTACTTTTTGAGGTATCAAAATCTATTGAAACCAACTGCTTATCAAATGGAATTAAATGGGCACCTCCCAAAACTTGAAGCTTTTTAAGAACCTCAGTTTGTTCTGATCTTAAACCACATAAAGTCAGTTTTTTAAGTGCGACAATAGACATTATAATTTTTCTTTTAAATTATTTTGCTTGGTAATTTTAGCTCTCACCACAGCGGCTCGCTCTGTATCAGAAAGAAAAATTTGAATCTTTCTAATATTTTGTTGTGCCCGTGGAATTAAAACTTTATCGAATAAATTGACCCGTTGAGTGACTTTTTTAACGGCATATTGCAAAATTTCTAAGCGTTTATTATTAACCTGTAATTGAACTTTTAACTCCAGCATTTCTTTTAGCTGTACAACCAACAGATCCACCCAATGAGGTTTAGATAATAATGAATAAGGCATTAATTCAATTTCAATCTGACTAATATAAGGCAATTTAATACCCACCTTATTTTCTTCAGTCATCTGTATTTGTTTAATTGCCACTAAACCTTTTAGATCAATATAATCACTGGATAACATGGGTAACTGTTGTTTTACAATGGCATAACAATCATCTATTTTCTGCTGCGTCTCTTTCTGTTCATTAATTGCCCGCTTACGCTCTATCACCAATTGTTGCCGTTTTAAATCTAGCGAAGGTAAATAGTGTTTATAGCGTTTTAATTGGGCACCTTCTTTATGTAAAGATGCCTTGCTAAAGGATAACCTAGGCATTTTCTATCAAGCTGGTTTCTGGAAAGTATTTATCAACTAGCGTTTGCTTCATTAATAATTCACTTTTATCAAAACACTCAGCCAAAGTTTGCCAACATAAATCAAGTGCGTCTTCTAATGCTAAAGAAATATTAATATTCATAAAACGCTCCCTAAATAACTGGCCGAATTGTAATAACCTTTCATCATAAGAAGACAATTCAAAAGCCATCGCTTGCTTTTGTTCTGCTTCATTCGCGGCAGAATAAAAGCGTATCATGGCATTCATGATTTGAGCATGGTCTTCACGCGTCACCTTGCCAATAACATGCTGTTTTAAGCGTGATAATGACCCAAATGGATCTAATATGCCATCATGTAAATAAAATTGTCCTTCTGTAATATAACCCGTATTATCAGGGACAGGGTGTGTTACATCCCCTCCTGGCATGGTTGTTACCGATAAAATAGTGACAGAACCTGCTCCACTATAGTCACAGGCTTTTTCATATCGTTTAGCCAATTGTGAATACAAATCCCCCATATAACCTCGATTAGAGGGTACATGTTCCATCGAGATACCCACTTCTTTCATCGCATCCGCATAAGCTGTCATATCTGTCATAAGTACAAGAACACGTTTACCTTCTTCAACCGCAAAACGTTCCGCAACCGTTAAAGCCATATCGGGTACTAAAAGCCTTTCTACAATAGGGTCTGAAGCAAGATTACAAAACATCACGGTTCTGGCAAAAACACCTGCCTCTTCAAATTGACTCCGAAAAAAATAAAAATCATCAAAAATAAGGCCTAACCCAGCAAATACAACGATATCAGCATCAGCCTGAATTCCAATACGCGCTAAAAATTGATTGTAGGGTTCACCAGAAACAGAAAAAATAGGAATTTTTTGACTTTCAACCAAACAGTTAAATACATCAATCATCGGTACATTAGTGCGAATCATTTTAGAGGCTAATACGCGTTTCATGGGATTAACTGAGGCACTTTCAATGGAAACTTTAGTATCAGGCTCCAGGCTAGACCCTCCATCCATAGGTTCACCTACTGCATTAAAAATTCGCCCAAGAATATTGTTCGAATAGGTTACTCGCATAGAATGCCCTAAAAAAATAACCGATGCATGAGTAGAAATACCTTGAGCACCTGAAAATATTTGTAGTGAAACTTGATTCCCTTTTATCTTAATCACCTGAGCTAAAGAGCTAGAGCCATTAACATCTTCAACCCGTGCTAAATCACCAAAGCACGTTGTAATATCTTGCTGTCCCTTAGATTGTGAAACATAAACCGTTATTATATTACCTATAATAGAAGTAATATTTTGATGTTTTATTAAGCTTTCAATCATGGTTGTTTCCGATATAGTTATCGTTTTATCTGTAATAAGGTTTAGAGCGTACTTTGCAGTTAATGTAAGAATAAAACACTTGTAAAACAAGCTAATTTTTCAGTTGCTATTTTTCCTGAAAAAACACCTAAACCAATAGTTAATTTCTCGTTCCCACGCTCCTGCGTGGGAACGAGAGATATATCCACCTTCCTTAGCTATTGGTTTAGATATGTATACGCCTAAATATAAGCTTTTTCAATAATATTAATATAAATTACCCACTGCGCCATATTGATAGTAATAACCAAATTCCGCCAATAAATGCTCCTATAAACCCCATTAAACCAAATAAAGAGGAAGGCCCACCTTTGACTGTTGTTACAATAGAGCTGCCTACAATTAAAGCAGAGGTCACTAAACTAATAGATAAGCGGTTAATACTACGATCCAGCTCTTTACCCAGCCACTCTGGTTTATTCACATCAATTTTCACCCCTAACGAACCATATCGCATCGCTTCCATTAGTCGGTGTAAATCTTTGGGTAAGTCAGTGATTAACTCTGCAACCTCCAAAACATTAGCTTTTCCTCTTTTTAATAAGGCCTCGGGGCTATACCTTGCTAAAAAAATACGTGTTATTAAAGGTGATGCAACCTCGACTAAATTAAAATCAGGGTCCAGTTCACGCCCCAAGCCTTCTAAGGTAATAAAAGCTTTAAGTAACAAGGTTAAATCAGGAGGTAAATTAAGCTGATAATCTCGCAGTAAGGTTGTCAGGTTATTGAGCAAATCAGTAATACTTAATTCTTTTAATGGAATATCGTGGTATTGATCAATAAAGTCATCAATATCCAGTAAAAACCTGTCTCTATTATTTAAATTTGTATGATCACTCCATTGTAATAAAACTTTAACAACTCTTTGGGAGTCTTCATCAACTAAGCCTCGTAACAGGTTTAACACCTGCTCTCGCCTCTCTTCAGATAAACGCCCTACCATGCCAAAATCAATAAATGCGATACGATTATTATTAAGATAAAAGCAATTACCAGGGTGAGGGTCTGCATGAAAAAAACCATCTTCCAGAATCATTTTCAATACAGTTTCAGCACCCCGTTTAGCCAATAATTTGCGGTCTAATCCTGCTTTTTCTATCGCATCAATATCATACCCGGGAATACCTACAATTAATTCCTGAACATTCATACGCTCACAGCTCCACTGCCAGTAAACCTTAGGAATAACAATATTAGGGTCATCGGTAAAATTCACTTTCATACGCTCTGCATTACGACATTCGGCTGCTAAATCGAGCTCACGACGCATAGACTGGGTAAAATGACGGATTATTTCCTTAGGCTGAAAGTGTTGCAGAACTTTTATTTCCTGCTCAGCTATTTCAGCTAATTGAGCCAATAAACGTAGATCTGCTTCAACAACTGAACGAATACCTGGACGACGAATCTTAACGACCACTGAGCTACCGTCTTGTAAGCGCGCTTTGTAAACTTGACTTATTGAAGCAGAAGCTAAGGGCTGGGGGTTAAATTCTGCAAATATTGCTTCAGGTTTAGCCCCTAAATCCTCTTCAAATTGTGCGGCTAACTGTTGATAAGGAACTGCTTTAACCTGATCCTGAAGTTTTTTGAATTCAACTAACCATTCAGGTGAAAATAAATCAGCTCTGGTTGCAAGAATTTGGCCTAACTTAACAAAAGTGGGCCCCATTTCCTCAAGCGCACGTCTTACTCTAACCGGTGGTTCAATCCTTGTTAAATTATCAACTTCCTGCCACTTTAATACATGCCCTGCACTTTCAATGATATTAGCCACACCTAAGCGTTGAACGATATCACCAAAGCCATAGCGAATCAGAATTGAAGATATTTCGTGAATCCGTCCAAAATCACGAGCAACTTTTAATGTTTCTAATAACATATATTTAAATTTAGAAAACTATTGATAATAAAAGAGTAAGTAGGATGAGCTGACACATCTTTTTGCAAAAGATGCGCTTCGTTCCTTAGCACATCCTACAACAACTTGCCTAAAGCGATGCAAAATATGGGAGCAATATTTGGGTATTTTATTTCCAGTTACCTACTGATAGCTCCATTCAACGCTTATTTGTTATTTGGATCTAAACTATCTGCAATACCCGCTAAAATACCACTGGCAATCCGGGCAAAGCTTGAGCCAGTTGCTTTTGCAACATCAGATAACTGTATTTTTTGTAACCTGCCATTCTTAGAAAGATCGTGATGTAAATCCGATAAAATTTGTTTTACTGAGTTACCCACAGAGGAACCACTATTTTGAAAATGATTAAATAAATCTGTCAGTGTTTCACGCGTGGATTCTTGCCCTTTCTTAGCCACCTCACTTAAGGTATCCAGAAACAAGCTTTCCAAATCTTCTAAATCAGTTAAAGCTCGCTTTAAATCATGATCTGAAAATTCCTGTACATTTGTACTGGCTTCCTCAATCGCTAATTTTGAAGCCTCTGCAACCTGCCCTAGCGCAGCATCAACACCCATGATTACTTGTTTTATGGCTTCACCACTTTTGTTTGACTGGGTATCTACTCCAGCACAAGCCCCTTCAATCACATCATTAAGGGTTTGTTTAATCTCATCAGGCTGTATTTTTCCTTCTTTAAGTGCCTGAACAACAATATGACGAATATTATTTTCAATATTACGACCTTCTGCCACTGTATCAAAAGCTGCATTTTTTGTGTTTTGTGTTTTTGTTGTCATCAATTTCACCTTTTTGTTTAAAAAAAACGTACCTATTACTCGATGTTCCAGTTTTTTTAACTTGAATTCAGAAAACACTAAAAACCACAGGGGGAAGGCTAGTTACCCTTACTCCAATATCATTAAGATTACTGCTCTAAAGCCCTCTCCTGCTGGATGCCTACAGGGATGTAGGTAAGTAGAGCAATGCAGGAGCAATTGCCGAGAGGGTTGGGTGAGGAGAAATA
>VAPK010511088.1_pt1 | contig 10526 bp, 11 predicted proteins | sample 3395031 | NCBI WGS metagenome assembly VAPK01 (sample SAMN08290443, study PRJNA428436) | hydrothermal vent metagenome | isolation source: Deep-sea hydrothermal vent chimney 1 | place: Pacific Ocean: Juan De Fuca Ridge
GGAGTTTCAACACGATTAATGGGGGCGTTGATTATGACACATTCTGATGATTTCGGACTGGTGTTACCTCCAAAATTAGCTCCGATACAGGTGGTAATTGTCCCTATATATAAAGGGGAAGAGCAATTAAATAGCATTTCTGAAAAAGCCCAGCCTATTATAGATGACCTAAGAAAAAAAGGAATTACAGTAAAATTTGACAATAGAGATACACATAAGCCAGGTTGGAAGTTTGCTGAATACGAACTTAAAGGAGTGCCGTTGCGTATAGCTATCGGACCTCGTGATATTGAAAACGGAACAGTAGAATTGGCAAGACGCGATACCTTAACTAAAGAAATTGTGAAGCAAGAGAATTTGGTTTCTGTAATTGATAGCTTATTAGAAGAAATTCAAGATAGTTTGTTGCATAAAGCAATGGAATTTAGAGATAGCCATATAACAAAGGTTGATACTTTTGATGAATTTAAAGAGATATTAGAAAATAAAGGAGGATTTGTATCAGCACATTGGGATGGTACTGATGAGACTGAAGAAAGGATAAAACAACTAACAAAAGCAACGATACGTTGTCTTCCTTTAGATGAAGGTCATAAAGAAGGAAGCTGTGTTTTTTCTGGAAAACCATCTAAAAGAAGAGTGCTTTTTGCAAAAGCTTATTAATTTTTTTAAAAACACTTGCAGAGTTGAAAAATTGTTTTATTTTTGCACTCGCTTTAGAAGATAAAGTGAAAAGTATGGTCCGTTCGTCTAGGGGTTAGGACGCCAGGTTTTCATCCTGGTAACAGGGGTTCGATTCCCCTACGGACTACAATAAAATAGTATTTGTTAGATAAACAAATAAACAAACAAACAAGATACAATGGCAAATCATAAGTCGGCATTAAAAAGAATTAGAAGTAACGAAGCTAAACGTTTAAGAAATAAATTACAGCATACTACTGCTAGAAATGCTATTAAAGCGTTAAAAGGAGTTGAAAAGAAGAAGGATGCTGAAAAAGAATTACCTAAGGTTGTAGCAATGATTGATAAATTGGCAAAGAACAATATCATTCATAAAAACAAAGCTGGTAATTTAAAATCAAAACTCACTAAATTTGTAGCTTCTATTTAATTTAGAAAACATTACATATTTAAAAGACTGTCTATAAAAGACAGTCTTTTTTTTGTTATAAACTATTTGTTTTATCAAAACTTGGTATTTAAAACACTAATTTTTTAAATATGGGATAGGACTTTTTACTTTTAAGTTGTTTTATAATAAAAGTAAAAAGATGAAGAGGAATTTAACACAAGAACCAACATACGTTTTATTTGGAAGTGAAGCGATGCATATATATAACCTATCGACTGATATGCTTTTGTCATGTACGCAGTTAGATTATAATGTGTCAGCTTTTAATGAAGTGTCGGTATTTGTTGAAGAGAGTAAAAAATGGGATGATTACATGGAAATCAATGAAAAAGATTATATTTTACTTAAAAAACATTTGTCTAAATCACCACCAATAGCAAAATTAGAGAAGAGAAAAAGAAATAAAAAACCTACATTTTTTAATTTCTTTAAATAATTATTCAATACTAATTTTATAGTTAAATTGGTATAACTACCATTCGTAGGTTCTGTCAGCATCAAGTCTGATGAAAATAAATAATAGAATGGTAAACCCCCACAACGAAGATCCTCCATAGCTAAAAAATGGTAACGGAATACCGATAGTAGGTAATAAGCCTATAACCATACCGATATTTATCATAAAATGGAAAAAAAATATGGTGGCTACAGAATAGCCAAAAACACGGCTAAACTTTGATTTTTGTCTTTCTGCAACACTTATTATACGTAAAATAAAGGCAATAAAAATAATGATTACGGCACTGCTACCAATAAAGCCCCACTCTTCACCTACTGTACTAAAAATATAATCAGTGTCTTGTTCAGGCACAAAACTTCCTTGAGTTCTATCGCCCTCTAAAAAACCTTTACCCGTAAGTCCACCAGAACCAATAGTAATCATAGATTGATTGGTGTTGTACCCTACACCTTTAGTGTCTGAATTTTCACCTAAAAGAACACTAAATCTATCACGATGCCTTTGCTCAAAGATATTATTAAACACATAATCCACACTAAAAAGGAACAAACCAATAAATAGATATACGATTAAAACTTTTGGCCATTCTCTATTGAGATGAAATCTTTTAGTGTTTAAAAAGTAGACAATTAATAATGTTATTAAAGAAAAAACAATAATAATTGAACTTTTAAATCCAAAAGCTAAGGTGATTAGAAAAAGAAAGATGGCTAAAAATCCTATTACCAAATAATAAGCAGGCAGTCCCTCTCTGTAAAGCACAAATATTAAAGAGAAATAGATAAGAGCAGAGCCTGCATCTGGTTGTAAAGTTATCAATATCGCTGGGATCAAAAGAATTAAAAAGGTGCTTAATTGAGTTTTGAAATTAGTTAAATCTCTATTGGGTTCATTTAAAAAATTTGCAAGAGCCAATACGGTTGCTACTTTAGAAAATTCTGAAGGTTGTAGACTACTAAAACCTAAATTATACCAAGAAGTAGCACCGTTAACGGACGTTCCGAATACAAATAACCCAGCTAAACTAAGCATGGAGGCAATGTAAAAAACACCTGAAAAGCGTTCGTAGAATTTTGCATCAATAGCAATAATTATTACAATTAAAACAGTGCTTAATCCAATCCATTGTAATTGTTTGCCATATAGTGTAGAGAAATCTAAGATGTCGCCACTAGTATTTGTTACAGATGCGGCATAAATATTAATCCACCCTAAAAAAATTAGGACGACAAAGAATAATACCAACACCCAATCTATACCAGCAAATATGTTATTTTGTCTCTTTCTCAAGTGCTTGTTTTAAAAGTTGTTTGTCATATTCATCTTGTAAGCTACCTTCGTACATACGTTTTTCTTCACGAGGTCTATTGGTTTTTCCATTAAGATATTTTTCTATCATTAAGGTTGCAATTGGCCCAGCCCATCTAGAACCCCAATATCCATTTTCTACAAACACAGCAATTGCAATTTTAGGATTGTCTTTAGGGGCAAAGGCAACAAAAATTGAATGATCTTGTCCGTGTGAATTTTCTGAAGTACCTGTTTTTCCACAAATTTCTATACCTTTAACTCTTGACCACCTTGCTGTTCCGCCAGAGTTTTCTACAACTTGAAACATACCTTCAATAACAGGAGGGAAATATTTAGGATCAATAGTTGTTCTTTTAGGTGTTGTAAATTTATCAATTTCAATAGGTTTATTGTCTATTTTTTTTATGATGTGTGGTGTGTAATACACTCCTTTATTGGCTACTATTGCAGTCATATTAGCTAATTGTATGGGGGTGGTTAATATTTCACCTTGACCAATAGCATTTGAAACGGTTGTTGAGAATCCCCATTTAAAATTAGGGTACATTCTGTTGTATAACTTTTCATCTGGGATATATCCTTTTGTACCTGTAGATAAATCATTGTTCAAATAGTTGCCTAAGCCAAAACTTTTCACATGGTCGCTCCAAACTTTCATACCTTCTGATGAAGTTGGGTATTTTTCAATAATTCTTTTGTAAGTATTGGCAAAGTAAGAATTACACGATTTGTAAATGCCTTTATTTAGTTTGACGGCAGCTCCATGTGTACCGCAGTGGCATTTCATAAAAGCTTTTGAGCTTCTACCATATCTAAATCCGCCACGACAGTAAAATGGAGTTTCAGTGGTGATTACTTGTTCTTGTAATCCGATAAGTGCATTGATAATTTTAAATGGAGATCCAGGTGGGTATTGAGCTAGTAAGCTTCTATCATATAAAGGGTTATTGTCTTTGTCTAAATATAATCGAGTGTAATTTTTAGAACGCCGTCTTCCTACTAATAAATTAGGGTCATAAGTAGGGCTAGAAATTAAAGCAAGTATTTCACCTGTAGAGGGTTCGATAGCAACTACACCACCTCTTTTATTAATCATTAAATCTTCAGCATATTTCTGGAGTTTAATATCTAAAGTAATGGTGACATCTTTACCAATTATAGCTAAAGTGTCATAAATACCATTCTTGTAAGGGCCAATTTCTTTATTGAATCTGTTTCTTTGAATGAATTTCACACCTTTCACGCCTCTTAAAGCTTCTTCATATTCTTTTTCAACTCCGTTTACCCCAATTAATTCTCCTTGTTGATAGTAGCTGTTTTTACTTAGTAAAGCATTGTTTACTTCCCCGATATAGCCTAAAACATTTGCGGCACATTTTAATGGATATTGGCGTAAAGTACGTTTTTGAATGAAAAATCCCTTGTATTTATACATTTTTTCTTGTAGATACGCGTAATCATTTTTTGATAATTGTGCTAAAAATACAGACGGTATTCTAGGGGAGTAGATTCTTGATTTTTTATATTTTTTTATAAAATCTTTTTTCTTAATTTTTAATAAATTACAAAACTCTAAGGTGTCTAATGGTTTGACGTCACGAGGTACAATCATGATATCATAAGAAGGTTGATTGGCTACAATTAAGATTCCGTTTCTATCATAAATAAAACCCCTTTCAGGATAGTCATACTTTACAGCTATTGCAGAATTGTTTAATGGTGAGGGTTGGTATTTTGTGTCTACTATTTGAATGTAAAATAATCGGATAATAAATAAAATACCTACTAAAAGTATAGAAAAGTAAGCAGTATATTTTTTTTCCATTTTATTTGCTTTTATTCATTAGCAATAAACTAAATATTATTAATATAAAAGTAAAAATACTTGTTAAAATTGTTCTTGAAAGAATAGTTAATATTTCAGTAAATTTAAAATATTCTAAGCTAAATACAATTAAATGATGTGTGACAGTTAGTGTTGCAATAAAACTAAGTAGCTTGGCGAAAGGTAATTTTGTGATTTTAAAAACTAGAAAATCTATTTCAGATTTTCTCAACAAACCTTTTAGAAGAGGTAGTCTTAGGTAGGCTATAGCTAGAGTAGCAGCGGCATTAACGCCGCCAGAATCTAAAAAAAAATCAATAGTTAAACCTAGTAGAAAACTTAATATTAGTATCAAGCCTCTGTCTCTCATTAAAGGGAAAACTATAATAAATAAAATGTATAAAAACGGATTAATATATCCAAAAAAGAGAATGTTATTTAATACAACTACTTGAATTAAAAGTAATATAATAAATAATAAACTATATTTTATTGCGTCATTCATTAATAGACAGTTTCTTCTAAATTATTTATTTCTTCTTTGTCAAAATTCGTAATAATATTTACAGGACCAATGGCACTCATGTCATTAAATAATTTAATGTTTATAGATTTATATGAATTATTTTTCTTGATGAAATCTAAGATAATACCAACAGGTATACCTTTAGGAAATATGGTTGATCTACCTCCTGTAATAATGGTGTCTCCTTGTTTTATATCGGCCAGAATGGGTAAGTCTATTAACTGCAGCGTGTTATAATCTTTACTATTCCAAATTAAAGTGCCAAAATGCAAACTATTGAGTAGTTTTACATTTATTTTAGAGTTTTCATTTAGAATGGATAAAACTGTAGCGTAGTTATTAGAAGTTGTATTTGTTATTCCGATAATTCCTTTGCTATTGATAACACCTTGGTCTGGTTTAACTCCTTTTTTCGATCCAATATTAATAGTTAAATAATTATGTTTTTTATGATATTGGTTATTGATAACATTGGCAAGCGTATAGGTGTATTTTTGAAAATATTTTAAGGAATCAATAACAGTTGTTGTAGTGTGAGTACTGTCTGTTGGTAATTTTGAGAGTCTATTTTTTAAACGTACGTTTTCTTCTAATAATTGCTGGTTATGCTCTTTAAGACTCGTGTATTGCTTGAAAGAATGTATTTTATTGTAGATGCCTCCTGTCAATACATTTGCAGAATTCACAAATTTACTTTTATGAAAAGTATGGCTTTGTACAGTAAAATTAAGAGCAATAACTTCAAGTAACATAAAAAGTATAAAGTACTTATACTTAATTATAAAACTTATAATCTGTTGCATATATTACTATTTCATCAATACAATTTGGTACTTTTCTAAATCTTTCAAAGCAATGCCAGTACCTCTTACAACAGCTCTTAACGGATCTTCAGCAACATAAACAGGTAAATCAGTTTTACGAGAAAGTCTTTTGTCAAGCCCTCTTAGCATTGAACCTCCTCCTGCTAAATAGATTCCTGTATTGTAAATGTCAGCTGCCAATTCTGGTGGAGTTTGAGAGAGTGTTTCCATTACAGCATCTTCTATTCTTAAGATAGATTTGTCTAATGCTTTTGCAATTTCTCTATAAGAAATTTTTATTTGCTTAGGTTTTCCGCTTAATAAATCTCTACCTTGTACTAAAATATCATCTGGTGGGCTGTCAAGCTCTTCAGTTGCAGCTCCTACAACAATTTTAATGTTTTCAGCAGTAGCTTCACCTACATATAAATTGTGTTGTGTACGCATGTAATAAGCAATGTCATTGGTGAATACATCACCTGCCACTTTTATAGATTTATCACAAACAATACCACCAAGAGCAATTACTGCAATTTCTGTTGTACCGCCGCCTATATCAATAATCATGTTTCCTTTAGGTTGCATAATGTCGATTCCGATACCAACAGCAGCTGCCATTGGTTCGTGAATTAAATAAATTTCTTTGGCATTCATGTGCTCGGCAGAGTCTCTTACCGCACGTTTTTCTACTTCAGTAATGCCAGAAGGAATACAAATTACCATCCGTAAAGAAGGAGGGAAGAAAAAGCGTTTTTTGATAGAAGGAATTTGTTTTATAAATTCCTTTATCATTTGTTCAGAGGCTTCAAAGTCAGCAATAACACCATCCTTTAAAGGTCTAATAGTTTTAATATTCTCATGCGTTTTACCTTGCATAAGATTGGCTTTTTTACCAATAGCAATAATTTTACCAGTGGTTCGGTCTTTTGCAACGATTGAAGGACTGTCAATTACTACTTTACCATTATGTATGATAAGTGTATTTGCTGTCCCCAAGTCAATTGCAATATCTTCGGTTAAGAAGTCAAAAAATCCCATAGAGTTATTTTAATTTGGATTATTCAAAATTGCGAGTTGCCAAAGTTAATAAAATTAATGTTTAAAATGGCGTGTTCCTGTAAAAACCATTGACATATCGTTATTGTTGCAGTAATCAATTGATAATTGGTCTTTTATAGATCCTCCAGGTTGTATTACGGCATTGATTCCTGCGAGTTTTGCAATCTCTACACAGTCAGGAAAAGGGAAAAAAGCATCACTTGCCATGACAGCATTGTCTAAATCAAATTTAAAATGATTGGCTTTTGTAATGGCTTGATTTAAAGCATCTACACGAGAAGTTTGTCCTGTTCCACTTGCAAAAAGCTGTTTGTTTTTAGCTAAAACAATAGTGTTTGATTTGGTGTGTTTGCAAATTTTTGAGGCAAAAATTAAATCTTCAATTTCATTAATACTTGGTGAAGTATTAGTTTTGGCTTCTAAATCATTAATACTGTCTGTTTTGTTATCTCTAAATTGTACCAAAGCACCATTTAAACAAGTTCTAGTGGTGGTTTCAGGCAATTCAATATCTTTTAAGATTAAAAGGATTCTGTTCTTCTTGCCTTTTAATATTTTAAGTGCATCCTCATTAAATGAAGGAGCAATAACTACTTCGCAAAATAATTTATGAATTTCTTGGGCGGTATCAGCATCAATTGCTGTGTTGGCAATTAAAACACCCCCAAAAGCAGAAACAGGATCGCCAGCCAAAGCATCATTATAGGCTTGCAGAAGTGTATTTCTTTGTGCCAATCCGCAAGCATTATTATGCTTTAATATGGCAAAAGTTGGGTCTTCGTTTTTAAATTCATTCATTAAATTTACAGCAGCATCTACATCTAATAAATTATTGTAGCTCAATTCTTTGCCATGTAGTTTGGTGAAAATATCATCAAAATCACCAAAGAAAAATCCTTTTTGATGAGGGTTTTCGCCATAGCGTAATACTTTGCCATTTGTTTGGCTAATTTTTAAAGCAGCGATGCTGTGGTCAGCATTAAAATAGTTGAAAATTGAAGTGTCATAATGAGAGGAAACATTAAATGTTTTTGCAGCGAAATTTTTACGTTGCTCTAGTGTTGTTTCTCCATCCTGTTCTGTAATGATTTCTAAAAATTCACTGTATTGCTCCATAGAAGAAACACAAATTACATCTTTGAAATTTTTGGCTGCTGCTCTGATGAGTGATATACCTCCAATATCAATTTTTTCGATAATCTCTTGTTCAGAAGCATCTGAAGCTACTGTTTTTTCAAAAGGATACAAATCAACAATAACAATATCAATTTCAGGAATTTTAAATTCTTGTAACTGAGAGATATCACCATCATTATCGCGTCTAGATAAAATACCACCAAATACTTTTGGGTGTAAAGTTTTTACTCTTCCGCCTAAAATTGAAGGATAAGAAGTGAGTTGCTCTACAGGAAATACATCAACATCTAATTCTTTGATGAATTGTTCCGTACCACCAGTAGAATAAATGGTGATGTTTAGTTCTTTGAATTTTTGGACAATTGGTGCTAGTCCATCCTTGTGAAATACTGAAATTAACGCTGATTTTGCTTTCTTTTGATTGCTCATTTTTTTGTGATGTATTTTTTGCAAAAATACTAAAACACAATAGTTTAATCACTAAAAGATAGGGGGTAAGTAATGAACAATTTATCAACAAGTGTCGTTATGTTTTTTAAAAAGAAGTTTATTTGTAATTTACTAAAATAAATAGGTTCAGTTTAGCAATTTCTAAGCAAACAAATTCTAATAATTCAGTATCATTTTTTGTAAAAGGATTGATCGTGTGTGAATCGACATCAATTTGTCCTATGTTTTCGCCATTTATAAAAATTGGAATTACAATTTCAGATTTCACTTTAAATCCGCAAGAAATATAATTGTCTTGTTTAGCCACATCTTGTACTATAAAATTTTCATTGCTGACTGCTACTTGTCCGCAAATACCTTTCCCAAAGGGAATGATTATATGCTCGGTTTGTTCGCCAGAAAATTGAGATAATTTTAATTCGTTTTTCTTTCCGTTTTTAAAATAAAACCCCACCCAATCATAATGAATGATATTTTGTTTCAGCTCATTGCAAATATTTTGGAGCGTAATTTCTATAGTAGTATTGTTATTTATTATGTTGATAATGTTTTTTTTGCGAAGTATAATGTCCATGAGATTGAATTATATTTGAATTACAATATTAATATACTTTTATTTGAAAAAGAGAAAAATAATCATAAGATTTTTATTGAAGTTCTTTGTTGCTTATTTTTTGCTAGTAGGCATGTATTCTGTCTATTTAGAAAAAACGCAACAAAAAGGCGGTGTGTTTTCTTGTGCTCCTATTACAAAAACGGTTGCAAAACATTCTGAGCAAATGGGACAACTTTTCGGTTATCCTATTCATGTAGAGCAACATGAATCTGAATTGGCAATGAAGTTTTATATTGGTAATGTTTATGCTGCAAGAGTTGTAGAGGGTTGTAATGCTATTAGCGTCATTATTTTATTTCTAACTTTTATTATTGCTTTTTCAGGAAGTATAAAAGCGACCATTATTTATGGAGTTGTAGGGACTGTAATAATTTATGTTATGAATATTGCAAGAGTGTTTGTTTTGAGTATGCTGATGTATAAATACCCTGAATATCAATCTTTTTTACACAACTTACTTTTTCCAGCTATAATTTATGGTACTACTTTTTTATTATGGGTAGTTTGGGTAAAACGATTTTCTTACTTAAAAAATAGTAAAAATGGGTAAATTAATAAAAGGGCTTCTTGTTTTTGTACTTTTTGTACTGCTAGTTTTAGTGCGAGCATTTGAAGCAAAATTATTTTACGACCCGCTTATTCAACATTTTAGATATCATTATTTGTATGAAGGACTTCCTGAATTTGACACCTTAAAATTATTCTTTTTTGTTTTTTTAAGATATATTTTAAATATGATTATCTCTTTAGGAATCATCTATGTTATCTTTAAAAATAAGAGATTGATTAAATTTTCAGTTAAATTCTATGGTGTTGCCTTTATTGTGATGTCATTGGTGTATTATGTATTGTTAAACACAGAAATTATGAACGATCAGTGGTTGACATTTTATATCCGTCGCTTTTTAATTCATCCACTCTTTGTGTTGATTTTAATTCCTGCTTTTTATTATCAAAAAATGTTAGTGAAACAATCAAAATAAAACCACAATAAAACCACTTAGCTAATAGCAGAGTGTTTTATATGTTTTACAAACTCATTCAAAATAACGCTTTACTCACTCAAAACAACACTTTACTCATTATTGATTTTATATTACTTTATGGTTGAATAGGTTTGTGCTATTAAATCATTAAAAATAAAACAGATGAAAAATCAATTTAGCTTAGAAATCAAAACACCTTGTTCAGAAAATTTCGATAA
>VAPK010328571.1_pt1 | contig 10525 bp, 10 predicted proteins | sample 3395031 | NCBI WGS metagenome assembly VAPK01 (sample SAMN08290443, study PRJNA428436) | hydrothermal vent metagenome | isolation source: Deep-sea hydrothermal vent chimney 1 | place: Pacific Ocean: Juan De Fuca Ridge
CGTCGCCGCTTCAAACAACGCGGCGCTGTTTACCAGACGCGTATAAACGATATGTCATGTACATCACAGTCATGAAACTGGATCGCCTGGATCGGCAAATCATCAACCAGTTGCAAACGGGCTTTCCTGTTTGTGATGAACCTTATGCAGAAGCGGCGGCGATGCTGGGAACGGATGAAGCAACCCTGCTTGCGCGTTTGCAGCAGTTGCTGGAAAAGCGGGTGCTGACTCGTTTCGGCCCTCTCTACCGGGCCGATCGTCTGGGCGGGGCATTCAGTCTGGCGGCGATGAAGGTTGCTGATGATGAGTTTGACAGGGTAGTGGATATCGTTAACAGTTTTCCTGAAGTCGCGCATAACTATCAGCGAGAGCATGCCTTCAATATGTGGTTCGTGCTGGCGACGGAAAGCGAGGAACGGGTGGCTGAGGTTAATCGTGAAATTGAAAAAAGCTGCGGCCTGCCGGTCTACAATATGCCGAAGTTAAAGGAATATTTTATCCACCTTAATTTAACGGTAGATAATGAATACAACTAAATACGGTCGCAGCCTCAAGCGGGAGGCTAAAAGTGACAGCATCGACGAGTTGGACCGACAGATTATTATCGCCACCCAGTCGGGTCTGCCGCTGGTTCCGCGCCCCTATGATCTTTTAGCCGAGCAGCTTGGCGTCAGCAGTACACAGTTGAAGCAGCGAATCAGGCGGATGCAGGAGGCGGGTATTATCCGCCGCATCGGTGCGCTGCCCAACCATTATGCGCTGGGTTATCAGGCTAACGGCATGAGTGTCTGGGATGTGCCGGATGATCGGATAGACCGCCTGGGAGAGAAAGTCGGTGCGCTGGAGTTTGTCAGCCACTGCTATCATCGCCCGCGCCGCTTGCCGGACTGGCCCTATAATCTTTTCGCTATGGTGCATGCCCAGCGTCGTGAGCAGGCCCTGCTCTATGTTGCGCAAATTGCGGCGTTGCTGGGGTCTGACAACCGAGGTCATGAGGTGCTGTTCAGCACGCGTATTTTGAAAAAGACCGGTCTGCGATTCAAAAACTGAGGTGAGCGATGTTCCGAATTTCTCAATATATGCGTGAACTGGCCGACGACCGATTACTGCAGAGCGCACGTCAGCCGCCCGGTCCCGTAGTAATCTGGAACCTGGTGCGTCGTTGTAATCTCACCTGCCGGCACTGTTATTCCATCTCGGCGAATAAAGATTTTGCCGGTGAGCTGTCCACTGATGAAGTGTTTACAGTCATGGACGATCTAAAAAAATTCCGCGTGCCGGTGCTGATCCTGTCCGGCGGCGAGCCGCTGTTGCGCGCGGATATTTTTGATATATCGAAACGCGCCAAAGACATGGGCTTCTATGTCGGACTTTCCAGCAATGGCACCCTGATCGATGCGAATAATATTAAACAGATCGCCGACATCGGTTATGACTACGTGGGCATCAGCATCGATGGTCTGCGTGCAACTCATGACCATTTTCGTCGGCGACCGGGCGCCTTTGATGAATCCATGCAGGGCTTACGTCTTTGCCGGGAGGCGGGTATTCGTGTAGGCATGCGTTTTACGCTTACCACGGATACCGCGCATGAACTGCCCGCCTTGCTGCAATTGATGAACGATGAACATATCGACAAGTTCTATTTATCACATCTCAACTACGCCGGGCGCGGTAACAAAAATCGCAAGCAAGACGTGCAGCATAAAATGACTCGCGCGGCGATGGATTTATTGTTTGATACTTGTTGGGCCGAGATTCAGGCAGGCGGGACGCGGGAGTTTGTCAGCGGCAACAACGATGCCGACGGGGTTTACCTGCTGTTCTGGGTGGCGCGCCACTTTCCGGACAAACTTGAGGCCATGCGTGTACGTCTGAGCCAATGGGGCGGCAATGCATCGGGCGTAAATATTGCCAATATCGACAACCTCGGTAACGTACATCCGGATACCTTCTGGTGGAATTACGATCTGGGTAACGTCAGACAACGGCCTTTCTCCGCAATATGGCAGGACACGTCGGAGCCGCTGATGGCGGGACTCAAGTCACGGCCACGGCCACTGAAAGGCCGTTGTGGACAGTGCCGTTATCTGGATATCTGCGGCGGCAATACCCGGGTGCGCGCCTACCAGCTTAGTGGTGATGCCTGGGAAGAAGATCCTGCCTGCTATCTCGAGGATGAGGAAATCGGCGTTGAGCGGGGTGGCGCACGCCTGCGGAATCGTCCCTGGAGTCGGAAGGAGATTGCCTGATGCGTTATCTTCTACTGTCTGTGTTTTTGCTGGCATCCGCTTTTTCAAACCTTATGGCCGACACTAATGTCGCCAAGCTGTATCAGAAACACTGTGCCCAATGTCACGGTAAGGATCGTTTAGGCGGTATGGGCGAGGCTCTGCTGCCCGGTAATTTAACGCGCCTGCCGAAGGCGAAGGCGGCAGCGGTGATTCGGGAAGGTCGCCCCGCCACCCAGATGCCGGCTCTGGGTGATCGACTCACGGATACGCAAATCGACGCCCTGGTAAAGTACATCTACACCCCCCTGGACTACATACCCAAATGGGGGCTGGCGGAAATGCGTGCAACGCATAGCGTATTCCATGCCTACGGGAGTTTGCCGGACAAACCGGTCTTTGATGCCGATCCACTTAACCTGTTCGTGGTGGTAGAGCTGGGCGATCATCATGTCACTATTCTGGATGGCGATCGTTTTGAACCGCTGACGCGTTTCAAAACCCACCTGAATCTGCATGGCGGGCCAAAGTATTCACCCAACGGTCGCTATGTTTATTTTGCTTCACGCGGTGGCTGGGTCAGCAAGTTTGACATGTATAACCTTAAAATGGTGGCCGAGATTCGCGTCGGTATCAATTCACGTAATCTGGCCGTTTCTGGTGACGGGCGTTATGTGATGGTGGGCAACTACCTGCCACATACCCTGGTATTGCTGGATGCGCGCAATCTTGATCCGATCAGGATTATTCCAGTTAAAGGTCTGGACGGCAAATCTTCCCGCGTCAGCGCGGTGTATGCTGCGCCGCCGCGCGGCAGTTTTATCGTGGCCCTGAAAGACATCCCTGAAGTCTGGGAGATCAGCTACCGGGATCATCCCGAGCCGGTTTATGGCCCCATGCATGATTACCGCTATCAGGAAGGCGCGGTGGATCGGGGGCCGTTTCCCATACGCCGAATTAAACTGGATGACTATCTGGATGATTTCTTTTTTGATCAGTCCTATAACAATTTGCTGGGTGCGGCGCGCAACGGTAAAAACGGTCAGGTAGTTAATTTAATCGTCGGTAAAAAAATAGCCGATCTGGATTTGTCCGGTATGCCGCATCTGGGTTCGGGCATCAGCTGGATGTATCAGGGTCGCCGAGTGATGGCCACGCCCAACCTTAAAAAAGCCGAAGTCAGCATTATCGATATGCAGACCTGGAAAACCATCAAACGCATCAAGACCCTGGGTCCCGGTTTTTTTATGCGTAGTCATGAAAATTCGCCCTATGCCTGGGTCGATGTATTTTTTGGACCGAACCGGGATGCTGTGCATATTATCGACAAGAAAACCCTGAAAATTATAAAGACGCTGCGTCCGGTGCCGGGCAAGACTGCGGCCCATGTCGAGTTCGATCGTGACGGCAGTCACGCCCTGCTGAGTATCTGGGACAAGGATGGGGCGGTAATCGTTTACGATGCAAAGAGCTTAAAAGAAATAAAACGCCTGCCCATGAACAAGCCTTCGGGCAAGTACAATGTTTATAACAAGACGCATCGTTCCGAAGGCACCAGCCATTGACGATAAACGTATTGCAGAGGAAAAACCAAATACGGCCTTAGTCGTTAAGGCCGCAACGATGTTGACTTTGTATCGTTGCAAAATCTTGCGTTCTTCGTATGTTTACATCGTCGGTAGTGATTATCTGTTGCCGGATAATATCTGGATTAAAATTCAGGTTAAAATGCTGGGCTAACCCGGCTTTGCAGTCATCGCATCCCCATCTACGGTCTTCCTATACAAAACTGGTTTCTGTTCTACACTGAATAAAAACATATCACCATATGGCCCATACTCCCATGCGCCGAGATTTAAGTTTTTGACAGCATGGGGTTGCCTCCGTTGTTATAAACCGGTCGGCCATAACAATAAAACAGGGAAGCGGATACATGCGGTTTTGTTTCTTATACAGTAAAAACACAACAACATTAAAATATAAGGATCTTGATGCACATCAAGGCTGTGCCCTGGCTTTGTGTAGATATTGAAGCCATTCCCGTTCAAACACGAGTTTGGAAATGGTGAAAAAAAATATTAGCCGAGCACAGTTTCTGCGAGGCGACTATCGAGGTCGTGATACGGTCATGCGCCCGCCCTGGTCGTTTTCGGAAGAAGAGTTTGTTCAACGCTGCACGCGTTGCGGAGACTGTCTTACTATTTGTCCTGAACAAATTCTCAAGCCCGGTCGCGGTGGTTTTCCTCAGGTTGATTTTACAAACGGTGAATGCAGCTTCTGTCAGGAATGTCAGAAGATATGTACACAGGCGGCGTTTGTGGCAACTGATCAGCCTCCCTGGTTTTATCATATCGAGTTCAGCGAACGTTGCCTGAGCAGAAATGCCGTGGTTTGTGTTACCTGTGCCGAACAGTGTGAGGCACAGGCGATTCAATTTCTGCCCCGTGTCGGCAGCGTTCCCCAGCCGCAGCTCAGCATATCGGCATGCAGCGGCTGTGGTGCCTGTTACCGGTCCTGTCCGGTCAGCGCCATTCAATTTCAGAAATCCCATGCTGTTTTTAGTGAACAGCCCAGTCAGCGATTGGAGGCCTATCCATGAATATCAGTGGCGTACTGATTTATGCCCGACCTGAACAGGTTGAGGTTGTGACTATGCAGTTAGTCAAGATCCCCGGTGTCGAAGTGCATGCCGCCAGTCCCGAGGGGCGCCTGGTGCTAACGATCGAAGCCGCCCATGCCGGACAGATGGCCGATACTCTGGTGGCCTGTCAGAACGTCGCCAATGTGTTATCGGCAGCCATGATTTATCACCATGATGAAGAGCTGGATGAAGATGAAACCGTTTCAGTCGATATCAATCCATCAGATCTGGACAGTCAGGTCAATGACGATCGGAATGTACAGGAGACGTCAAAATGAAATTGAGCAGAAGAAGTTTTATCAAGAATAACGCAATTGCAGCTACAGCGGCAGCAGCCGGTATCAGTTTGCCCGGTGCCGCAGCACTGGCAAAGCATGCGGATAACAAAATACGCTGGGATAAGGCGCCCTGCCGTTTTTGCGGTACCGGCTGCAGCGTACTGGTGGGTACCAAGGATGGCCGCGTGGTGGCGACCCAGGGTGATCCGGATGCGCCGGTCAATCGCGGTTTGAACTGTATCAAGGGTTACTTTCTGTCAAAAATTATGTATGGCAAAGATCGCCTGACCAAACCGCTGTTGCGTATGAGCAACGGTCGGTATGACAAGAACGGTGAATTCACGGAAATTTCCTGGGATCAGGCCTTCGATATCATGGCTGAAAAATGGAAAGCCGCGCTGAAGAAAAAAGGCCCGACCTCGGTGGGTATGTTTGGCTCCGGTCAGTGGACGGTCTGGGAAGGTTATGCCGCATCCAAATTGATGAAGGCGGGTTTTCGTTCAAACAATCTTGATCCTAATGCGCGTCACTGTATGGCTTCGGCAGTGGGTGGTTTTATGCGTGCCTTTGGCGCCGATGAACCGATGGGTTGTTATGATGATCTGGAGCATGCCGATGCCTTCGTGCTCTGGGGTGCGAACATGGCCGAGATGCATCCCATTCTCTGGTCGCGTCTATCGGATACCCGCCTGACCAAGGAAGGCAGTGAAGTGCATGTGCTGTCTACTTTCAGGCATCGCTGTTTTGACCTGGCGGATAACGATATGGTATTTGTGCCACAGACCGATCTGGCTATTCTCAACTATATTGCCAACTACATTATCCAGCACAAAGCTTATAACAAGGGCTTTATCGGCAAGCATGTCAATTTCACTAAAACCGTTACGGATATTGGTTATGGTCTGCGCCCGGAACATCCGCTGGAGAAAAAGAAAACCGGCAAGGGCGGCAAACTGAGCAAGATCAGTTTTGCTGAATATGCTAAATCAGTCGAAAAATACACGCTGGAATACACCTCCGAATTAAGTGGCGTACCGAAAGAGAATCTTCTGCGCCTGGCTAAACTCTATGCCGATCCGAAAAAGAAGGTGACGTCTTTCTGGACCATGGGTTTTAACCAGCATACCCGCGGCGTCTGGGTCAACGGCCTGATCTATAACGTGCATCTGTTGATGGGCAAGATCTCCGAGCCGGGCAACAGTCCCTTCTCTCTCACCGGGCAACCCTCAGCCTGCGGCACCGCGCGCGAAGTGGGCACCTTTTCTCATCGTTTGCCCGCCGATCTGGTGGTTAAGAAAAAGGCCCATCGCGACTTTGCCGAGAAGACCTGGAAACTGCCGCAAGGTACTATTCCAGCCAAGCCCGGTTATCATGCGGTATTACAGAACCGTATGCTGAAAGACGGCAAGCTCAATGCCTACTGGGTGATGTGTAATAACAATGTGCAGGCTGCAGCTAACTTTAACGAGGAAACCTGGCCCGGTTATCGTAACCCGGAAAACTTCATTATTGTTTCCGATCCCTATCCGACCGTTACCGCCCAGGCGGCTGATTTAATTCTGCCCACGGCTATGTGGATCGAGAAGGAAGGTGCTTACGGTAATGCTGAACGTCGTACCCAGTTCTGGCGTCAGCAGGTGAAGGCGCCGGGTGAGTCGAAGTCGGATCTCTGGCAACTGGTGGAATTCTCCAAGCGTTTCAAGGTAGAAGAAGTCTGGCCACAGGAACTGATTGCGAAAAAACCGGAACTCAAAGGCAAGACCTTGTATGAGGTGCTGTACCGCAACGGTAATGTAGATAAATATCCGGCACAAAAAGTAACGGACAGTGCCGGTAATGTTTATGCCAATGATGAAATGGATGACTTCGGTTTTTATCTACAGAAAGGACTGTTCGAAGAATATCGCATTTTTGGTACCCAGGGACCGAAGAAGGGGCACGATCTGGGTGAGTTCGAAAGCTATCATAAAGCGCGCGGTCTGCGTTGGCCGGTGGTTAAAGGCAAGGAAACCCTGTGGCGTTATCGTGAAGGTTATGATCCCTATGTGAAGAAAGGCGAGGGCCTGAGGTTTTATGGCCGTGCCGATGGTCGGGCCAATATTATTTTTGCACCTTATGAGCCGCCTGCCGAAAGCCCGGATCAGGAATACGATCTGTGGCTGTCCACCGGTCGCGTACTGGAGCACTGGCATTCCGGTTCCATGACCCGGCGCGTACCGGAACTCTATCGCGCTTTCCCGGACGCAGTGGCTTTCATGCATCCCGATGACGCCAAGGCGCGCGGCCTGCGCCGGGGTATGTCCTGCAAGCTCAGTAGCCGGCGTGGTGAAATCAAGTTGCGGGTGGAAACCCGTGGCCGTAACCGTCCCCCCCGAGGGCTGGTCTTCGTCCCCTGGTTCGACGCCGGACGTTTGATCAACAAGGTTACTCTGGATGCGACGGATCCCCTGTCAAAAGAAACGGACTACAAAAAGTGTGCCGTGAAGATCGAAAAAGTCTGAGTCGCAGACCGAATATAAGGCAACCATGGTGAACTCAGCGCTTACAAGCAGGAGTCGACGGCGGTTTCTGGCGAGCAGCGCTCGGGCTGCCAGTGGTGTGAGTCTGCTGGCGATGGGGCTGGGGATATATTCCCGTTCAGCCCAGTCCCTGCCTGCTCAGGCAGTACGGCCACCGGGCGCCGGTGTTGAAGCGGATTTCCTTTCTGCCTGCGTGCGCTGTGGCCTGTGTCTGCGCAACTGTCCCTACGGTACGTTGAAACTGGCGCAGCCGGGTAGTGGTGTGGCCAGCGGCACGCCGTATTTTATTGCCCGCGAGATTCCCTGTGAGATGTGTGAGGACATTCCCTGTCTTGCCGCCTGTCCGACGGGGGCGCTGGATAAATCACTCAGTGACATCGATGATGCGCGTATGGGTCTGGCGGTGTTGATTGATCAGGAAACCTGTCTGAATTTCCTCGGCTTGCGTTGTGATGTCTGTTATCGCGTCTGTCCTTTAATAGACAAAGCGATCAAGCTGGATCTGCAACATAACCGGCGCAGCAGACATGCGCTGTTCATTCCGGTGGTGCATTCTGACGCCTGCACCGGTTGTGGCAAGTGTGAACACGCCTGTGTGCTGGACGAAGCTGCGATCAAGATCTTGCCCCGCCATCTCGCCCGGGGTGAACTGGGCCGGCATTATCGGCTGGGCTGGAAGGAAAAAGAGAAAGCCGGCGGCAGTCTGGTGACGCCGGATCAGCCGCACCGGTTTAATCTGCCCGAGGGACTGGATTACGACTATGACAATAAGGGCTTGACCGATGACAAGGGCGCAGTACCTTTCCCCGCCAATCCCCTGGACAGTCTCAAGCGGCATGCGGGGCAAAATCCATGAATGCCTCGATTTATAAATATTCATTTTCTGCTCAGACCGCGATCGCCGGTAAGGGCTGGTGGCTGGCACATAAGTGGTTGTTGCTGCGTCGCGCTTCCCAGTTGGGGATCCTGAGCCTGTTTCTGCTTGGTCCTCTGGCCGGGATCTGGCTGGTCAAGGGTAACCTGGCTTCGAGTCTGACGCTGGACGTGCTGCCCTTGACCGATCCCTATCTGTTACTGCAATCCCTGCTGGCCGGGCATCTGCCTGAAGCGACGGCATTGACCGGAGCGGCCATTATCGTTGTTTTTTATCTGCTGGCAGGTGGCCGCAGTTACTGCGCCTGGGTTTGTCCGTTGAATATAGTAACCGATGCCGCAGCTTTTCTGCGTGATCGCTGGCGGCTCAAGGGTGGCGCGCATTTTTCTCGTCAGGCGCGTTACTGGATTCTGGGTATGAGTCTGTTGCTGGCGCTGTTCACCGGTAGTATGGCCTGGGAGTTGGTGAATCCCGTGTCTATGGTGCAGCGTGGTTTGTTGTTTGGTATGGGCAGCGCCTGGGTATTTGTTGCGGGTATTTTTATTTTTGATCTGTTCATCAGCCGACATGGCTGGTGTGGGCATCTATGTCCGGTGGGCGCATTTTACAGCCTGCTGGGTTTGGTTTCGCTTGTGCGGGTCTCGGCCAGCGCCAGAGCACGGTGCAATGACTGTATGGACTGTTTTGCCGTGTGTCCGGAGCAACAGGTTATCCGACCGGCGTTGAAAGGCGCAGACAAAAATATCAGCCCGCTTATTTTATCCGCAAATTGTAGCAACTGCGGGCGTTGTATCGATGTTTGCGCCCCGCGTGTATTCAGGTTCAGTCACCGTTTTGAATATTCCAGCCATCTTTCTGTTGGCGCGAAATAGGAGGTCAGTTCATGAAACATAAACTGTATATTGGAGTCAGCATACTCGCCGGTTCGCTGTTTATGGCGTCGTCAGGTCTTGCGCAGACGGATTCAGTCACGTCCTTACGCGGACATCATGCACTGGATCAGGATTCGGGGGTGCCCACCGTGAAAAAATGGCAACGGGATCGGGATCCCATCGAGCGTGATTATGTGCAACAACCGCCCCTGATTCCCCACTCCACCAAGGGTTACAGGATCAACCTTAAATTCAACAAGTGTCTCACCTGCCATAGCTGGGCCAACTATAAAGAAGCGGGCGCAACCAAGATTAGTCAGACGCACTTCAGCGATCGTGATGAGAATGTATTGGCCAATATTGCCCCGCGGCGCTATTTCTGCACCCAGTGTCATGTGCCGCAGGTCGATGCCAGACCGCTGGTTGAAAATACATTTGAAGCGGTAAAAAGCATTCGCCATCACTGAGATGAGCAGGCGATTTTAGTGGATGAATTTACCGGGCAGGCTAACTTCAATCAATAGTGAGAACAATCATGGTTGATAAACAACATACATCGCAGAATCGCGGTCTCTGGGAGAGGCTTAAACGTCCCAGCTCCAAATATTCGGCAGGCGCGCTGTTATTAATCGGCGTGATTGCCGGAATCATTTTCTGGGGTGGATTCAATACGGCGATGGAAGCGACAAACAAGGAATCATTCTGCATTTCCTGCCATGAAATGCGTGATAATGTTTATGAGGAATACAAGGACACCATACATTACAGCAACCGCACGGGCGTTCGCGCCACCTGTCCGGACTGCCATGTGCCCAAGGAATGGACTTACAAGATGATCCGTAAAATTCAGGCCAGTAACGAACTTCTGCACAAGGCGCTGGGCACCATCGATACGCCGGAAAAATTTGAAGCCAAGCGTTTGCAACTGGCGCGCAATGTCTGGCGAACCATGAAAAAGACAGACTCTCGCGAATGCCGCAACTGTCATAATTTTGAGTCTATGGACTACACTGAACAGGGGCGCCGTGCCGTTCGCCAGCATGAGAAAGGGCTGGGCGAAGGCAAGACCTGTATCGACTGCCATAAAGGCATCGCCCACTCACTGCCGGC
>VAPK010138609.1_pt1 | contig 10524 bp, 9 predicted proteins | sample 3395031 | NCBI WGS metagenome assembly VAPK01 (sample SAMN08290443, study PRJNA428436) | hydrothermal vent metagenome | isolation source: Deep-sea hydrothermal vent chimney 1 | place: Pacific Ocean: Juan De Fuca Ridge
ATAAGAAAGCAAAATCTGTTGCAATCATAAATGGATAGCCGTAATACAAAGCCAACAGTACAGCACATATCGCTGCAGAAATGATAGCCCCATACATACCTTGTATGGTTTTCCCTGGACTAATTTCAGGTGCCAGCTTATCCTTACCAAATTTTTTACCTGTAAAATAAGCGGTTATATCAGCAATCCAGATCAAAGCTAAAAAGTACATGACGGCCTCGGCATCATAAAAAGCTCTTAATCTTGTTAAAAACATCCATGCTGAAAACAATACAAACCAACCTATAAAAACTACAAGTCCTTTTTTTAGTTCAATTTTCAACAATGCTTCAGGTACTTTTCTGATAAGCAGCATCATCATAACCCAAAATAAAACAGGTCCAATAACCAACCATTCAAGTGCACCCGAATATTCTTTAACTTCTGGCCATTCGAATAGTTGAGAAAGCACTTCCAGAATTTGAGTCCAAAAAGCCACTCCCACCATGGGAATTATTAAAAACAGCAAAAAAGCCAATTTGCCTAAAATTTTATCTATTGCAGATAACCCAGTCCATTCCCATGCTCCAATTAATACAATGATTGCAATAAATAGTTGAAAATACAGGGTGGGTAATAGAAAAATGGCTGCTATAGCCGCTGTGGCTAAAACTAAAGCCGTCAAAATACGTTGTAATAACATTTCTTTATTTTTTATATTTTTTTGATCCGGAAGGTGTAGCTTCCTAATCAGATGAATTAATGATTTGCTCACCCGTATGACCAAATCGTCGTTGCCGGCTTTTAAAACTGTTTATAGCTTCAGTCAATAAGGCCTGATCGAAATCTGGCCATAATGAATCTGTAAAATAAAACTCTGTATATGCCAATTGCCATAACAAAAAATTACTAATTCGCTGCTCACCACCCGACCTTATGAACAAATCAGGTTCCGGAAGTTCAGCTGTTGAGATATGTTGGCTAATTAGCTCCTCAGAAATATCCTGAACTTCTAATTCTCCCGCCACGATCTTTTCTGTTATTTTTTTAAAAGCCTGTGTAATATCCCAGTGCCCGCCATAATTAGCAGCAATAACCAGTGTTAAACCCGTGTTATTTTCAGTTTGCTGTTCAGCTTGAGAAATTTTATTTTGTAATTTCTCAGAAAAAGCAGACTTATCTCCAATAATCTTTAGCTTAATATTATTTTTATCAAGCTTATCAACCTGAGACTGGAGTGTTCCCATAAACAACTCCATTAACATGTTGACTTCTTTTTTGGGTCTACGCCAATTTTCACTGCTGAAAGCAAATAAAGATAAAACCTCTATCTGTTCTTTTACACAATACTCAACAACTTTTCTGACAGTTTTAACACCCGCTCTATGCCCCAGGATCCTGGGCATCATTTTCTTTACTGCCCAACGACCATTGCCATCCATAATGATGGCAATATGCCGGGGATTGCCATTATCTGTCATTAAGTCGTTACTGTTAGCAACCATGCTTTATCCTGGAACTAGCGAATGTCTACATTGAAAGTAGATCAGCTTCTTTAACCTCGAGATGCTTCTCAATTTCTTTAATAAACTTATCCGTTATTTGTTGAATTTTTTCCTCACCCGCATGCGCCTCGTCTTCAGAAACCATTTTTTCTTTTAATGCTTCTTTAATTTCTGAATTAGCATCGCGACGGATATTTCTAATTGCAACCCGCCCATGCTCTGCTTCATTTTTTACTACTTTAACCAAATCTCGACGGCGCTCTTCAGTCAACGGGGGTAACGGGATACGTATAGACATACCTTGAGTAGTGGGATTTAAGCCCAAATCAGAATTCATAATGGCTTTTTCTATTGCCTGTGTCATATCCTTTTCCCAAGGTGACACCTTTAATGTACGGGCATCTTCAACCGAAACATTTGCTACCTGTGATAAAGGCGTTGCCGCACCATAATATAAAACCGAAATCTGATCCAGTAAACTAGGGTGAGCACGCCCTGTTCTTATTTTTGTAAATGCTTTTTGCAGTGCCTCAACACTTTTTCCCATTCTTACAGAAGCATCTTGTTGTATATCACTAATCATTTTTTATTCCTACCTAATAACTATAGCTGAATTACGTTATGAACCCCTTTCAATCAGAGACCCTATATCCTCTCCCTGCATAAGGCGCATAACAGCACCCGGTTCAAAAATATTCATTACTCGCATGGGCAAATTATTTTCTCTACATAAAACCAAAGCTGTTGTATCCATAACACTCAGGCGTTGATCCAGTGCTTCATCATAAGTTAATTTAGAATAGAATTTAGCATCTTTATCTTTTTCCGGGTCTGCTGAATAAACACCTTTTACTTTAGTGGCTTTAATCATCAGCTCTGCATTAATTTCAATCGCCCTAAGACTCGCGGCAGAATCTGTGGTAAAAAACGGGTTTCCAGTGCCTGCTGCAAAAATAACCACACGCCCTTTCTCCAGATGTCTTACTGCTTTACGACGAATATAATCCTCACAAACCTGATTAATTTTTAATGCCGTCATTACCCTGACTTGTTGTCCATAATGCTCAAGCGCATCCTGCATAGCCAACGCATTAATAACCGTCGCTAACATGCCCATCTGATCACTGGTTACCCGGTCTAAACCTTCCGAGGCTTTTTCAGCACCCCGCAAAATATTGCCGCCACCAATAACCAGCCCGACTTCAAGCCCGGCATCACACAACTCTTTAATTTCACCGGCTAGACGTTTCACAATATCAGCATCAATACTGCCGCCTTTCTCGCTCATTAGAGCCTCACCGCTTAACTTAAGTAAAATTCGCTTGCAAATTAATTGAGTCATGATCATATATCCTATCAATAGAAATTAAACGTATTTTGTAACCTTAGCTATAGCAAGGCGAAATCAAGCTATAAAACCCTAACGCCTTAAGACTAAAACCGCCTGTTTTCACAAGTTTTCACTTGCAAAAAAAACCCGGTTAAAACCGGGCTTTTAATATTAGGCGTTTGCCTGCGCCCTTACTTCTTCAGCAAAATCAACTTCTTCTTTTTCAATTCCTTCACCCACTTCAAAACGAGCAAATCGAACCGTAGAATTATCTTTAGATTTTGCCAGAGCTGCAACAGTCATTTTATCATCTTTAATAAATGCCTGTCCTTCCAGGGTAATTTCAGCCAGGAATTTCTTGATTCTACCGGCAATCATTTTTTCGACAATTTCTGGTTTTTTACCACTTTCCAGAGCCTGGGCAGTGAAAATATCTTTTTCTTTTTGGATAATATCTTCATCTACCTGGTCAGCTGATACATAAGCAGGGTTGGATGCCGCAATATGCATTGCAATATCTTTTCCTAATTCAGCATCGTTTTTAGCCAGCTCAACAATAACGGCAATTTTACCACCATGTAAATAGCAGGCAATGCCGCCATCAACGTCCGTATATTTTTCAAAACGTCTAACAGTTATATTTTCACCGACTTTAGCAATTAAAGCGCGGCGCGTTAATTCAACAGATTCGCCACCTGCCAATTTCATCTCTAATAATTGTTCATTATCTTCGACCGAACTTTTTAACAAAGCATCCGTTATATCGCTAACAAAACGTTTAAAATCTTCACTTTTAACTACAAAATCAGTTTCACTATTAATTTCCACCATAACAACGGTCTTACCATCATCACTGGTTTTTATTCCGATCATTCCTTCAGCAGCAATACGACCTGATTTTTTATCTGCTTTCGCAAGACCTGCTTTACGCATATTTTCAATAGCCAATTCCATATCACCATTGGCTTCAACCAGGTTTTTTTTACATTCCATCATGCCAGAACCCGTTCTCTCACGCAGCTCCTTAACCATTGCGGCAGTAATACTCATTCTATCTAAATCCTCAAATTCTTATCTAAAAAAACGCCCCCAGTAAATATTCAATGGAGGCGTTTCGGGTGACTGTCATTCAACAAGTCAAAATCATTCTAAAAAAGGTTAACCTTCTTCAGTCGTTACTTCCTCAACAAAATCACCTGATTTTGCAGATGCTTCCAATCCAGCAGTTTTGGCTTCTAAAACTGCTGCTGAAGCACTTTGACAATATAATTTTACTGCACGAATTGAATCATCATTACCAGGGATCACATAATCAATGTCTTTTGGTGAGTTATTTGAATCAACAATACCTACAACAGGAATGCCAAGCTTCTTCGCTTCTTTAACAGCATTTTTTTCATAACCAACATCCAGAACAAAAAGCACATCCGGTGTACCACGCATATCTTTAATACCGCCCAGACTACGGTCAAGTTTTTCCATTTCGCGTTCCATGCCCAATGCTTCTTTCTTGCTAAATTTCTGATACATCGAGCCATCAGCTTTCATCGCTTCTAACTCTTTCAAACGATTAATTGATTTTTTAATTGTTTTAAAGTTAGTCAACATACCGCCTAACCAGCGATGATTAACATATGGCATACCACAGCGTTTTGCCTCTTCAGCCACTGTTTTACGTGCAGATTTTTTTGTGCCAACAAACAAAATATTACCTTTATTTGCTGTCATTTGACCCAGATAATTCATCGCATCATTAAAAAGTGGAAGTGTTTGTTCCAAATCAATGATATAAATCTTGTTACGTGCACCGAAAAGGTATGGAGCCATTTGCGGGTTCCAGTAACGTGTTTGGTGTCCAAAATGAACACCTGCTTCTAACATTTGACGCATAGACACTGCAGCCATTATTTTCTCCTGTGTTTGGTCAGATGACTGACCTTGGGTTACGCCTCCACCCATCCCGCCTGGAAACCCGTTAAAAAACCGGCACCCTACCAGCCGTGACGACAGATGTGAGTATTAAAATGAACTTACCTTTATACCATATTTATCTTGTAACAACAATAAATACTCAATTAAAACTCTCAGCACACGACCGAATAAGTTTCTCAAAACCCAAAACCTCTAATTCAGGTTAAAATAGCCTAATCGTTGCACTTATTACTGATAAAACAATTACAGCTTCATCCTATGAGCATCACTATCAAAAACGAATCTGAAATCAATAAAATGCGAGTTGCAGGTAAACTTGCAGCCGATGTTTTAGAGATGATTAAACCTCATGTTGTACCTGGCATCACAACCAATGAACTTGATCAGATCTGCCATGACTTTATAGTCAATGAACAACAAGCAATCCCCGCCCCTCTTAATTACCGAGGCTTCCCCAAGTCAATTTGCACGTCCGTAAACCATACAATCTGCCACGGAATCCCCAGTGAAAAGAGACTAAAAAAAGGAGATATTATAAATATTGATATCACCGTTATTAAAGATGAATACCACGGTGATACCAGCAAAATGTTCGGCGTAGGGCCCATCAGCCAGCACGCTAAACGTTTAATCGATATTACCCAGGAATCATTAATATTAGGAATTGAACAGGTAAAACCCGGTGCTACCTTAGGAGACATCGGCCATGCCATCCAGAAACATGCAGAATCAAACCGCTATTCCGTAGTACGTGAATTTTGCGGTCACGGCATCGGCAAAAATTTTCATGAAGACCCTCATGTCATGCATTTTGGAAAAGCTGGAGAAGGTGACGTTCTGGAAGCAGGTATGATTTTTACTATAGAACCGATGCTTAATATTGGAAAACGGCAAATGAAAGTCCTTAAAGATGGATGGACAGCTGTCACTAAAGATCGCAGCCTTTCAGCTCAATGGGAACATACTATTTTAGTCACCCCAGAGGGGCACGAAGTATTAACCCTACGCCAGGAAGAATTGTGAACATGCCTACAACCTTAAACCCAAACACAATCTTCAATCAAGAGAATAGCCATACTTTGCTTAAAAAAATAATTTATGAAAATTATGACGCATTAAGCCAAAAATTTGATCCTCAACTCAATGTTGGACAATTACTTGTAGAAAACTCTGTTTTTATTGATGACATATTAACGCTTTGCTGGAATCACTTCCTCAAACAACACACCGCACAACTATGCTTAATAGCCACTGGGGGTTACGGCCGAAATGAGCTTTTTCCAAACTCGGACATAGACATTCTTATCCTGCTGAACAACTCTGACATCGGACCACTCCAGAGCAATCTATCTGATTTCTCCAATTTCTTATGGGACATAGGACTCAAACCCGGTCAAAGCGTCCGCACCATTGCCGAATGCATACAATCCGCAGCTGAAGATCAAACCATAATGACCAACCTGATAGAAACCAGGCTAATCAGTGGCAATCAGCTCTTGTTTACCGATTTAAATCGGCAAATGTCACAAGCAGATAGTTGGTCATCCGCCGATTTTTTTGCAGCCAAGATGCAAGAACAAGAACAACGCTACACTAAATACCATGAAACAGCATATAACCTTGAGCCCAATATAAAAGAAGGCCCTGGAGGTTTACGAGATCTACAAAATATCGCATGGGTATTTAAACACCACTATAAATCCTCAACACTCAGAGAATTAATTAAGTACGGCTTTTTTTCTGCGGCCGAATATAATGAACTCATTGCCTGTCGTGACATATTATGGCGCATACGTTTTGCCTTACACACCTTAACCAATAGCAATGAAGATCGACTTGCATTCGATTACCAACGAGAACTGGCAACTCAATTCGGCTTTGTAGATACAGACAATAATCCCGATGTAGAACAGTTCATGCACTATTATTTTAAAACAGTAACAGAACTGGAACGCACAAATGAGATGCTACTACAGCTTTTTAATGAAAAGCTTATTAACTCGGACCAGCCCAAACGACTGCAGCCAGAAAACGACCACTTTAATTCAATCAATGGTTACCTGGAAGCTAAAAGCAGCGATATATTCAGCAAGAACCCACTCGCCTTACTAGAGGTTTTTACCTTATTACAACACCACACATCACTAAAAGGTGTAACAGCCAGCACCATACGCTTAATACGTAAAAACCTGTACCTCATAGATGATGAATTCCGCAACAATCCTGCTGCCAAAAAACTTTTTATCAGCATTTTAAAGTCACCACGAGGCATTACCCACCAATTTCGTCGAATGAATCGATACGGCATTTTAGCCGCTTATTTACCTGCCTTTGCCAACATTGTTGCTCGTATGCAATATGATTTATTTCATGTTTATACTGTAGACGCCCATACCCTTTTTGTATTAAGAAATCTACGCCGGTTCTCTCTTGAAAAACACGACAATGAACTCCCCTTCTGCAACAGTGTTTTTTTACGCATCAACAAACCCGAGGTTCTATACATAGCTGCTTTATTTCATGACATTGCAAAAGGCATGGGAGGCGACCACTCGATTTTAGGTGAAGAAATTGTCCAACAGTTTTGCACTCAACACAATCTATCGAAACGCGATAGCAAATTAATCACCTGGTTAGTGCGTAATCATTTAGTCATGTCTATGACAGCACAAAGAAAAGACATTAGTGATCCAGATATTATTCATAAATTTGCTTTACAAGTGGGCAGCATTGAATATCTCAATCATCTCTATTTGTTTACTGTTGCTGATATTAGAGCCACTAACCCAAGTCTATGGAATTCATGGAAAGACTCGCTGTTACTAGAACTTTACACATCAACCCATAGCGCATTGCACAGGGGCTTACAAAACCCAATCGCACGATCAGAACGTTTATATGAAAACAAACAGGAAGCCAAAGAAGAATTGATGGGCCTGGGCATCTCTGAATCCACTATCAACAAAACCTGGAATCAGATTAATGATGATTACTTCATACGCTATTCTGCAGAAGAGACTGCCTGGCATACCATAGCCATCGCGTCAACAACAAAAAATGAATTACCTTTAGTCATTATACGGCCACAAAACCAACGCGGTAGCGTAGAAATTTTTGTTTATACAAAAAATGAAAATAATATTTTTTCTCTAAGTGCAGATACGCTTGATAATTTAGGACTTACAATTCTTGATGCACGCATTGTTACTGTTTCCTTATCCACAACCGAGCAATATGTGTTGAACAGCTTTCAAGTACTTGAACAATCAGGGGAACAGATAAATGATCTGGATCGGGAACTACATATCTGCAGAACCTTACGAAATAATCTTAGTAAGCAAATCGTCAAAGAACAATCTAATATTCTCCGACAATCAAGACAAGCCAAGCATTTTCCAATTGCTAATAAAATCCGTTTTCATAAAGACCCTCTTAGCAGATATACCATTGTTGAAATAATAACGACTGACCATGCAGGTTTACTAGCATCAATAGGCCGGGCTTTTATTAATCTGGAGGTTCAGCTACATGATGCGAAAATCACTACCATTGGAAGTAGAGTAGAAGATATGTTTTCCATTACTGACCAGCAATATCGCCCTATTACTGATGAAAAAAAGCTAGCTAATATTCAGAAAGAGCTGCTTTCAATTCTAGAAGATAAGGATGGGGCGTAATAGAGTGTTCTGCTTTCACCCCCTTTGGGAAAGGGGATTAAAAAAGGATTAGAAAGAATATTTTCACAGCGCAATAAACTGAAATACAGTTTCAACTACTAATCATTAGCCACACTAGCTGATTCTATAAATGCAATCAATGCGTCATACCCACCCTGATCAAGCTCCATATATCGCATACCAATCTGGCATTTATCACTGGATATACGCCTGGAAAAAGCAACGTGACAACGTGCACCTATTGTTTCAGCACCGCCCATTCCCAATGGTAGTTTCAGCCAAACGAACAATTCAACAGGCTTTCCATCATCGCGCACGAAACACCCACCTGGAGTAATGAGATTCCTCTCACTAGTATTGCACTGAATACAAAGGCCTTCACTTGAAGCATCCATTGCAACAACATTAATATGCACACCCTCCCCATTTTCAACGACAGCGGCAAACTGTTTTTGTATACGAGGATAAAATCGCTTTTCCATAATAAATCACCACAACTAAACCCAGTTCCTTAAAACATTAGCCTAAATTATTATTTTTTCAACTAATTTTAGATATTTATTAACTATTATTAAGATATATAATACTAGTCTTCTAGCGACAGAAAATAACTTCAGAACTTACATGGACAACTATTTACTCTTTAAAATCATCCTTGATCTTATTTCATAGGACTGTATTGTTTACAATATTCCCAGTCTTCCTGATAAAATACCCTTATTTTTTCCAATTCTTCCGGTTCAATTAATTCGTCATTTCCTAAGCACTTCTGAGGAAAGAATGGGACTAAATATGCAACTGCATACAAAAAGAATCCTCTAAATTTGTAATGCATTCGATTTAATAGTTTAAAACCTGTATTCAAACGCACATAGGGATAAGACCGATTGATCTTCTTTAATACATTTAACTGTTTATCTGAAAAAGCCTTCTTTACTACTTTATTAATTTTTGCATTTTCATCTATTTGAACACCTAAAAAATCTGTAATTTGTTTGATAAACATGTCAGGCCGAGTCTTCAGATCGTCAAATATTAATATTAATGGTTTATTTTCAAAAGAGTCCTCAATCCATTTAATCTTTGTCCTAAAGCATAATTCTTCCTTCTTGCAAAAACCAGTATCAGATTCCAAATCAAAGAATTCTTTAAATTCCAGACCACCATACTTCTTGATATGATATTTATATTTAGACGCCAACCAACTATCTTGCCGCCTGAGTACCAATATGATTTTTGCCTGAGGAACATCAGCCGCAATCCCTTTCATTCTCCCTTCCAGGCTCTCATCAAACTCACGGGAAAATAGATACTTTTCCTGATTACCTGCAGCCAGAATACTCTTATATTTTTTTAACTCGCCTTTACCATAATATTCTATCCCTTTTAATCTAGGGAAAATGTTTTGTTGCAAATAAGTTGAGCCTGTCTTTTTAGGGCCCAAGTGAAAGAACACTTCTGGGTCTTGCATTTTATGTAATAACCTTAAAATTCAGTAAACTGTGAATGTAATAAAACAGGAAAATTGAGAAATCATTTTTTTGGAAAAAGCGGGATACGCAGCCTAGGACTGCCTATCACCCACTACTATGTTTCATCCAGATAGTTTAGCAAAATCCTTAATAAACTAAAAATATATCGCATGCTTCCGACAATAAAAAAACCTTTATCCAATAAACTCCCACCAAAACCAGCTTCATAAAGTTTCCAGGCAGATATTTTGTGAACAGCGCAGTGTGCTTTTCTAACGTTCTCGAATACTCTCATCCTTATATTTCAGCAGTGGCGCCAAAAAGAATTCAATCAACCGTCGCTGTCCGGTTTTGATTTCAACATTAGCCGCCATGCCAGGTCCTAGTTTGACTTCTTTACCTTCTATTTTCATCATCGATTGCTTAAGACTGACCCTGATTTTATAAATCAAACCTTTGTCTTCGTTACTTATAGCATCGTCTGACAGATCTACAATTTTTCCATCCTGGGTTGCGTATTTTGTAAAGGGAAAGGCATCCAGTTTGATTGCTGCTGGTTGCCCTTCATAAACAAACCCTATATCTTTATTCTCTACATAGGCTTCAATTTCCAGTTCTGCGATATTTGG
>VAPK010836247.1_pt1 | contig 10523 bp, 6 predicted proteins | sample 3395031 | NCBI WGS metagenome assembly VAPK01 (sample SAMN08290443, study PRJNA428436) | hydrothermal vent metagenome | isolation source: Deep-sea hydrothermal vent chimney 1 | place: Pacific Ocean: Juan De Fuca Ridge
GGAATTGGAAGCTGCCAAAAATGAAATTGAGTATGCTGCAAAACGGCTTGAGGAAGTAAATGACGAGTTAAGACTTTCGGAGGAAAAATTAAAAGAAACTAATGCTAATAAAGACAAATTCTTTTCTATACTCTCTCACGACTTGCGTTCCCCTTTTACAGCTTTATTAGGGTATTCTCAGCTTTTAGAAGAAGCTTACGGTGATTTAACGGAGGAAGAGAAAATACTATCTATAAGTTCTTTGCACAGAACGGCAAGAAATATTTTTGAACTTTTAACAGGTTTGTTGGAATGGTCGCGAACTCAAACCGGCAGAATGGAGTTTGATCCGGGAAAATTGGAATTGTATAAAATAGCTGAGGAAACAATTTCAATTCTCGAAATGAACGCATCGGCTAAAAAAATAAAATTTGTGAATAAATTAAATCATCGTTCATTTGCCGTTGCCGATAGAAATATGCTGAGAACTATATTTCGTAATCTGTTATCAAATGCTGTTAAGTTTACAAAAGAAAACGGTAAAATTGAAATATCGGGCAAAACAGTTAAAGGTTTGATGCAGATTACTGTTGCTGATAATGGAATTGGCATGGAAAAATCCGATATGGATAGATTATTTAAAATAGAAGAACATCACACAACATTGGGAACAAAGCATGAAGTTGGAACAGGAGTAGGACTTATTTTATGTAAAGAATTAGTTGAAAAAAACGGCGGTAAAATTTGGGTGGAAAGTAAAGTTGGAAAGGGCAGTAAATTTATTTTTACATTGAAGAAGAGTTAGGGCAGCATGGTAAACATGAATAAATCTAATAAAATGCGTTCAGTGAGAAAGCCATGGAAACTTTATATGGCTATTTCTTTTGCAGGTTTAGTATTTGTTTTGTTAATGTTGTTGGGATCAAACAAAGCAGTTCATTTAATAAAAGAACATTCTACGGTTTTTAATGCTCTTAGCAATATTGAAAGCGAAGTTAATGATGCTCATATTTGGTACAGTGCAATATTTTCGGATGTAAATAGCAGCCAAATAAAGCGTGCGGAGAAACACATAAACAAAGCTTTGATCTATGTAGGCACATTAACAAAGCAGGACACAATTAATGGAGTTGTGTTTTATCCTTTTTCCGAAAAAAGTTTAATTTCAAATATTAATAATCTTTCTATTCAACTTAAAAATATTAAAAAAATAGGAGAAAAGTATTTTAGGGAAAAACAAAAGGCAGGAAAAGCAGAAGGAATGCCGCCGGAAATTACTTCATTGATAAACAAAGTTTCAAAATCAGTTGATAATTTAACCGCACTTGTTAGAACTAAAACACGGAACGAATTAAATAAATTTGAAATAACAAGGAATGTAATAATTATTCTTTTTATTATTTTTCAAATACTTTTGTTACTGTCGGTTTATATATACAATAAGCACAGAAAAGAAGATTATGTGCTTATTAATGAAGGTTACAAAAAATTGCAGGAAATAAATGTTAATCTTAAAATTGCCGAACAACAAGTAAGGGGAAGTGAAACTCAGTACAGGACATTAGTTAACAAAGCTCCGATTGGAATTCATGAACTTGATAGCGAAGGAAATTTTATCTCACTAAATGATGCATGTATAAGAGCAAGAAATTTTTCAAATACCGATGAAATGATTAGTAGCAGTTATTTTGATTTTGTAAACAAGGGGGATAAAGAAAGAGTTAAAAGTTTATTCTACGATGCGATTAATGGTAAATCAAGCGAATTTGAATACAAGCTAAAAAATGGGAAAGAGGAAACTCAAATAATAATGGCTTCGTTCATTCCATTAATTGAAGAAAACGGAACAATAAGCAAAGTAATGGGTGTTACTCAGAATATTACTGAGAGAAGAACAAATCAAGTTAAATTAGCAAAAGCAAATCTGTTATACTCAATTTTAAGCGAAATAAATAAGGCAATTGTTAGAATAAATAATACGCAAGAGCTTTATGATAATATTTGTAAAATATTTGTTGAATTGGGGAAGTTTAAAATTGCTTGGATTGGTTTGTTTAACTATCCTGATAATAAATTTGAGCCGGTATCATTTTATGGCAATGCCGAAAAATATTTTAATAAATTAAATTTTGTTTTAGACGAATTAACAGGTAACAGCCTTAAAATTGCAAACGATGTTATGGCAAACAATATTGTAATACTCAATAATCTACGCAACAAACAAGATGAAACAATTTGGCGTGAAAGTTCAATTGAATCAGGTTTTGGTTCCGGTGCAGTAGTTCCATTTACAATGTATAACAAAGTTATTGGTTCCCTTTCAGTCAGTTCAGCAGAAGTAAATTATTTCGGTGAGGAGGAAGAGAGTCTTCTAAAAGAAATTGGATTTGACATTTCATTTGCGATTGAGAAAATAGACTCTGAAAGAAAACACAAATTAACGGAAAAGGAAAAACGGCAAAGTGAAATTAGATATCAAAATTTATATCAACAATCCAATGATGCTATTTATCTGCTTTACAACAATAGATTTGAAATAATAAATAAGAAGTTTACTGAACTTTTTGGATACACTATCAAAGAGATTAATGCAGATAAGTTTGATTTCATTAAACTTGTTTCCCCAAAAAGTATAAAAATTATAGAGGAGAGAATTAGATTATCGCTTGCCGGCAAGAAGCTTAGCCCTGTTTACGAGTTTACTGCGTTAACAAAAGGCGGAAAAGAAATTGAATGCGAAACGAGTGTTACAACATTGGATTATAAAGACGGAAAAGCAACACAGGGAATAATCCGTGATATTACTGCAAGAAAACAAGCAATGAAGGAAATTAAGAACTCAGAAAAAAGCTATCGTGAATTGTTTGACAACAGTGCAGATGCAATTTATATGCAAGATAAGGACGGAAAATTTGTTTCTGTAAACAAAGGCGCTGTTGATATGTACGGATATCCGCACAAGCATTTTATCGGGAAAACTCCGGAGTTTTTATCAGCTCCTGGCAAAAATGATTTACAAGCCGTTCAAGAAATGATTTCAAAGGCATGGGAAGGTGAACCGCAAAGTTTTGAATTTTGGGGATTACGAAAAAACGGAGAGATTTTTCCGAAAGAAGTAAGGCTGCGGAAGGGGAGTTATTTTGGTAAGGAAGTAGTTATTGCATTTGCTCGCGATATTACTGAACAGAAAAGAAAAGATGAAATAGTTAAAACAAGCGAAGTAAGATACCGTTCTTTGTTTGAATTTTTTGGAGATGCTATTTTATTACTGCAGAATAATAAATTGGTGGATTGTAACCCCAAAACATTATCCATGTTTAAATGTTCTCGTGATTATATTATAGGCAAAAATCTTGTACGGTTTTCGCCTACTTATCAAGCTAATGGTAAAACTTCTGCTGATTTAGCCGATGAAATATTCAGCAGATTATATAAAGGAGAAAATTTTGATTTTGAATGGCAGTTTGAAGCATTCGATGGCACTTCTATTATTACCGATATAAATCTTTCAAGAATTAAAATATCCGGTGAGATTTTAATTCTTGCGATTGTACGTGATATTTCCGAGAGAAAAAAAGCAGAGAAAGAACTTGTAATTGCACGTGAAAAAGCAGAAGCTTCCGATAAATTAAAATCTGAATTCCTTGCCCAAATGTCTCACGAAATCAGAACTCCAATTAATACTCTATTGAGTTTTACAAGTTTAATTAAATATGAACTTGAAGATCAAGTAAGCAGCGATTTAAAAGAGAGTTTTGCCGGTATTGGAAATGCAGGAAGACGTATTGTTCGTACTACGGACTTGATTTTGAACATGTCGGAAATACAAACAAACAGCTATGATTACAGACCCAAGGTAATTGATTTAAAAAATGATATTTTAAGTAATCTTGAAACTGAGTTTATACCGATTGCAAAGAAGAAAGAGCTAACAATTAAGTTCAATTATAATTCGGATAGTATTTCTATCTATGCTGACGAATATACGGTAACTCAAATTTTTAGTAACCTAATTGATAATGCTATAAAATATACAAAATCCGGTGAAGTGCAAGTAAGTTGTTCGAAAGTAAACTCATCTGTTGTTGTTGATGTTACTGACACAGGAATTGGTATTTCGAAAAAGTTTTTACCAAGTTTGTTCGATGCTTTTTCTCAGGAGGAACAGGGTTACACTCGCAGTTTTGAGGGAAACGGGTTGGGTATGGCTTTAGTAAAAAAATATTGTGATATGAATAATGCTGATATAAAAGTTATAAGCGAAAAGGGGAAAGGAACAACTTTTACAGTTACTCTTGAAACACCAAAAGTAACTTAGTAGAGAGCATTACCTTAATAGTATTGTTGGAGTTTGTACAAAAGACAAATATGAAAATGCGTAAGTTTAAACATTCAAATTATTCTGATATTTTTACTTTGAAATTGTATTTTGAAAAGCATTGAATAATAATAATATCATATTTCACTTATTATCTTTTTCAATACAAAATCAAAATTTAATCTAATTCGTCCAACAAATTTTGAACTCTGTCTTTGCTCATTTCTGCCTTTGTCTTAAATGAGTGCAGAGTAACATCCACTTGCTGAATCAGTTGTTTTTTATAATATTTTGGTGCAAAAATAGAGCCGTCTAACATATAAATTCTCTTTGTAGCAGCATCATAAAAAGTATAATTTACAAACGGACCTCCCATCTGATGGTCGGATGTTCTCCAAAGTCCTTGTGTTAAAATGGCATACTTTCCTTCAAAATTAACCTCTTTTGAGTTTAAATAACTATCTGCTATTTGTACATAAGCCTTGTTATCTGAAGTGCCATAATATTTTTTAGTAATTCTATTTCGTTCGGCATAAATTGAATCCGGTTTTAGAAATGAAGGGGATGCGTTATCAATCCAATGAACAAAAATCCATCGTTCCATGTTTGAATTAGGTGAACGCCGCAGCCAAACAAAATTATCTTCCGGCTTATCAAGTGCAGGCACAAAATCCGCCTGTACATAAATAATCCATCCGTATTTTTTCAAAAATTCAGCCTCAATTTTTCTTTTTTCGTATTTCGCATTATACAGCTTACTATATAATCTTGTGTTTGAAATATTTTGAAATTGATATAAAAGATTTTCAGAATTCTTTAAAATATTTGCACGTAATTTTTTTAAGCTGGGAGATGTTAAAATCATAACGAGCTGGTTTTTTGCCCAAAGATTGTGTTTGTTAAATACAAATTCACTATCAGCTTCAACCATGCTTTTTACAGATGAATCAAGAATAGAATTGATGTATCTTGAAGTAAATGAACCGGAATTTAACGGTGCAACAATTAGAATATTTTTTTTCCTTTGATACTTTCCTAATTTCGCAACGCTAATTCTTTTAAAGTTAAAAAGGTTTTCAGCTTGCGGTGTATAAATTACCTTCCCAAAAACAGTTAAAAGTTCAGTTTCCAAATCATAATATTCTGATGAATCGGCAACCACATAAATTACATCTTCTCTGCCAACCGCTTCTTTTTTTACATTACAAGAAGATAATAAGGTTATAGAAATAGCCGTTAGTGTAAACAAAAGTGTAAGTCTTTTCATACTGTATTGTTGTTGGTTTTTATTATTGAATGTTTATACAATTGGTAATTGTACAAGTTTCCTTACTGTAAAATCCATTGCACAAAAGGAGAATATAAGCTACTAAACAGATTAGGTAAAAATACGAGATACAAACCCCACAAAACAAAACCAACCGATAGCGGAATTGTTAGATTATCATCAGCCCAGCCGGAAGAAATATTTTCAACAATAGCACCAATAGCAACAGCAACAAATGCAATAAAATATTCTAAAGAAGTTCCTGCTAATTTTGGCGATACAAACACAATTAGGCAACCCATAACAAAAAAGGCTAATGTCCCTTCCAAGCTTTTTGCTAAAAATTTGTGTTTGCCGAAACGTCTTCCCAGAAGTGCTGCTGCGGTGTCGCTCAAAATTAACACAGGAAAAGCAAGAAGAAAAATTTGCTTTGGGAAAATGGCAATTGAGAGAATTGCAGAGATAAAAACGTAAGATGCGCCACTTAAATTTTTTGCGGTTTTATCTTTCTCGTGCTCTCTCATTAAAAATCCGAAAGTGTTATTGAAAAATTTTTCGAGAAATGAAAAATAAAATCTTCCTGTATCTAGAATAAGTGATAAGATAGTTATTGGGAAAAGTATTGTTAATGCGGTTTCTACAGTAATAAAATTATAAACACTTGGAATTAAAAGAGATGCGAGGTGAATACTTTTTCGCATCACCTCGTATTTATAATCTATGGAAGCATTGTTACTCTTTGTCATTGCCTGATGGTTTCTCATCCACAGTAGGTTTTTGATCTTTTTTGTCAATCATTTTTTGAACATATTTGGGCACCTTTTTGCCTTCGGGAACTGTGTCTTCCGGTTTAGCTCCATTGCCGTTTCCATTTTTAACCAATGGAGGCAATTTTTCGCCATTAAGCAATTTATCAATTTCAGCGCCGTCCAAAATCTCTCTTTCCAACAGTTCGAGAGAAATTGTGTGAAGTTTATCCACATTATCACTTAATAGTTTATCCGTTCGCTCCATTGCTTCTATTACAATTCTTTTTATTTCTTCATCAATTATTTGGGCAGTGTTTTCACTGTACTGCTGACGTTTTGTTACTTCACGCCCAAGGAATAAATTCTCTTCATTTTTACCATAAGTTAAAGGTCCGAGCTTTTCACTCATTCCCCACTCGCATACCATTTTACGGGCAAGTTCAGTAGCTCTCTCAATATCGTTTCCCGCTCCGGTTGTGTATTCGTTAAAAATTAATAATTCAGCAGATCTGCCGCCAAGTAACGAGATAAGTTTTGTTTCGATATATGTTTTTGAATAAGTATGTTTTTCATCAACAGGCAAATAACTTGTAACACCAAGTGCACGTCCGCGTGGAATAATTGTAACTTTATGCACAGGATCTGAACCGGGAACCAACTTTGCAGCAAGAACATGACCACATTCGTGGTATGAAGTTATTTTCTTTTCCTCTTCAGTAATAATCATGCTTTTTCTTTCTGCACCCATCATTACTTTATCTTTTGCTTCCTCAAAATCGTCCATGTCAATTTTTTTCTTGTTTTTCCTTGCAGCAAGAAGAGCCGCCTCATTCACTAAGTTTGCAAGATCTGCTCCGGCTAATCCGGGAGTTCCTTTTGCTAAAGTTTTTAAATCTACCGTATCATCCAATGGAGTGTTACGAGTATGAACTTTGAATATTCCTTCTCTTCCGCGAACATCCGGTCTGTCAACAACAACTTGTCTGTCAAATCTTCCGGGTCTTAATAACGCAGGGTCAAGAACATCAGGACGGTTTGTGGCAGCAATAATAATAACGCCGCTGTTTTGTTCAAATCCGTCCATTTCAACGAGAAGTGCATTAAGTGTTTGTTCACGTTCATCGTTTCCGCCGCCAAGTCCGGCACCGCGGTGTCTTCCCACAGCATCGATTTCGTCAATAAAAATTATACAAGGTGAATTTTTTTTGCCTTGTTCAAACAAATCTCTAACTCTGCTTGCACCAACACCGACAAACATTTCTACAAAATCCGCACCACTGATTGAATAGAACGGAACGGCAGCTTCGCCGGCAACAGCACGTGCGAGTAATGTTTTGCCTGTTCCGGGAGGTCCCACTAACAGAACTCCGCGTGGAATTTTTCCGCCGAGTTTTTGAAATTTCCCCGGTTCCTTCAAAAATTCAATTACTTCCTCAAGTTCCTGTTTTGCTTCATCTGCTCCGGCAACGTCTTTAAATGTTACTTTTGAAGTTGTATCCGTAATCAATTTCGCCTTACTTTTTCCAAAGCTAAAAATACCTTTTTGCCCACCGGCACCACCGGCGCCCTGCATTCGGCGCATAAATAAAATCCAAATACCGAAAATTAATATCCAAGGAACCAGCCCAATTATCAGTGAAGTCCATTCGCTTGAATCTTTCTCATATGTGTATTTTATATTTTTTTCATTCCAAATTTTTTCTTCCTGAGGCAAAAATGATTCGAACAATGTTGTGGAAAAGGTTTTAACATTAACCCAACTTCCTTTTATTTGAATTTTTTGAGAAGCTTTAAGCGTTCCAACAAATGAGTAGTCATTTACATCCGATTTAATAATTTTAGCAGTTTCAATTTTCCCATCATTCAAAAAGGTTTTGTAATACTCATACGGTAAATCAACTTTACCGGATTTGTCCGAATTCCAAAATTGCATTACAACAACTGCTGCAATTATTACCAAGCCCCAACTAAAAACCGTTTTAATAACTTTATTCCAGTCAAAATCACCGTCCGGTTTTTTGGGAACGCCATTAAATCCTTTTTTATTGTCTTTTTTGTCATGCGGAGTTTTCTTTTTAGAATTGTCCGCCATATTCATCTTTTTATTATCTTCTGTCATAAAACTTTCCTTATTCACTTAAAACATAAATAGAACGTAAATTTCTGTATTTTTGGGCATAATCCAGCCCATAACCGATTACAAATTTATCGGCAATTTCAAAGCCAATATAATCAATTTTAATATCAAATTTTAAACTACCCGGTTTTACTAATAGCGAAGCAACGCTTAAACTTGCCGGTTTGGATTTAGACAACATCTCTAAAATAAATTGCATCGAAAGCCCGCTGTCAACAATATCTTCAACAATTATTACGTGCCTGTCTGTAATGTCAGCGTTTAATTCTTTAAGCAATTTTACGTGTCCGGACGAAATTTTTTCGTCTCCGTAACTCGATAACTTAAAAAAATCCACTTCACACTTAATATTTACATTTTTAATTAAATCTGCCAAAAAAATAAACGAGCCGTTTAGCACACCAATTAATATTGGTAATTTACTTCTATAATCTTTAGAAATTTTTTTGCCGAGTTCAACATTTCTTTTTTGAATTTCTTCTTCTGTAATCAAGGGAATAAATTTTTCATTTCCAACGTGAATACAATCTTCTTTTTTTTTATCTATTTTATCCATAATCTAAATATTTTTTTTGAATTCTTTAAAATGCGGAAACGATTATCAATTCTATGACCAACTACCCAAATAATTTTGTTTCCATTAATTAAAACAAGCTGTTCTTTTTTTTTGTTTGAAGGAACTTTTTGCTCGGTGAGAAAATCAGAAACTTTCTTGAAATTTTTCATGCCAAGCGGAATAAATTTATCTCCGTTTTTCCAACTACGCAATATAAAGATATCCTCTAAATTATCCGCCGAAATTATTTCCGAAAATTGATTGAAGGTATAATTATTATTTTTGTTTCTCAATTTTGTTATACGCAAAACGCCAATTTTTGTTTCAACAGATTCATTCAAAGAAAATTGATGCTCAATAGTTCCTGAATTTGTCTTTTTTACAAAGAGTACAATACTGTTTCTTTCCCGTACAGCGGTTAAATTATTTTTAAATAATATACGCTTTCCGGTTTGATTTGCAAGTAAGGCATTTAGTTTCAAAGAATCTTTAAAATTAAACTCTACCGAAAAATATTTTTGCAATAAGTTTTTTAATATTTCACTTATTAAAACATCGGTATAGTGTTCTGTAATTGTTAGATCAATAGTAAGTGTATCATTTTCAAAACGAGTAAATTCTTTCTCGGCATTTTGCAGTAGGGAACTTATCATACGCGAATAATTCTTGAATATATCCGAAAATTTAAAAACCGATTCCGAAAATGATGAATTGATATTTTCGCGTAGTGAAGGAATAATTTGGTTCCGAATAAAATTTCTGCTGAACGAATCATCAAAGTTTGTAGAATCAACAGAAAATGGAATTTTCCGGTTCTGCAAATACTCGGTTATTTCGGATTTACTTAGAATCAAAACAGGACGAATTATATTTTCACGTTTATATGGAATACCCGCCATTCCGGAAATTCCGGAACCACGAGCAAGATTAAATAAAACCGTTTCGGCGTTGTCATCAATATTATGAGCTGTTGCAATTTTATTTATGTCATTTTTTTTTGCAATCTTTTTTAATGAAGCATAACGCAAATTTCTTGCAGCCTCTTCAATAGAAAGTCCATTTTTTTTTGCAAATGATTTTACATAAACGCGTCTTGTAAAAAAGGGAATCCCCATTTTTTTACAAATGTTTCTTGAAAATTCTTGATCAAGATTTGCTTCGTGACCGCGAAGGGAATGATTAATGTGTGCAGCCGAAACGGATATTTTAAATAGATTTTTAAATTTACTTAAAAAGGTAAGTAGAAAAACCGAATCCGCCCCACCGCTTAGGGCAATAAGAATATTGTCTTGCGGCTCAATTAGTTTTTGAGACTTGATAAAGTTAATTACTTTTTGTTCGACTGTTTTATAATTCATATCAATACGTTTTTTTATAATAAACGAATTAAAAATTACAGCTGCAAAAATTAAATTATAAAATTTACAGTAATATTGTATTAACAACTAATTCGCTTGCAGCGGACTTGTTTTTTTGTAAAGAAATTAAAATGTATTTTAATTATCAATTACCAATTA
>VAPK010452340.1_pt1 | contig 10519 bp, 7 predicted proteins | sample 3395031 | NCBI WGS metagenome assembly VAPK01 (sample SAMN08290443, study PRJNA428436) | hydrothermal vent metagenome | isolation source: Deep-sea hydrothermal vent chimney 1 | place: Pacific Ocean: Juan De Fuca Ridge
TCAACTTGGCTGCGTGATTATTTGTACTTCAGTTTAGGTGGTAATCGTATTTCAACAATTCGAACAAGTGTTAACTTAATGATCACCATGTTAATTGGTGGACTATGGCATGGTGCATCATGGTTGTTTGTAATTTGGGGTGGTTTGCATGGTTGCTATTTGATAATTGAACATAAAATCAGGACATTGCACATAAAAGAAGTGGCAGTCATTACCCAATTCTTAATAATTATATTGACGTATATTGTAGTTTCTCTTACATGGGTGTTTTTTAGATCTGAAAACATACATGATGCAATGACTATTTTCAGTAATATTTACAATGCCCCACCAGTGAAGCAATCTTTGGAAAACGGGCTTACGGTATCTGAAATTAATACATCACTTTTGGTTACTGTTTTGCTTCTATCTTGGCATTATTACATAAGAAAAAGCAGCATTGAAAACTTCTATCACAAAATTCATCCAGTGTTTAGATCTGTCATATTATTATCACAAATAGCTATTATTTTTCTATTTTCTTCTGGAGATGATCGTGCGTTTATCTACTTCCAGTTCTAACGACAGATTGCCCAAAGGCCACTGGCCAATAATCTGGTTTTGTTCATTGGTCTTATTTCTTCTAGCTGTTTTGTTCGTAGAATATGATATTCGAAAATCGGGTTGGAGACCATCAGTGGTTGATTCAGAAAGGCTTTGGGCTCAACAACGCAAACGTGCTTCAGATTTAAAGGATCAGGCTATCATTTTAGTTGGGGCATCTAGAATTCAACTAGACATGGATCTGGACGTTGTTAGAAAAATTTCAAAACTTGAACCAGTACAATTAGCAATAGATGGGTCACCATTTATGCCTGTATTACAGGATCTTGCACAAGATCCAAATGTAACGGGTACTATTATCGTTTCCGTTAATACCAATCTGAGCATCGATGAAAAGTCACGTTCATCATCGTGGGTGAAGTATTATGAAAATAACATAAAAAATAATGATAAAGAACCTTATAAAGTAATCAATGACGCAATCACGATATTCTTTGAAAACAATATGGTCACACGGCTAGAAGGTGCCAAGCCGTATACTGTTATCTCTGCATTAGCATTTAAGGAAGCTTCATTTGGTAACTATTTAGTGACACATTTTGATAGATCGAGAGATGCAGATTATAATAAAGTTAAAATGCCACAATTTTATATGCAAAGATTGCAAAGACATTATGGTAAAAATATACCAAGAGGAAAAGTCTCAATTGAAGAGTTTTTTTCAACGTATGAGAATAAAATTAATAATATTAAATCTATTAATAATAGTGACTATGTAGATAAAATAAACTATTTAATAAGTTTAATTAACATAATTGAAGATCGAGGTGGGAATGTTGTGCTTGTCCGTTTTCCGACAAGTAAGCTAATATGGGACATTGATCACAAGAAATATCCTAGAGAAAAGTTTTGGAATGAACTCACAAAGTTACATAAACGATCAATACACTTTTCTGATTATCCATCGCTGTCTAAATTTGATCTACCTGATGGATCACACCTTGATATTCGTGACAAAAAAGAATTTACAGAGTCGTTGATGAGGGTGTTTCTTGACGTGAACAGATTTTCGCAACATAGACTGTAAGTGTATCTATTTAGGAAGCTGGTAGTTACATAAAAACCCGTACTTGTCAAAAGCCTATATTAAAATGGACAAATATTAGCATGCTTTGGTCAAAAAGTGGCCTTGAACTAAAGAAAATATCGTGTGCTGAAAGCCTGGGTTTCTTTACATATGGGATAGGCCATCGACTGCTCTAACAGAGATGTGTTGATATGCAAAGGCTACATGACATAGAGAAAAAACATGTCTTCGTGTATGAAAGTGTTTCGAGCTATGTGCAATGAGTCGTCTTGTTATTCCACATCGTATGATGAGGTGAATTATGCTATGTTTCAGCTATATTTTCTATACTAAATGATCTTGTAAACTGGCGTCGCGCCTTAGAATAAATGATACTACTCTAGTGTGAAATGTATAATGGTTGTGTCTAGAGTTTATATTCTATATGCTTTCGCGTTTTTTATCATAGAGTAGGTATCTGAAAAATACAGCACTAATATCTAATGATATGAATTAATAAGCCTATATTTAAATCAATGTGTTTGCAGAATACGTTGGCTGCCTACTGAAAGAGCATAAAAAAGGACATCAACAACCGCTGACCATAAGCGGCTCAAAATAGTAAGTGCTGCTGCTACTTCTGTTGGTAGAATTAGAGTAAGCAACACAAGAAGCATTCCATCTCTAACACCTAGGCCGCTGGGAATAAGTGGCGTGGCCATGCCGATGGCACCAGATAAATTGTAAGCACCTACAAGGTAGAGATATAAACTTGAAGGAATGGCAGGGTCAACAGCTTTTGCTAAAAGATAAAATGATGATCCTGACAGAATTGCTCCGATTGAATAGAGAATAAAAGATCTATAGGTAGCTAAGCCATTGATGATCAGTTCTGGTCCAGGTTCTTTTTTCTTTATAAGTAGATGAGCTTTTCGCAATAGAACGTTAAATATTCTTGGGCTCAATATGAATAGGCTCATGATAGCTATGGTTATTAGAGCTAGCTTGAAAGTGCTTGAAATTATATCAATGCGGGTGTCTAGCCCGAGCAGCAACATTGAAACCACGAGTAGAGCAACAATTTGCATACCACCTTCGAGTAAAGATGAAACAGCGAGTCGGCTTTTTGATATTCCCAAAGCGTTTGCTAAATAAATTTTAGCAGCTATCCAGGTAACAGTTCCGGGTATGTATCTTCCCATCCATGCTTTAGAATAAACAGAGCATAGAATACTAAAGCTTGGAAGTGCAGTGCTTCCCAAATCCCCCAAGATGCCTCGCCAGATAAAGACGCCCCAATAACGAAAGCTCATTGCAGTAATTGTTGCTAGAAGTAGCAATGGCAAGTTTAAAGTCAACCTAGAGAGCTTAGAAAAATCAATATTAATTAGGAATATACTAAAAAATACAATTATCAATACAAGAAATAGTAAGTGAAATAGTCTATTATCGGGCTGTTTCATTTCTATTTCTGCTTAAAATTATCTTCGACAAACGAATTTAAGTCTGACAGATTAAGTTTTCTAGTATTAACGTATGTCAGCTTTTCAAATTTTTCGATAAGTCTTTTAATTACTTTTTCTTCTAGTTCGATCACTTTTTCAGTTGCTTCCTTGTTATCTAGAAGTTGATATAAACTGTCATTAAGATCCGCAGATTCCATAATTTCTCTTGCAATCTGGAGAGAATTTGATTGATTGATTGTCTTTTCTGTGGCCGCATCTCCTTGTTTTACAAGAAAATAGATGCCTCTATAGGGCACAGCTTGACCGAAAGGATTGTGGTCAAAGATTTCATTTGCATGCACACGCGTTGAAATAAGAAATTCAGTGCGGAAGATTTTTTCTAAAAAGAGTCTCAAAATATTTTTTGTGTAAATAGCCAATTTATAGCTGAACGGAACGTTTGCACCATATAAATTGTTGATATTATATGTGAAGAGATGTAGCGGACGTTGGTATGGATAAACCATCTGTTTGTCGATATCTACAAAAAGCAAATCATCTCCGAGTAATTGATAGCCATAATTTAGAAGAGCGATACTAAATGTTGTTTTTCCTGTTCCCCCATATGCTGGAAACAAGTAGCCATTTTCCTGATCACACACACCACCTGCATGCATAAATATTACATTTTGTTGCAATAACTTAAGATACATAATAGGTTCTAGTACCTGTGCTTGCAAGAATACAGCGATTGCATTCATGTAAATTTTATCGATAATGTGTGTTTCAAAATATATGATTGTTTCGTTAGAATCCAGGTATCTTACAAGGTAATTGAAGGTAAAAAGTTTTTTTATATGGACGGTTCGCCTAATGTCGGCATTTTCTTCAGATGGAAGATTTTTAACGGTTTTTACTATGATCGAGGGCGCATTCTTACATAGTGATGTATTATTAGAAATTCGTAGATACTCATTGTTAAAATATTTTTCATATCCCCTATGATTGTCGGCATCTATGATTATATTTAGTCGGTCGTAAAAATTAAAATTCATTACTGATGGCACCTTTCAAAAAATGGTAATATCTACTTGCAATTGCATTCCAACTAAATTGCAACGCTAATCTTTTATTTTCTTTTTTAATTGTTCTTAATTCGCTATCTGTAAGATTTGTAGCAAGGATAAGTTTAGCTTTCAGGTCTTCGGCTGACTTCTGAGCAAATAAAAATCTATCTTCATTGACTCCAAATATAACTTCGCCACCTGAAACATTGCTTGACAGTATTACTTTTCCTGCCGCCAATCCCTCCATTAGTACAACTGGAAAGCCTTCGCTATCTCCGGAGTTATCAATAATAGATGGTAAGCACAAAAAATCAGCAAGGGTGAGAAGTCCATGTTTTTCATCACCATGAACGAAACCTGTGAAAACCACATTGTTGAGTTTTAATGACCGGGCTTTTGTTATTAAATCATCTTTCAGTTGTCCATCTCCGGCAATAACAAGTTGTAAATTATCGCGTAGATTCTTAGGAAGCAGAGAAAATGCTTCCAGCAAATAGACTACTCCTTTTTTCTCTGTTAGTCGTCCCAGAAAGAGAATAATAGGGTTATCATTGAGAGAGTGTTTTCTCTTGATTTTGTCTAAGGTTAATAATTTTAATGAAGGGTTATTTATTTTGACTCCCATTGGAATGATCATTAATTTTCTTGAGTGTACCTTTATCCACTCTTCCTCACTAAAGAAGTCAATTAACTTATTAGCTGTTCTCTGCGAAACTGCTGTATATGAACTAGAGCTCATACACACCCATTTAACTATGTGTTTTGAAAAAGGAACTATTTTCAGTACAGAGATATCCGACGCATGTGTGGTAAAAACAAATGGAATTCCAGTCAGTCTTGAAACTAAGGCAGTTGTGATGGCTTGTGGAGTGAACCAGTGAGCATACATCAGATGGGGCTTTTCTTTTCTGGCAAGTTTCCAGAGCGATAGAAATTGAAAAAGGAATAAAAAAGGAATTTGGCAATAGAGTAGTTTATTTGCTTTTAGTGCTGGTAGTACACCCCGACCTGTAAGGAGTTCGAAGCGGAACGGCCAGAAATAGTGAAAACGTATTTCATTGTAGTAGTTATTTTTTTCAATTTTGTGAATTGTGCGACTATAGTGATTGTGGGGAGCATGAACAATAATACATAAGTCAGTGTTGAACTTTTTCAAGTATATTGCTTGTTCCTTGACAAAGGCTGGAACTTCGTCAGAATCTGAAGCTGGAAGAGTGGAGGTTGTTATAAGTAACTTCACTATCTTATTAGGTTTTGAATAGTCGTTAATTACATGCAATATTGCTAGAAGTGAGAATATTATTCCTCAACGAATTCAACATGGATACGTCTAGTTTAGATTGTTAGAGCTTATCATGGGTGAAATTCTGGTAAGAAATTCAGAATAATCATAAAAGCTAGTATCAGAAATTTTGTTTGCCTGGGCAAATTTTGTACGGGCTTTATCAAATTGAAGTAATTCAACATGATACTCTACCATTAAAAAAAGAGGGATTGGGTTTTTCTTGTAAGCTAGAAAGCTTCGCTCTAAAGCAATGATAGATAAATCATTATTTCCAAGTTCATGTTGGTAGTGACCCTCGTAAATGTGTATTTTTTGTAAGTCTATATTTTTCAATTTTGTTGATTTTGTGATGGTAGATAGAAAATCAACAAATTCAGTCTTAGAAAACAAGCATTTATTGTCAAGACCAAGGTTAGCCATAGTAATAATTCCTTCCATTTCATATGTGCCGATTTTTATGTTCTTATTATTTTTTATTAAATCATGAAAAACTCCCGCCCTAAGTTTATTATCTTTATGGCATTTAATGTAGAGTCTTTGTAAATCGAAACCTATGCCATTTAAATCATTTAAATACTTTAATGCTGTGTCGTATTTTTTTGCAGAGGTATATGTTTCAGCATGAATAATTTTTAGGTGTTTTGAGTGAGGATGTATCGATAACATGTATGGATACATCGTGTTCAAGTTAGTCCATATTGACGAACGGTATAATGTAAGGCTCGACAGTGTTAGACATATCGTAATAAAAATATATTTGTTGAGTTTTATAATGGTTAAAAAATAAGATAAAGCAAGGATTATACCCCACATACCAATGTAATTTCTATGTTCAAATGCGATTTCCAGTGGAAATATAGTTGATTCAAAAAGATGAGATGTAAAAAAGAAAAGCAACCCAAAGCCTAATGTAGGGTATTTGTTGAATTTACTAAAAGATATATATATAAGCGATACTATTGACACAATAGATGTTAGCGTTGTCAGTGGATGTAGTAAATTATTAGATATAATAATGTCATCATGAAAAAACCCCATACTTGATGGCAGTGGAATTATTATTTGTGCCATGTAATATATTACAACTCTTGATTCAGTTAGCAGCCGTTCGTATATGGTAAACTCTCTTGTATTGTAACCATTTAATATTAATAGATCTCTATAGTATAATAATATAATCAGGCCTGCAAAGACTGACAATACCATTAAGCTATTGTATATTTTTATAGTTTTTGAAAGTCGAGTAATTGTAATCTTATTTTCACGTATTACATATAATGTCAGCAATAATATATATATAGGATATAAAGCAGCATTTTCTTTGCTAAACAATGCTAATGGGAAAAACAATAAGGCTGATGACAATAATGAAATAACGCCTGATCTGTTTTTCAGCTCCTCGTTCAATCCATGTAGATAACAAGCAAGTGCGCTCATTGTAAAAAATGCACTTAAAATTGTCATTCTTTGTACGAGATATAAAACTGTACTTACGTGCAAGGGATGAAGAAGCCATATTAACGATATAATACTGCTTAGATATGTTATATGTTTTTTATTATTTCTACTGTCGAATGATAAAAATAATCTGGTTATGAAAAATATTGATACCCCACAAAGTATATGTAGAAGTACATTTGTTGTTTTCCAGTACCATAGATCATTTCCTGATGTGGCAGCATTAAATATAAATGATATCATCGAAACAGGACGATTAAGGGTCCCGCTATTACTGAGTATAAATTGCTTGTAGTTGCTTGCCCAATTGTCATTGTTAACGCCATCAATAATTGGCATTAATTGCGGCCAATCATCCAGCATAAGTGGCCCAGATAATCCGGGAAAATAAATCATAAATATAATAAATGGAGCTATTATAAAAGGCGAAGGATGTAATTTATTCATTTCTATATTGTTTTATCGATTTCGCTAATCGTAATTCCAGGGAATTTATTTCTTTAGGGTATAAACTGGAGAATGAATTATTTAGCTTGGAAATCCATATTCCTGCTGTATTATGATCGCCATGAGATAAAGCTAAATTAACCACATTAATAGAAAACTTTATCTCTGCTGGACTCGTATTTGCTGCTATAGTTGAGAATACTAAAGCTTGTTTGTAATTGTTTCCCTCGTTAAACAGAAAAAGAGAGGTGATCATTAAAAAATATGATTTTGATTGTTTGGCATCATCTAAGCGCTGATTACTAAGTGCTGATTCTATGATGGTGATAAGGTCTTGTTTTTTTATTGGGCATGTCTTATTTAAATAACATTTAATTAATGTATCCATCCAAACGACATTGACTGCATACACTGCATTTGTTGTTAATCTGTAACTTAGCTGATCAATTAATTCATTTTTTACAGGGAGATCCTTTTTTACGGATAAATAAAGTAATGCGAAAAGTGAATCTGCTCTTTTTGTGTCTAATTCTGATGCCCGTTGGAAAGCTATTTGGGCTTTTGCTATGTTGTTTGGTGTATTTGTTTTGAAGTATTGACGTCCCAGCTCGTAATGTGCAGCAGCTGATTTTGGATGGTTTTCGATATCAACTAGTGCATGTTGTATCCCACTGCCCCATGTCAATGCTCGTTGCGCAGTCATAAATCCTAATATTGATAAGTATATACTGATACTAACGATTACTATAGTTTTACTAACTTGTCTTGCGCTAAAGATAATTGAAAAAATAGCTAATAATACCCAGAAACTACCGAAGTAATTTCTGTGTTCAAACGTTAGCATTAAAGGCATGATTGTAGACTCTAACAAATGTGACGCGTAAAATAAACTAAACCCTAGTACCAAGAGGGTGTGCTTTTTTGTTTTCCATAAACATGCCAGTACACTAATGAATAATATATGGCCAATGCCTGCTACCAGTGGGAGCGTGTGATCTAAAATATTCGTAGAGAGTTCGATGTCATCATGAAAGAATCCTAAATTATTATTGTTTGGTAAAATGATCCAATAAAGGTACATCCACACGATTCTTAATTCAGTTAGTACTCTTTCGTACATGTTAAACTGTGTCGCACTATAGCCTCTTAATATCCAGTCTGGGCTAAATATAGTGTATATAGTAACAATTAATACTGGGATAAATAAAAAAACTGAAAAGAAAACAAACAGTATTCTATTGTATTTATTTGTGTGCATTACTTCTTTATATAACACACATTCAATGATAAATAAATATAAAAACAACAAGGCAGAATTTTCTTTAGAGAAAACGCCTAGTATCCCAAAGATAACTACTGAGACCAGATAGACACCACCTTTCTTAAAGTGATTGTTGTTTATTTCTTCGCGTGCTCTTAAATAAAGATATATCGCACAAATTGTAAACAACATAGCTAAGCTTGTCATTCGTTGGACAACATACAATACAGCAGTCAAGTTCACTGGGTTAATACCCCAGGCTATCGCAACAATAAATGCAAGATTACGATTGCTTATAGAAAGCTTTACAGATTTAATATTATTAAGTAATAGCAGGCATAGGTAATAAATTCCTAGACTGTTGACAAGGTGTATTGCTACATTAGTTAGTTTATAACTGAAAGGATTTAATCCTGAGAGGTAGTGGTTGATTGCGAAGCTCATCATACTAATGGGGCGTCTCAATTTTCCACTGCTGCTTGATAGTGATGCTTTTGTAATGCTCTCTACATCAAGAGAGTTGATATGTAACCTTTCGTTCAATACAATGTTAGGGTAATCGTCAAACTGAAATTGACCATTGATTCCCTGGAAATATATAAGAATTATTATTAGCCCAATTAATACTGGATGGATTATTTTCATAGGGCTTTCATATTATTTAGAACAAAAAAGCACTCATGCTTTGACACATGAGTGCTTATACTCTAATGAATGTTAGAGATTATCCTCTGCAGTTAGCTGGACGATATTTTGCTTGCAAATTACCGCCTGTGCATCTCCATCGTACGCCACTTGTTGATGTGCCGGCTCCGTTGAAATCTAACTCATCGTTTGAACCTGTAACTACACCAGATCCCAATTCTCTATATGTGATTTTAACTTCTGCATTATTCGCATCAGTTCTGGTAAATTCTACTGCTGATACATATGGGGAAGTGATGCCAACGCTCATACCTGCTTGTGTCGCTGTGGAAGGCATTGAACCTTGTGTTACAAAATATTCAGAGACTGATGATTTTGCAGATGACGCAAGCCCCATTCCTTCAGATACTTTCGCTCGTAGCGTGTAATCACTGTAAGCTGGAATCGCAATTGCTGCCAAAATACCGATGATCGCTACAACGATCATTAATTCGATTAGTGTAAAACCTTTTTGATTCTTTATCATCATTTATTTACCTCTTTGGGTGTGGTTAATTAATTGTGTCACTTGCATATTGCAAATTTCAATTAAGTTAATGCAGGGGCTGTGCCAGCTCTGTTGTTGTTGTTGCAGTGATCTGCTGTTAAACTCGTAACCATCTGTATTAAATGGAAATATATTCATATTTCTTTCCTGTGGTTCTGTATCCGCTCTGATGTTACTACTACCAATCCCGATCTATTTGACGCTTTATCTGTCAAGTTTTGTTCATAAGTGACAAATTTTGTCACTTTATTGACGGATTACGTTCAGCGGTTCCATTTTGCATGCTAATGGTGCTTGTTTGGTCATTGAAGATCACTTTAGTCTGATTGTTTACACTGTTAATTAGAAGCATACAAAGATTTCATTTCCTCCAGTTCCTTGCTCGCTGTTGATTTAATCGTTTCTGCATAACCTTCAGTACAAGCGTGCTAGGAGGCTGTCCGAGAATAGAGAACCTACTGCGGAAAAGCTGAATTTGACCAGCTTTTCCCATTATTTTCGTTAAATAGCACAACTAGTCGCCTCAAATAATGAAAAAATCTGGCTCAAATCAGCTCTCCCTCGCTACGGTTTCTATTCTCGGACAGCCTTCTAGAGTTTCAGAGTGACACTGAATTAAAAAAACGCTCTGCACTCTATATAGAATAGCTGAGACATGTCTGTTGCTGTTTTAATCTGCATCTGTGGCTATACTTAATCTGGATGAAGGATTTGTGATAGCTTACTTTAGGAATTGGGAGAAATTATGGAAACAA
>VAPK010490841.1_pt1 | contig 10519 bp, 8 predicted proteins | sample 3395031 | NCBI WGS metagenome assembly VAPK01 (sample SAMN08290443, study PRJNA428436) | hydrothermal vent metagenome | isolation source: Deep-sea hydrothermal vent chimney 1 | place: Pacific Ocean: Juan De Fuca Ridge
CTTGCCTTTTTAAGGCGTTCCTGCAAGGCGCTGTTTTTTTCCACATCTCCTCCCTCTGCAAACAGACGCAAAAGTTGATTTTGGAATTTTCCGGCTACTTCTGTGATTTCAGCTTTGGCCTGCCGGGTGATTTCGCGAAACAGTTCTACGGGATTTCCCTCCAGACTACTTTCATGTTCGTGCGAAATTTTAACGGCATAATAGAGCTGTCGTTGCAGAGATTCAAAATCGAAAAGCATTGTAAGTAGTTGTTGCTCATACGCTTTCCTCGATGCTTCAAGCTCGGCACTGTCCGGTTGGTTTTCCTCATAATGTTTTGTGAACCGGTCGATGGTCTGGTCGTATTTGATACTTTGTGAAAGCACCGGCGTACTCAGCACCAGACCTTCCAGCGACTTACAACGGCTGAGCGCCACATAAACCTGTCCGTGGGCAAACGCTTCCTGTGCATCGATCACGGCCTTCTCAAAAGTCAACCCCTGACTTTTGTGAATGGTGATGGCCCAGGCCAGTTTCAGCGGAAGCTGGGTAAAAGTGCCTTCCACGGTTTCTTTGATTTCCTTGGTTTCGTCATCCAATGAGTATTTCGCCTTTTCCCACTCCAGCGGTTTCACGGTAATGGACTCTTCATCGCCTTCACATTGAACGACAACGGTATCCTTGTCAATTTCGGTAACGGTACCAATTTTCCCATTGTAGAAAAGTTTTTCCGGATTTGGGTCGTTCTTGACAAACATCACCTGGGCGCCCTCTTTCATCGTCAGTTTGGCATCGGTGGGGTAAGTATATTCGGGGAAGTTACCCCATACAGTTGCATCAAAAGTGTAAGACTTTGCCTTAATCCTGTCTAACCGTGAGTCATTGATTTGATGTGCTTTGTAGTTGTGCGTGGTCAGGATAATGTATCCGGAATTGTCTGCATTGAAATCAGGTTTATACCTCGCTTTCAGCGCGTCGATGACTGTATTATCCAATTGATTATCACGGATTTTGTTGAGTAAATCGATAAAAATTTTGTCTTTTTGCCGGAACACATGCTGAAGTTCAATACTTACATAGTCGGTCTTTTGCAGTGCCAGGCTACTGAAAAAATAGGGGGTTTCATAATATTTTCGCAACAGTTGCCATTCGTCCTCTTTTACCACAGGCGAAAGCTGCTGCAGGTCTCCAATCATCAACAACTGAACACCGCCGAAGGGCAGGTTTCTGTTGCGAAACCGGCGCAATGTGTTGTCGATGGCATCCAGCAAATCGGCACGTACCATGCTGACCTCGTCAATTACCAGCAAATCCATGCTCCGGATGATGTTTATCTTTTCTTTGCTGAAACGGTTGACTTTTGTCTGCCTTACACCGTCGATGATTTCCGTGGGTTGGTAATCGGGAACCAGCGGGCCGAAAGAAACCTGAAAAAAGGAATGGATGGTCACACCCGCCGCGTTAATGGCTGCCACACCGGTGGGCGCTGTTACTACCAAACGTTTGGGTGAATGCTCTTTCAGGTTGTGCAAAAAAGTGGTTTTTCCTGTCCCGGCTTTCCCGGTAAGGAAAATGTTTCTCCCCGTAAACTGCACAAAATCGTAAGCAAGCTGTAATTGTGTGTTGGTTTTGTAATCCATTTGAATGATGATAGGCTGATAACAAAGACAAAGGTAGGTTTTTTATTGGGAGGAATATTGACTTTCACTGAATTATTTTTCACACACCTGCTCTTCTTCCAGACGTTTATCTCCGGGTCAATGGCAATGACCTGTGCGGTGGAATTGACGTGGAAGTCCGAATGAGCCGTTTTTTTCCAATCTCATCCCCGCACTTTTCTTACTTTTGAAAAAAATATTGCCATGTACCTAACCGATCGAGAATTGTTTTACCGTCATTTGGCTGTTCCAGCCGAAATACCTGAAGCATTGGAAATCGTACGTGCCGAAGGAATATATCTTTATGATGATCTGGGAAACGAATATGTTGACCTGGTCTCCGGCGTTTCGGTGAGTAACGTGGGTCACCAGCATCCGGCGGTAGTGAAAGCCGTCAAAGAGCAAGCCGAAAAATATATGCATCTGATGGTTTATGGAAAATATATCCAGTCGCCGCAGGTGCGCCTTGCCGGCAAAATGGCCGAAAACCTGCCATCGTCGCTTGACTCCGTTTATTTTGTGAATTCCGGTAGCGAAGCTATTGAAGGAGCACTGAAACTGGCCAAACGTATCACCGGGCGTACGGAAATGATTGCTTTTAAAGATGCTTACCACGGACATACCCACGGTGCTATGAGCATGCTCGGCAACGAGAAAATGAAATACGCTTTTTATCCTTTGTTACCCGATATTCGCTTTTTACATTTCAATGTGCTTGAGGATTTGGCGCAGATTACTAAAAAAACGGCTTGTGTCCTCATCGAACCTATTCAGGCCGAAGCCGGTATTCTCATACCCGATATGGTGTACATGCGTGCTTTGCGAGACCGCTGCACGGAAACAGGTGCTATTTTGATATTCGACGAAGTACAAATGGGTTTTGGCAGGACAGGGAAACTCTTTGCTTTTGAGCATTTCGATGTGGTTCCGGATATTTTGTGTCTGGCGAAAGCCATGGGCGGTGGCATGCCCATCGGCGCTTTTGTCTCTTCCAAAGAGCGGATGCTGCTGCTGACGCACCATCCTGATCTGGGACATATCACCACTTTCGGAGGACATCCTGTAAGCTGTGCCGCCGCACTGGCCAGTTTCGACATTATTCTTCGTGATAAATTACACGAAAAAGCTCAGGCCAAAGGCCGTTTGTTTGTGAGATGGCTGGATGGCCATCCTCTCGTGAGGGAAATCCGGCAAATCGGACTTATGCTTGCCGTGGAATTGGTGGATGAGGTTACCACGGACAAGGTAGTACACGAAATGTATAAAAACCGGTTGATTGTTGACCGGTTCCTGTTCAGCGATACCAGCTTTCGCATTGCGCCGCCGCTTACTATTACAGAGACGGAAATCAAAATGATTGCTGATAAAATTTTAGACAGCTTTAACCAAATTAAATAATTGCTTTATGAGAAAATTTTACTTAACTCTTCTTGCCGTACTCTTTGTTTTCGGCGGAACTACGTATGCTCAGGATCGGGTGAGCAGTCTGAACTTTGAGACCCGTTCCGAGGTGATTGCACAACATGGCATGGCAGCTACCAGCCAGCCGTTAGTTACACAAATTGCACTCGATATCTTAAAAAAGGGCGGTACTGCTGTTGATGCCGCTATTGCTGCCGATGCAGCCCTCGGACTTATGGAACCTACCGGCAGTGGTATGGGTGGCGACCTGTTTGCCATTGTATGGGATGCCAAAACACAAAAACTTTACGGTCTGAATTCCAGCGGTCCTTCGCCTAAATCATTAACGCTGAAATATTTCAAAGACCACGGCTACAAATTTATTCCTGCTCACGGACCTCTGCCTGTGTCGGTACCGGGTTGTGTGGATGGATGGAACGAACTGCACAAACGTTTCGGGAAACTTCCCATTAGTGAAATTCTTCAGCCGGCCATCAATTATGCCCGCGAAGGTTATCCCGTAACAGAGCTTATCGCCTATTACTGGGGCCTGAATGCGCGCATTTTGAAAAAATATCCGGGTTTTGCCGAAGAGTATATGCCCAATGGGAAAGCCCCTGTAAAAGGACAGGTTTTCAAAAATCCCAACCTGGCTAATACTTTGGAGCTATTGGCAAAAAAAGGACTCAGAGAGTTTTATGAAGGGAAACCTGCCCGGGTGATTGATAAATATATGCACGAAAATGGTGGTTTTTTGTCTTACAACGATTTGGCTTCATATCATGCCGTATGGGTAAAACCGGAAAGTACTAATTATCGTGGCTACGATGTGTGGGAACTGCCTCCCAACGGTCAGGGAATTGCCGTTTTGCAAATGCTGAATATGTTGGAGAACTTTGATATAAAATCCATGGGATTTGGTAGTGCGGCTTACATCCATTTGCTTACCGAAGTGAAAAAGATAGTTTATGAAGACCGGGCAAAATTTTACTCTGATCCGAAGTTTAACAAAATTCCGGTAGAACAACTAATTTCCAAAGCGTATGCCAAAAAGCGGTTGAAGTTATACAATCCGCATCATGCAGCCAAATATTATCCTGCCGGTCAGCCGGAACAGGGGAACACCGTTTACCTGACCGTTGCCGACCAATATGGAAATATGGTTTCGCTGATACAGAGCAACTACCGCGGTTTGGGATCCGGCATGACACCGCCGGGGCTGGGATTTATATTGCAGGATCGTGGAGAACTTTTCTCGCTGAAACCAGGACAGTTTAACACTTATGCACCCGGCAAACGACCTTTCCACACAATCATACCGGCTTTTGTCACCAAAGACGGAAAGCCTTGGCTAAGTTTCGGCGTGATGGGAGGAGCCATGCAGCCACAGGGGCAGGTTCAGATTCTTGTTAATTTGATAGATTTTGGTATGAACCTTCAGGAAGCAGGCGATGCCCCGCGTATTCGTCATGATGGATCTTCGCAACCTACCGGTACGAAAATGAAAGATGGTGGTTGGCTCAACATGGAGAGCGGCTTTAGCTATGATGTTATCCGGAAGCTTATGCAAATGGGACATCGGGTGCGTTTTTCGTTAGGCGGCTACGGCGGTTACCAGGCCATCATGTGGGATGCAAAAAATAAAGTTTATTATGGTGCTTCCGAGTCGAGAAAGGACGGAGAAGCAGCGGGGTACTAGATATTTATAAAATAAAACATGCAGGAAAAGACAACAAAGATTATTGAAGGAATAAAGTCGGTCATCGGAAAGGAGGAACAGCTTTCCCCATCGCCGTTTATGAACTGGCTGAAACCGGTGGCTGTGGCTGCCGAATACGGTTCGCTGACGCTTGAATACAAAATCAGGAAGGAGATGACCAATCCTATGGGGCATCTTCACGGCGGCGTTATTGCCGGAATTATTGATGACATCATGGGCGCCACTGTTTACAGTCTTGAAAAAAGCGACTATTTTGTGACAGTAAACCTGTCGGTGGATTATTTTGCGCCCGCCATACTCGGAGATGTCATCCGTGCCACTACTAAAGTGGTGAAAGAGGGGAAAACGGTTATTAACGTGGAATGTGAGTTGTGGCATCCGGCCAAAAGACGGTTGCTGGCCAAAGCCAGTTCCAACCTGATGCGTGTGCGTTAACCATGTCTGTTTTTCAGCTCTCCGAAGAACCTGTTTTTCCGCGGCCTGACCTTGCCGACCCGGACGGACTGCTGGCTATTGGTGGCGATCTCTCTCCACAGCGTCTTATTCAGGCTTATGCAGCAGGTATTTTCCCCTGGTACAGTGAAGGTAGCCCTATCTTGTGGTGGTCACCTGACCCGCGCATGGTACTTTTTCCCGAAGAGTTCAAAAGGCATAAAAATCTTCACCGGCTGGTGCAAAGTGGCAAGTTCACTGTTACAATGGATACGGACTTTGTGGGCGTTATCAAAGCTTGCAGCCGGATGGTACGAGAAGGGCAGGAGGGTGGAACCTGGATAACCCAGGAGATGCGACAGGCTTATCTCCGGTTGTTTGAGTTGGGTTATGCTCATTCGGCAGAGTGTAGGCTCGATGGAAAACTTGTGGGCGGATTGTATGGCGTGGCGCTGGGAAAAATATTTTTTGGCGAGTCCATGTTCCATTACGTTACCGATGCTTCCAAAGTGGCGTTGTGGTACTGGGTAGATTATTTGCTGGAAAATAATTTTAAACTAATTGATGTGCAGCAGGATACGGCTCATTTACACAGCCTGGGTGCCCGATTGATACCCCGCAAAGATTTTCTAAAGATACTGGAAGAAAATATAGGCTAATCCCAATAACCCGCGGAATTATTAGTACTTGGTATAATCGCCCCCCGCTCTTTCATCCCTCCGTCTCTTTCATCCCTCCGTCTCTTCATCCCTCCGTCTTTTCGTCTCTCCGTCCCTCCGTCTCTTCGTCCCTCCGTCTCTTCGTCTCCTCGTCTCTCCGTCTCCCCGTCTCTCCGTCTCTCCGTCCCTTCGTCTCTCCGTCCCTTCGTCTCTCCGTCTCCCCGTCCCTTCGTCTCCTCGTCTTCTTTCAATAATATTTTCTCATATTTTCATTCTTCGTCTGTTTGGGTATTATCTTTGCTGTTTAAAAAAATCATGAGACACCTTCTTTTTGCTGCCATGTTTTTTGTTCTGATATCCTCCCTTCCCATAAGGGCAGTGGGATGCCCCATGTCCTCCGATACGGTTATCCGGCAAGCAGATTCTATCCCTTCCATTAATCTACAGGAAATTGAAATTATTTCGCGTAAAAACAGTGTTTCTTTTTGGACGCGCTGGCGGCTGAACCGGCTTATCCGGAATGTTAAGAAGGTTTATCCCTATGCCAAAACAGCCGGCGCCTTGTTACGTGCTTACAATGTAAGGCTGGAGCATGCCAAAAATGATGCTCAGCGGAAAAGGATTATGAAACAGGCAGAAAAAGAGATTAAAGCACGCTACGGCAACTCTTTGAGAAAGCTTACCTTCACGCAGGGTATTATTTTGATCAAACTTGTGGATCGTGAAACAGGAAATACTTCTTATGGTTTGTTACAACAGTTGCGGGGAAAATTTACCGCTTTTTTTTATCAGGCTTTTGCTCGTATTTGGGGCTATAATCTGAAAGCATGTTACGATCCGACAGGCAAAGACCGCAGGATAGAGGCAATAGTGAAACTCATCGAGGCGGGGAAACTGTAAAAAACATTTTCATATTCAAATCCTATGGTCAAACAGTTGTCAGGCGATTGTCAAACAGTTGTCATATCCTCACATTCAACATCCCTATTTCCCCCTTCCCTGGATGACAATCAGAACGGTGTAAATCATAATTTTAAAGTCCATAGAAAGGGACATGTTTTCAAGATAAAGCAGGTCATACTTTAGGCGGTCAACCATTTCGTCGATAGTGGATGCATAACCGTATTTTACCTGTCCCCAAGAAGTTATGCCAGGTTTTATCTTTAACAGTAGCCGGTAGTGTGCCGCTTTCTCCACAATCTGGTCAATATAAAATTGCCGTTCGGGGCGCGGCCCTACCAGCGACATTTGTCCTTTCAAAACTGTAAAAAACTGTGGCATCTCATCCAAACGAAACTTCCTGATAACCTTACCAAAAGGGGTTATGCGGGGATCGTCTTCCGAGGAGAGTTGGGGGCCGCCTTTTTCGGCATCCACAACCATCGAACGAAATTTGTACATGTAAAACGGTTTGCCCCTGTAGCCAATACGCTCTTGCCTGAAAAGTATTGAACCGGGAGAGGAAAGTTTAACCCCAATGGCTGTGAAAAGGTAAACCGGTGAGAGAAGGATGAGTACTAATGACGAGACGAAAATATCCAGCAGACGCTTCAAATATTTTTGCCAGGCCGGCATTAAGTCTGGTGAAATCTCAATGAGCGGCGTATGAAAAATGTTGGCGACTTTTACTGTTCCAAACATGATATCCTGCAACAGCGGGATAATTTTAATAATGACGTTAACTTCTTCTAACTCAATAATAATACGCTGGATAGTGTCTTTTTCGGAGCGCTCGATAGCGATGATAACTTCCTCTACCTCTTTTTCCCTTACGATATTGTTCAACTCTATGTAGTTGCCAAGGTGGGGAAGATACTTACTCATTTTGAAATGCTTCCGGTCGTGTATATTTACAAACCCGATAAACATGTTTCCCGACGAAATTTCCTGATGTTTGATAGACTGGTAAACACTTTTTGCATTACCGTTACTGCCGATAATCACGGTATTAAATCCAATTTCACCATTATGAACTTTGCGCACGGTTCGTGTGGTGAGGAAAAGCCGGAAGATGTAAGTAAATCCAAACTGTAAAGCAAATAAGACAAAGAAAGATTCATAATAGCCCAAATACCCGTGGACTTCATCATCCAGGATCAGGATGAAAAACAGGATAATCACACCAATCAAAACAGTGATCAAAGTTTGCCCCAGCTCTTTTAAACGAGCTTTCCGGTATATGCGACGGTACGAACCCGCCATAATATACAATACCATCCAAAACAAAGGAATAAGGAGTATCCCCATCCAAAATTTACGGTCATCAAAAATCTCGTTAAGATGATTGAAAATATACATGTTCTCAGTCATCTTCCGGTAGAGAAAGAACAATGTCCAGGCAAGCAGGGCGCTGAACCAGTCAAGAAAAATATATTTTGTAACCTGTAAACGTCTGTTCATCTATTATTTTCTATTTCTATTAATATAGACACTACCCATTAAAATAAGCCGAATGGGGGAAATAATATAATTGTTCATAAATATGATGTTGGTTTTCTTTTTTATGGCTAACGAAAAAGTATAAGGCTTATTGTTGATATTTTGAAGTTTCTGAATTCATCCGAAAAAGAATTATGGTGTCAGCATTTGCACCTTTTCGTCAATAAGGAAAGCGGCTTTCAGATTTTGATAGGCACTATCGAGGGATATCAATGGCTTTTTGTTTTGAATAAGTGACTGATAGAATGAGCTGAGTGCCATCAGCAGCTTGTCCTCTTTAGGGGCTTTCAGATTCTTGATAAGAAACCGATCATCAATTTTATCATTTTGCTTTCGTAGAATCTTTATACGGTGCTTTAAAAAATCGGCCTGTACGCGTGCCTGATGCTGATAAAATTTAATCCGCCGGATATTTTTGGATGCTATGCGGTTGGCAGTGAGGTTAGCGACTACACCGTTGTCAAATTCGAGGTTTGCATTGACAATATCAGGCGAACCATTGAAGACACTTACTCCCGTTGCATGTACTGTCCGGATATTGGCTTTTACAATACTTAGAATAATATCGATGTCGTGCATCATTAAATCCATGACAATGGGAATTTCTTTTCGCTGGTCTTCAAAAGCAATATGGCGTTGGGCTTCAATATACAGCGGGCGGGTAAGGCAGGGTAGCGTTGCAGTATAAGCCGGGTTGAACCGCTCGGGGTAATTTACCTGCACTCTCACATCTGCCTCCTCAGATAAGTTAATCAGTTGCAATGCTTCTGCTGGAGAAGAGACAACGGGGCTATCTATGAAAAGGTGTTTCGACTTTTTAATGGCATCGATGGCCAGTGGAAAATGGTTTAGATGGGGGGAGGCAATATCAACGACATCCGAATTCTGTAAAAGCTCCCCAAAATCTTTAAAGTAGTTCAGTCCGGCTCTTTCACAAAGTTCCCGGGTATTTTCCGAAAGAGAATCATAAATTCCGGAAATCTGAAAGCCGGCAAGAGATTGTATGGCCTTTAGGTGATTGAAGGAGATTTCATCTATACCGGCAACCCCGATTTTTATCATGGTTATTTTTTTTCAAAAATAAAGCCTGAAATGTTTAAATTCGCACCGGAAAAAAGAAATAACCAACCTCTGAATGTTAATAAATGGAAGACACTTACCGCCATAAAGGTATGCGCCGGAAATTGGTGAACGAGATACGCAAAAAAGGTATTCTGGATGAAGAAATTCTGGAAGCTGTTTACAGGGTACCACGCCATCTGTTTCTCGATTCGGGCTTTTTGAACTATGCTTACGAAGACAAGCCTTTTCCAATTGGCTCGGGACAAACCATTTCACAGCCTTACACCGTTGCTTTTCAAACCGAATTGTTGAATGTGAAGCCCGGTGTAAAAGTTCTGGAAATTGGTACAGGCTCCGGCTATCAGGCTTGTGTGCTGGCGGCTATTGGAGCAGAGGTGTATTCTATAGAACGCCAAAAAAAACTTTATGAGAAAGCCAGGAGCTTTCTTCCTGAGTTGGGTTTCAAAATAAACCTGTTTTACGGCGATGGTTATCTCGGCTTACCCGCTCATGCTCCCTTCGACGGAATCCTCATTACGGCAGCAGCTCCTGAGGTGCCGGAATGTCTGTTTGATCAGCTGAAAACAGGTGGTGTTCTGGTCTCTCCTGTAGGCCGTGGGGATATTCAAACTATGTTTCGCTATACAAAATCGGAAGCCGGAAAAATAACCAAAGAACAGTTTGGAAGCTTTCGCTTTGTCCCTATGCTGCAAGAAAAAGCAAACGATTGATGGTGTTTTCAACAGCTGTTAATAAAAAAAAATTATTCCTAAAATATTGAAAATTTGATAATTGTAATTTGGCTATAGTGAAATTGGATAATTAAATACCTAATAAGTTGTTTTTCTTAGAAAATTTTAAATAGTTTTGCCGATTATATATCCATAGCGTACATATTATAATGTTTCAATATAAATCTTGATTAAATTAAACTATTCTGATAATCTTTACATCATGATAATGAACAAGTTTGTGAATGTCAGAAGGCTGAAATCGTTTAGCCTTATAGCCTCCCTGTTTTTGTTTTTCGTCCTTTTTCTTACCTCGATTTCTACTTCTTTCGGGCAAACTGCTGATGCTGCGAAAAATTTTGCTGAATGTAGAGCTTGCCACACCATTGGCGGAGGACGGCTTGTTGGTCCTGATTTAAAAGGTGTCCCTGATAAATA
>VAPK010232921.1_pt1 | contig 10517 bp, 6 predicted proteins | sample 3395031 | NCBI WGS metagenome assembly VAPK01 (sample SAMN08290443, study PRJNA428436) | hydrothermal vent metagenome | isolation source: Deep-sea hydrothermal vent chimney 1 | place: Pacific Ocean: Juan De Fuca Ridge
ATAGGTTAATACCCCGACCCTCTGGGTCGGAAACAATAATGTTTGCAAAGCAAACTCCTTTTAATACCTCGATGGCTCTGCCTCGGGGTAGTTTATTTTTCGATTCATAATCTTTTCTGATAAAACAATGGGTTTAATGATTTCCCGTATCACTTTTGAATGGACTGCAAATATAATTTTTCAACTTTATCTCTTGCCCAGGGTGTTTTACGCAGAAACTTAAGACAGGAATTGATGGACGGATCGTAATTGAAGCAACGAATATTAATAAGAGTTCCCAATTCATCCCATCCATATTCGGCGACGAGAAACCCGAGTATATCGGCCAGTTTAATGCCATGTAAAGGGTTGTTGGGCTGTTCCTTTGGATTTGTATTCATCAATACCTAAAATTTCCCGGACAAATCTCACGATCAGGAAGATACGCTCGGATTCTTTATTTGAATCCACCTGAGGCGGACAAGGGATTAATTCCCCGCCCCTTGGGGCGATTAATAATCTCCTTTTGATACCCCGCTACTCTGCGGCCGGGGGTAGTTCATTTTATTTCGTGTCAAACGCCGTCTCCCGACTCCGGTTATCGGCCTTTTTACCGGGGCAACGGTTTCCAAAATTAGAACAATTTTTTACATCAGCTGCTTTTGTTAAATGATCTAAAATTGTTATTTGCCGGCACCATGCTTTACGGATATTCCCTAATTTTGTTTTCAACTTGCCTTAAAAGTAAAATCATTTAAAAAGAAGGCTATTATGGAATTTAAAATTTCGAAAGAAAATACTGCTGTTGTGGTCATTGACTTGCAAAAAGGAATCACTGCCATGCCTACGGAACCTTATCCGGCAAAGATGGTTATCGAAAATTCGGTAAAGATTATAGAAACTGCACGGCAGAAACAGATGTCTGTTTTTTTGGTTCATGTTACGCCTTCTGCTGATGGAGAAGACGCTTTACACCCTGTCGTTGAAAATGTACCTAATTTTGGACCAAGGTCAGCTGACTGGGCTGAATATATCCCGGAACTCAACATTCAACCAACAGATTTCCTGATTACAAAACATCAGTGGGGCGCCTTCTACGGAACAGAACTTGACTTGCAACTCAGGCGTCGCGGAATTGACACTATCATTCTTTGTGGCATTTCAACAAATATGGGGGTTGAAAGTACCGCAAGGTTTGCTTTTGAATACGGCTTCAATCAGATTTTTGCTGAAGATGCCATGGCTGCCCACTCTCAGGAACAACACGAACATCCGGTAAAATATACTTTTCCACGCTTTGGTTTGGTGATGAAAACGGAAGAGCTTTTGAAAAAAATGGAATAATAAGTTTAGCTGATTGTGATTTTTGGGTTCGGTTTTTCCAGAATTCATAGAAAAAGGAATCTATTTCTCATTACCAAAAAATTATCCGTTACTTTTGCTTTTTTATAAAAAGAGATGGGATGAAACGACTATTGATATTCGCTTTGATTACGATTTTATCTGGAGCTGCTGTAGCTCAGAATGGTTATCGTATCAGGATACATTTGAATGGATATAGGGAAAATAAGTTATTGCTGACTTGTTATTATGGCGACAAAATACAGCTGATTAATACTGTCCAGGCAGTAAAACCCGGTATTTTTGTTTTCCAGGGAAAAAAGCCGCTCACAGGCGGAATATATATGGCTGTGAGTTCCAAAAAGTCAAAATTATTTGAATTTATCATTGGTAAAAATCAGAATTTCACACTAACAACAGATACGGTTAATTATTCGCTCGATATGAAGGTTTCAGGTTCAAAGGAAAACACTTTGTTCTTCAATTATCTGAAAACCAATGAAAAATTCTATAAGCAAACAAAACAGATTGAGAGTGAACTAAAAGCAGTACCTGAAGGAAGTCATTCTTACAATCTCATTAAACAGAAACTGGATTCATTGAATAAAGCGATTACAGCTGATAAAGAATATATTATTAAGAAAAATCCGGATACTTTTTTTGCAGTTTTACTGAAAGCGATGGAACCGGAACAAGTTCCTAAAAATCCTAATCCGAAGGATTCATTATTTGCATATCGTTATATGCTGCATCATTACTGGGATTATTTTAATCCCGGGGATCAGCGGTTGATGAGAACTCCCATCTATAACAGGAAAATAGATTATTATTTTAAAAATTTGGTTCTTCTTCAGCCTGATTATGTTGATCATGCCATAGATTTGGTGATTTCAAAATCCAAATCCTGTAAAGAATGTATGAGCTATCTGGTCTGGAAATTTACAGTGGAATACCAAAACCCAAAATATATGGGTTTCGATAAGGTTTTTGTTCATATAGTAGATCGGTATTTTGCGAAGGATTCCATTGAAAATACAACCCCGTCCATTCTAAAAATGCTGAAGGAACGCGCCAATGAACTTCGTCATCTTTTGATTGGAAAACCAGCGCCTGATTTAATTTTGATGGATACATCGGGGCAATATATAAACTTCCGGTCACTGCATCACAGGTTTGTACTTTTGATGTTCTGGGACTACCATTGCAGTGTCTGTAAACGGGAAATCAATGCTTTAAAGCCATTTTACAAACAATATGCTAAGAAATATGATCTTGAAGTTTACGGGATTAGCATCAATCCAGATCTGGACAATTGGAAGAAAGCTGTGCGCAACCGGAAATTGCCCTGGATCAATGTAAACGGGACGCGAAGTGTAAAGGGAGATTATACAAAGACTTACAATATTCACGGAACCCCGCAGTTTTTTTTACTGAACAGCAAAGGGAAAATCATTGCCAAGCATTTCTCTGTATATCAGTTGAAATTGATTCTGGACAGGAACTTAATTAAGGAATTTTAATAATAATTGGATAAAAATTCCGTTATTTGGCATTATTAAAAGATCATTTTTTTCGATTGATCTTATGTAGATAAATGTGCTGTGAATGAGAAAATTTATCATTGCAATCATTATATCATTGTTGTATGCTGTATCTGTTTATGGGCAGTGCAGTACGACGGCAGATTTCACCTATTCTTATACGGGATGCAGCACAATTCAATTTGTAGATGCATCTTCGACTTCAGCAGGTTATACGCTGGTTAAATGGCATTGGAATTTTGGTGACGGAGGGACTGCCACAAGCGATAGCTTGACGCATACCTTTATGCCTGGTACAAATGTGCAGGTAACGTTAGTGGTAACGGCAGAGGATCCATTAGGCAATATCTGTCAAGGTACTATCACAAAAAGCATTAGTATTCGTACGCTTCCAACGGTACACATTGCAAGTACGCCCAATCCTGCCTGTTTAAACATTCCGGTGAAATTCACAGGTAGATCAAATCATGGGATTCAAAGCTGGCAATGGATTTTCGGAGATGGAGATACAGTCAATGTTCAAAATCCTTTACATCAATATGTCGATACCGGTTCTTATAATGTGATATTGCATGTAGTTGACACACTCGGATGTACCAATCAATACGATACGGTTCAAAAAATAAATCCTATACCGGCTGTTGATTTTACCTGGAGCCCCAATCCCGCCACAACGGTTGACAATATCCAGTTCGACGGTACAAGTAATGCAACGGCAAATGCAACTACCATGTACTGGCATTGGGATTTTGGCGACGGTGATACGGCAAATGTTCAGAATCCGACCCATAATTATACTGTAGCAGGGCAAGATACAGTAAAACTGACCATTGATGTAAACGGATCCTGTACGAATTCTGTCACCAAGATTTTGACAATTAATTCATTACCTGTGGTGAATTATAACTATTCCTATCAATCCTGCAGCCGGATTCAGTTTGTGGATTTTTCTTCCGCATCACCCAATTATACCCTGGTAAAATGGCATTGGAATTTCGGTGACGGCGATACCGCCACGGGCTCGACTGTGGCTCATACTTTTATGCCCGGGGCTAATGTAAAGGTAACGCTGGTGGTTTCAGCCGAGGATACATTGGGTAATATTTTCAAAGATTCGACTTCCAAAAACATCAGCATCCATTCCCTGCCGACAGTACATATTCAAAGCACGCCCAATCCAGCCTGTTTGCAGATTCCGCCCCAGTTTGACGGAACTTCCAATCATGGGATTCAAAGCTGGCAATGGATTTTCGGAGACGGCTATACGGTTAATGTTCAGAATCCATTACATCAATATGTAGATACAGGTTCATATAATGTGATCCTACATGTCGTTGACACGTTGGGATGTGCCAATGATACGGTTTATGTTCAAAGGATTGATCCGAATCCCACGGTGGATTTTACCTGGAATTCCGATCCTGCGACTACTGTCGATAACATCCAGTTTAATGGTACGAGTACTTTCACATCGGGTGCAACTACCGTTGCCTGGCATTGGGATTTTGGTGACGGTGATACGGCAAATGTTCAGAATCCGACCCATAATTATACTGTAGCAGGGCAAGATACCGTTACTTTGTCTGTTGATATAAACGGAGTGTATTCGTCAACTGTTAAGAAGGTAGTGACGGTTTATCCCTATGTTGTGCCTAACTTTACGTATTCGGTTTCCTGTTTGAAAGACATAACCTATTTTACGGATTCTTCCACAACCGCATCCGGAACTACAATCCAAACCTGGAAATGGTATTTCGGTGACGGTGACAGCACCATTATCAACAGCCCGAACAGCCCCAATACAACCCATATTTATGTTACACAGGCGATGTATCCGGTTACCCTTGTTACCGTTACGACGAGCGGTTTCCAGCGGAGTGTGACCAAAAATATTACAGTGGTTCCCAAGCCAACGGCATTCTTTGCTTTTAATGATACATGCTATACCAATCCAACTACTTTTTATGACAGATCTTCTACAAACGGAGGTTCGCCCATCACTTCCTGGCACTGGACTTTTGGCGATGGCGATTCCGCCAGTGTTCAGGACACAATGCATATGTACAGCCATCCGGGCAGCTACCAAGTTTATCTGTATATTCAAAACGGTAACGGTTGCCGGGATACGGCTGTAAGGACTGTTGTAATGGATACTTTACCTACCGTGGACTTCGCAATGTCTCAGGATACAATTTGTCAGGGAGAAAGCATTGCTTTTTCAGGATTAGCAACTGGCATACAGTCTTGGCAGTGGGATTTTGGAAACGGTGCGACTTCATCTTATCAAAATACAACCTATCGTTATCCTACGCCCGGACTTGATACCGTGACGCTTACGGTCAAAGATTTAAAAGGATGCACCAGTTCCGTTTATCATACGGTTTTTGTAAAACCGTCTCCTATTGCGAATTTTGGTTTTACAATTTTGTGTAAAGGAGATACAACCTGCTTTTTGAATAGCTCATATATTTCCGGAGACTATATTAAATCATGGAACTGGAATTTCGGGGACAGCACTATTTCTTCTATTCAGAATCCCAATCATTATTACAAACCCATACGAAATTATAACGCAAGGCTCACCATTACTTCTAATGAGGCTTGTAGCAGTTCCATAACCAAATTAATAATTTTCGATTCTCTACCAAAGACCAATTTTTCAGTTTCGAACACCTGTATGAACGACAAAACCCTATTTACGGATAGTACCACGTCGCCCGGAAGTAGTTATATCAAAACCCGTAAATGGTATTTTGGCGATGGTGACAGCCTGATTGTAACTGACTCAAGTAAATTTACGACTCAACATATTTATCGCTACACAACAACCTATGATGTGACTCTGATAACTCTTAATTCTTTTGGAAAAGAGAACACGCTGACAAAACAGATCACAGTGCATCATAAACCGCTGGCAGACTTTTCAATTAACGATACCTGCTACACTAAACCGCTGACCTTTTCGGATCAATCGACAAAATACGGCGGTTCTGCTCTGTCGGCATGGAATTGGGATTTTGGCGATTCGCTGTCGGGAACAAAAAACAAATCTACTTTAGAGAACCCCACCCATGTTATGAGCTATCCTGGTACTTATGATGTACAACTTATTGTGTCAAACATGGATGGATGTTCAGATACTGCTGTCAGAAATGTGGTTGTCGATTCGTTACCGGATGTGGCCTTTACCGTGCAAAAAGATACCTTGTGTTTTAGCGAGAAGGCTCGTTTTTATGGAGTTGGGAAAAACATCACATCATGGCATTGGGATTTTGGCAATGGAGATACTTCTTCCTATCAAAATCCTGTTTATCAGTATTCTAAGCCTGGAACTTATGTAGTGATGCTGACTGTTAAAGATCTGAAGGGTTGCTCAAACTTTGTTTCGGATACTGTTTTTGTTGATGATAATCCGAAAGCCGAATTTTCGATTGGGCGTTCCTGTGCCGGAGATTCCACTTTTTTTTCAGATAAAACAACCAGTTCTAATAGTTATATTTCAAATTGGAACTGGAATTTTGGCGATACAGTATCCGGAGCAAACCAGTCATCAATAGAGAACCCGGTACATCATTTTACGGCTGTGGGAACTTATACCACGCGGCTTGTTGTTACTGATAATTATGGCTGTATTGACACAGTTTCTCATTTTGTGAATGTTTATGACCATCCCAAAGCAACTTTCGATTATAGTCAGGCCTGCGACCCGGCAACCAGAGTCGATTTTACTGACAAGTCGGTGCGTAGCAGCAGCAAAAGTCCGGTCATTTCTTACTTGTGGAAATTTTATCAGGATGATTCTTCCAATTTGAAAGATCCTTCTTACCAGTTTCCGCATTATGATTCGTGTTATCAGGTTACTTTAATGGTGACAGATACAAACGGATGCCGAAATACAGATACTGTGCAGGTCTGCCTTCGCGACAGCTTGCGGGTAGATTTTACCATGCCTAAGGTTTGTCTTGGAAAACGTACGGCATTTAGGACTTCTTATCTGCCTTATCCCGACTCAATAGCTTCCTATACCTGGAACTTTGGTGATGGAAGTACAGAAGTTATTACATATCATGATACTGTCAGTCATATTTTCCCGCGTCCGGGAAAATATAATGTTATACTTAGTGCTGAAGATACCAACGGCTGTTCAGTTTCCATAACACATCAGGCTGTAATAGATTCACTTCCACAACCTGGTTTCACCTACCTTACTCCGGATTGTGACAAGCCGACGTATTTTGAAGGCTCAACAAGGGGTGGAGGCAATTTCATCAGTACCTGGAGTTGGAATTTCGCGGATGTTTCTTCAGGAACTGCAAATGCTTCTACTTTGCAGAACCCTAATCACCTTTATGCTTCAAATGACAGCACTTATCGGGTCAAGCTGATTGTAATGAATTTCAATGGTTGTGTTGATTCGGTTACAAAACCCGTGAAAAGAAATTCATGTATGACTGTTTCTTATGCAGTGAATACAGCTACAGGATGTGCTCTTAATCCGGTTTATTTCAAAGATCGTACTTCCTTAAACTCTTCCAAAGGAAGCATCACCGAATGGGAATGGGATTATGGTGATGGGAAAACGGAAACGTATACTTCATATAAAGATTCTGTCCTGCATGTTTACAGTTCGGCAGGAACCTACATGGTTTCATTGAAAGTTTATGCTACGGTGAACAATATTCCATTTAGCAATACCTATGACTCTATTGTGCAGATTTACAGGCCACCTGTTGCAGATTTTGGCTTTAGCAATGCATGCACAAATCAGGAAGTTTATTTTACGGACTCCACTCAGACTTCCGATTCCAATCTGAGCGGATGGCAATGGACATTCAACGATCCTTATTCCACGGCTAATTTCTCAGGTTTGCAAAATCCGGTTCACCTTTATGATTCAACAGGTTCTTTCCCGGCACAATTAATCGTTACCGATTTTAATAATTGCCATGACACGATTACCAAACCTGTTGTGGTAAATGCTACGCCTGTAGTCGCATTTAACGTAAGTTACAACTACAATGGCATCACGGGCCAGGTATTATTGAACAACACATCCACAGGAGCCAGCAGCTATTTGTGGAGCTTCGGTGATGGCAACACATCCACAGATGCGAATCCGGTTTATCAGTATGCATCAGTAGGGGTCTTTAAAATTTTTCTGACGGCCACCAGCGTTTATATGTGCTCCGATACTGCTTCCAGCGTTTATAATCTGACATCCGGACTTTTTGTTCCAAATTCCTTTGCTCCAGGATCTGACAATGCAGGGATAAATATCTTTGAACCCAAGGGTGTTAATTTGAAAGAGTTTGATATTCAGGTATTCAGCACTTGGGGTAATTTGCTGTGGGAAAGCAAAAAACTAGATGCCAATGGCGAGCCTGTGGAAGGCTGGGACGGAACTTATAAAGGACAGCCCATGCCTGCCGGTGACTATATCTGGAGAATAAAGGCCAAATTCCTTGACGGCAGCGAATGGAAAGGTTCAGATAACGGAGATGGCAATAAGAAACCTTATGGCACGGTCTTGCTGATACGGTAAGGTTTTAATTTAAGAAAAGAAATGCTGAGAGAATTGTCAATAAAACGGATTAGAATTTGGGTGCTACTAGGCATCTTGGCTGTGGGTATGCCTTCGTTGAAGGCGCAAGACGTCGATTTCTCTCAGTTTTTTAATAATCCCACTTATTTCAATCCTGCTTATGTGGGTTTAACTCAAGGACTGAAAGTCCGTATGAATTACCGCAGACAATGGACAGGCCTTTCGGGTGATTATCATGCTTATGATTTTAGTGCCGATATCGCCGACAGAAATATTCCCGGCGCAGGAGGAATCGGAATTATAGCCACTTCAGACATGCAGGGACTTGGCATGCTTAAAACATCCATGGCGGGGATCATTCCATCAGTTCGCATTCCTATCAACAGTTTTTCAGTTTTTCAACTGGGTGTTTTGATCTCTGTTATCTCGCGGCAGATGAACTGGAATAATCTGGTTTTTTCGGACCAACTGGATCCCAGGCTGGGAAATATTGGCCCCAGTAGTTTTCCTACTCCTGGAAGCAATTCAATTACTTTTGCAGACTTTACTATTGGTGGTATTTACCAGATACAGTTAAATAATATGGTCGGTACCTTCGGATTTGCAGTACACCACATCACACAACCCAGCCAGTCATTTCTTCAGGATGTGGCTCCGTTGCCACGCGAATATGTTGCCCATGCCGATGTCGTGATTGATCTGCAACGCCACGGCGGATATTATGATAGGGCAAGGGACATCAAAATAAATCCCGGTATTTTCTATAAGCAGCAGGCTTCCATGAGTTTGCTTACCTTTGGCGCCAACGCCTATGTTTCCAATATTTATTTTGGCCTTTGGTATAAAGATGAAATATTTTCACAAAGAGGTTTTGGAAATTTTGTATGGCTTGCTGGGGTCAATGTTCCCTTCAGTGATAACAACCGTATGAAAGTGATGTATTCATTTGATATGAATGTACTGCACAATACAAACTTCACAGGGCCTTCACATGAAATCAGCCTTATTTTTGAATTGGACAATGCAAGGATCATCAATCCCAACCGCCTTCCTGCTGTTGAGAGAAGTGCTATGGAATGCTCTCCGTTTTAAGAAGTAAGAAGCTTTTCAGAAAATCAAAAGAAAGTCATGGAAACAAAAAAGCCAGAAGTATTCCGGCTTTGGTGGGACATATTGGATTCGAACCAATGACCCCCGCCCTGTCAAGGCGATGCTCTAAACCAACTGAGCTAATGTCCCATAGGTATTTTGAAGAACTTTTTCAATTTTTGGTGGGACATATTGGATTCGAACCAATGACCCCTGCTCTGTGAAAGCAATGCTCTAAACCAACTGAGCTAATGTCCCGCAAACTGAACTTCAGTTTTTTCAGGCTGCAAAAATAATAAAATACTTTCTCAGCTTCAACTAAATTTATCAGTGGTAATAAAATCATCAGGCAACCAAATGGAATTTTAACAGAAAAGCCACCGAAACACCCAGCATAGCACCAATCAGCACTTCTACCGGGGTGTGTCCCAGCAACTCTTTCAATTGTTCCTGAACATAACCTTCATCAAACATCTTGCTGAGTGATTCTCCCAACCTGTTCAAAACGCCCGCCTGTTTTCCTGCCGCTCTTCTGATTCCTGATGCATCATGCATTACGATGACAGCAAAAACAAGGCAAATTGCAAACAGAGGACTTGAAACGCCTTTTGAAATTCCTACGGCAGTGGTCAGTGCACTGACCGTGGAAGAGTGGGAGCTGGGCATGCCCCCGGTTTCCCACAACCGTTTCATATTTAGTTTTTTGTCAATTATTATTGAACTTATGACTTTGTAGAACTGAGCCAGAAACCAGGCAACAAATACTACATCAAGTATGTTGTTATCCAAAAGAATTCCCTTTTCCATGATCGTGTGATTTTAGTCAACGGCAAAGGTAATTATAACTCAAAGTGCCTGAGTAATTTTTATCAGTAAAAACAGGAAATTATGGCTTCATCACCGGTTAGCGGTCATTTCGATAACTATTTTATTAGTGAAACTCTATTTTGAAAATCCGCGATAAGCGGAGCATTCGAAATAGTTAGTTGAACTAATCCCGCTTTTTCAGCGGGATATAGGTTAAT
>VAPK010321404.1_pt1 | contig 10516 bp, 8 predicted proteins | sample 3395031 | NCBI WGS metagenome assembly VAPK01 (sample SAMN08290443, study PRJNA428436) | hydrothermal vent metagenome | isolation source: Deep-sea hydrothermal vent chimney 1 | place: Pacific Ocean: Juan De Fuca Ridge
GTGACTTCATATTCAGGCAATGCCCCGACCGTTAAAAACAGCCTCACCGGCAAAAATTCAGAACAAAAAACAGCCGATCTAACAGCAGGCTTCACCGACAATCAGTGGTACTGTCATTTGGCACGTCAGACCGTGTTTTTCAGCGCTTTTTCCAACCGTCCCTTTGCCATGGAAGAAGCTAGCGCAACAGTGCACGAAATTTTTACACTGGCTCCTCATATTCTGCAAAATTACAATATTGATTTCAAAGAAGGTACTTTGGAAAAAAACATGCTCTCCAACATTATTTCGCTGGAGCAGGCAGAAAATCTTGACGATTTTCCTGACAAATGGTCGATGGTGGGCAATGAAATATTTGACAATCCATCACTGCCACCCCTGCGCATAAAAGTCGCTATGCTTAAAAACGGGCCGGATGAAAAGGGGCGATTTGCTGCCGTTTTGATCTTGTCGACCCATTCAATGTTTGAGGGGGTAGATGCAGCATCTCTTGCCCGCTCCCGATCAGTGGAACGCGGTGCCGTCACCAAAAAACCCGCCTCAATATCAGGTATCAAGAGATTTGGATATACGGCTTTGGCAGCACTATTGGCTCCCTTGCAGCTATTGGCAGCCTTTTTGTTTGCCCCTAGAACCGGCGATGTGGGCTTCAAAACCCTTGCTCTGTCTCGTTCCGACTTACGGATAGGGGCCAACAAATTAGGGATCAGCCAGCAGGCCCTGATGTTTGCCCTGGCATCATTTGCAATCAATGGGAAAGAGGGATTGTTTTCCAAAAAGTCCCTCTCAACCCTTTATGCAGATTTAAACCAAACGAGTGATTATAAAACCAATGATGAATTTTTTCAGTTCAGAATGATCGACTTGGACTTGAAGGTAGAAGAGAGTTTTGCTGATTTTGCGCTCGGTGTTGCCAAGGCCTTGCAGCAGGTACAAAATGGCGACAAATCCCACACACAAACATTGCTCAACGCCATGTTTGGCATGCATCGGCGCCTGCATTCTTATTTCCCGTTTTTATACACCGCCCAACTGTTTCGCTTTTCCGCAGGCTATGATTTTACCCTTTCCCTTGCGCCGCCCCAACAACTTGCAGGCGGTTTAACCAACGGACTGATTGAGCCTGTTTTTACCGGCACATATCACCCGGGATTCAATATGTGCGTTTTTTCACCGGGCCGCACCTATGTTACGTTCAGCTTTTCCCTGCGTCAGCGCTATCTAAAGAATGTCGACAACATTCCCGCCCTGTTGAAGCAATTGCTATAATTTTATTCTGATAAGCCTCACCCGAACGGGTCATGACCAGAAAGTGACTAGAAAATATTTCTGTTTGCCAAAAAACTCTAATAGTCTGGGCATCACTATTGCGCCATGAGATAACGATATGAGAAAATCAAAGAAATTTTGGCCATATAAGGCTCGCTCAATTTATGTTTTTAAGCTACCTAGTATTTTATCCCTAAGGTCAGACAATATAGCGCCGTAAATAAAACTGAATAACGAATAAAAATTCCGTCAGGAGAATAAAGTGAATATTACCAAAACCAACTGGCTGCTGGCGATTGCATTTGCAGCGGCGCTCACACTGACACCTGCAAAGGCACAGCAAAATTCAACTTCATCAACCCAGATAGAAGAAGTTTCAATTGTTGATGTGGTCAATAATTATGCAGATATTGGACTTGCCACTTTTCAGGATTCTCTTAGAACCGCCGAGCAGTTGCGCACCGCGATTGAAGACCTGTTAAACGATCCCAATGACGAAACTCTGGAACTGGCGCAAGAAGCCTGGCGCACCGCACGCATTCCATTTGAAATCAACGAGATCTATGTGCAGGCCAATCCGATAGTTGCTGATTGGGCAAACCGGGTGAACGCATGGCCCATTGATACAAATTACATTGACTATGCCGGTTCTGGCACTCCCTCTGCAGAAAATGACAATAACAGCCAGAGCGAAAATATTATCGGCTCCACCAATATCACTGTAGGTGGCAGCACCATCAATGTGGAAAAAATCACCACTGAACTCATTTCCCAAAACCTGCACATGGCTAATGGTGACCCGACAAAAATAGCATCCGGTTATCAGGTTATTGAATTTTTATTGTGGGGCAATGACACGTCCGGATCAGAAGAAAAAGACGTTGAGGACGGGGCGGGACAGCGGCCCGCAACCGATTTTGACCTTGAAACCTGCACCAACCAAAATTGCGAACGCCGGGGTGAATATCTTTATGCGGCGGTAAACCTTCTTATTGAGGATTTACAGGAAATGGTCGGCAACTGGCTGGCCACCGGGCAGGCACGCCGGGCATTGCTTGCAGACCCTGAACAGGGTCTTTCGATGATAATTTCTGGTATGGGATCGCTTGCCCTTGGTGAGTTGGCAGGCAACCGTTTGATGCGCTCCATCAATGTTGGTGATCAGATTGGCGAACAGGACAGATTTTCCAACAATACAAATATTTCCTATCTGTTTAATGCCCGTGGACTGATCGGCGTTTATTTTGGCGAATATTTCTCCATGGAAGATGATTATATTACCGGAGCTTCAATGGCTGACCTTTTGGAAAAAATTAACCCGGAACTGGATGAGGAATTCAGGGTTGCCCTTGGTTTTACCATGGCCCGCATGCGTCTTATGGTAGAATATGCCCGTGATGTTGAAGCCTATGACTTAATGATTGCCCCCGGCAACGACGAGGGCAATGCCCTGATTTTAGAAGCAGTTTCTTCCCTTTTGGATTTGACTGAAATTCTAAAAAAATTCCCGGACGCTTTGGACGTGAAGCAGATTGAATTTAACGGCTCATCTGAGCTAAGCAGTTTTGTTTCACCTACTTAATAGTCAATCAAGGTCAGGGCTTATGAATTCAAAACTGCTTACCAAACGAAACTTCTTGATATTGGGACTGGGCAGCACGCTTAGCGCCTGCTCTCAATATTTACCCGAAGGCAGAACAAGCCCCGTAATGCTTTCACGCGAAATCATAATAGCAAAAATCAATGCAACCAGAGCTGCCAATGGTGTAAAGCCGCTGTCCTATAATCCGGTTTTGGGCAGAGCAGCACAGATCCATGCCGAACTGATGGCCAAAAAAGGCGAATTATCCCACGAATTAGGGGGGACTTTGCGCGAAAGGGTAACGGCCGTTGGCTACGAGGGGGCAGTTGGAGAAAATCTGGCTGGTGGTCAGGATACCCTCGAAGACGCAATCAAGGGCTGGCTTGAATCAAGACCCCATCGCAATACGCTTCTAAACCCCAAATTCACCGAATTTGGCTTCGCTGTCGCCGAAGGGGGGGGAGTATATGAAATTTACTGGGCGATGATTTTTGGCGGTAGCTTTGAGGCCTGGTTATCGTAGTTCCCAGCCCACCGGCGTGAGGCATAACAAAGCCCACCGGCGTGAGGCATAACAAAGCCCACCGGCGTGAAACCCGCAGCCAATCTAACAGCACCCCTTATCCTTTTTTACTCAGGGTTCTTTCAATAGCATCGCGCCAGCCGCGCAATTTTCTGTTTCGCAATTTTCTGTCAATTTTCGGGGTGAATTGCTCATCAAGCGACCAGTCTCTGGCAAAGTGACGCTCGTTGGCCCATACGCCCACATGGGCACCCGCCAGCCATGCAGCACCAAGCGCCGTGGTTTCAAGAATGGTCGGACGGTCCACCGGCGCATCAAGAATATCGGCAAGAAACTGCATGGTCCAGTCCGAAGCGACCATGCCACCATCAACCCTTAAAACAGTTTCACTGTCTTGCCCTTTCCAGTCTTTGGCCATTGCATCCATCAAATCTTTGGCCTGAAAGCAAACTGCTTCAAGGGCAGCTTTTGCCAATTCGTTGGCCCCTGTTGCGCGGGTAAGTCCAAAAATTGCCCCGCGCGCATCCGCATCCCAATGGGGCGCACCAAGACCAACAAAAGCGGGCACCATGTAAACATCCTGATTAGGGTCGGCAGCCTTAGCCATCTTTCCGGTTTCGTCGGCTGATTTAATCACCCCCAAACCATCGCGCAACCATTGCACGGCCGCCCCGGCAACAAATACCGATCCCTCAAGCGCATAAGTGGTTTTGCCATTGAACCGATAGGCGATGGTGGTTAGCAGCCGGTTTTTAGAGCGCACCAGCTCCTCTCCGGTATTCAAAAGCGCAAAACACCCGGTTCCAAATGTCGCCTTCATCATTCCCGGTTCAAAACAGCATTGCCCGATTGTCGCCGCATGCTGATCACCGGCAACACCGCGAATGGCAATAGGCGAACCAAAAAGGTCCGGATCCGTCACCCCGTAATTATCGGCGCAATCTTTGACCTGAGGCAAAATTTCTTCAGGAACCTTTAGAATTTTAAGCAGTTCTTCGTCCCACTCCTGAGTTTGAATATCAAACATCAAAGTTCTGCTGGCATTGGTAGCATCGGTGGCATGCACCTCTCCCCCGGTCAGTCGCCAGATTAAAAAACTATCAATAGTGCCAAAGGCCAGCTTGCCTTTACGGGCTTTTTCACGGATCCCTGCAACATTTTCCATCAACCATCTTACTTTGGTTCCAGAAAAATACGGGTCCAACAACAGTCCGGTTTTTTTGGTAAAAATCTTTTCCCGTCCGGCAAGTTTTAAAGTTTCGCACATGGGGGCGGTGCGCCTGTCCTGCCAGACAATAGCGTTATAAACCGGCTTGCCGGTTTCCCTATCCCAGATTACAACGGTTTCGCGCTGATTGGTTATTCCAATAGCCGCGATGTCCTCAGCGCTGATATTTGCGCCCTTTATTGCCTCGCGACAGGTAGAAAGAACACTTTCCCAGATTTCTTCCGGGTCATGCTCCACCCATCCAGAATTTGGATATATCTGGGTAAACTCCTTTTGAGAGCTGGAGATAATATTTTGCTCCCCGTCGAATATAATTGCCCTGCTTGAAGTCGTTCCCTGATCAATTGCCAGAATAAAATCCACTATAAAGTCCCCGCCATATTGTAACCGTGCAACATTTGCTTCACAATTTTACATCTTGAATGCTTCTTTGCCAATACCGGAGAAAACCATTGCCCAATCAGGTGTTAATTACCCAAAAAATGCTCAAATCATGTGAAAACGAAATTTGTGAAAAATTCGATGCCACGCGATTATACGAACAAAAAAACCCGGAAAGGTTTTTACTAGATAATGGCAAAGAATTTAGGGCCATCGCCGGATATGGGGTTGATGAGGCTTTAATGGACAAATTGCCAAACCTTAAAATGATTTCCAATTTCGGGGTCGGTTATGATGGTATTGATATAAAAACAGCCGCCAAGCGCTCGATTGCCGTATCCAACACTCCTGATGTGCTTAACGATGCCATGGCAGAAATTACCATTGGCCTGATGATTTGCCTGTCGCGCAAAATCATTCCCGCCGATCAATTTGTTCGCACTGGCAAATGGGTTGCTGGAAATTTTCCCCTGCAAAGCGAACTAAAAGGCAAGACCGCAGGCATTGTTGGCCTTGGCCGAATCGGCAAGGAAATCGCGCTGCGTTGTAAGGCCATGAAAATGCAGGTGATATATTTCGGGCGAAAAAATCAGAAAAATCAGCCCTATCAATATTTTGATGACCTGTTGGAAATGGCTAAAAACTGCGACTGGCTGATTGTAGCAACTCCGGGCGGCAAAGAAACCAATTCTCTGGTTGATGAAAACGTGCTCAACGCCTTGGGAAAAACCGGGTTTTTGATCAATATCGCCAGAGGCTCGGTAGTTGACGAGGTTTCACTGGTTAAAAAACTAAAGCATGGAGAGTTGGCCGGGGCCGCTTTAGATGTTTTTGGGGACGAACCAAACGTACCCCCTGCCCTTTTTAAGATGGACAATGTACTCCTCTCCCCCCATCAGGGCAGTGCCACCCGACAGACCCGCAAGGCCATGGGCCAACTGCTGGTGGCAAATCTTGAAGCATTTTTTGCAAGCAAACCCTTGTTGACAAAGGTGATTTAGTTGGCGCTCATTTCCCTGATAACCAGATCATCATTATAAATCACCCCGGATGTAATTGAGGGCGGCGCATAAAGACCAAAATGGGCTTGAGTAAATAAACCATTCCCCCGCCTCACCTCAGCCTCAGACATCAATATATCGTTCTGCCAGACTTTTGCATACCCGTTATCCTTGTCAAAATGCAGTTCAACGCTGAGCTTGACCCATTCCCTGAACGGGAATTTAAGCGTTTCATTTTGATAGGTGGTTATTCCCTTGGCGTTGGTTGGCACATGCATCAGATGCACAATCCCCTTATCACTAAGGTTTACCAGAACCGGGTCCCACGTGTCGCGCGTGGTATAATCAAGGGTGGCAAAACTAAACCATTCACCCGGTTTTAAATCCATATCCAGCCAGACCCAGAACTCAATTTTTACCGGCGTTCTAAAGGCTCCCCCCTCCAATTTATATAATTGAATTGTTGGGTAGCCCCGGTGATTATTATTGACAAATCTAGAGCTTGGCGCATTGGAACCCGTAACCCAGCCCTTATGGGAAAACCTTCCAGACCGTACTATATCGGTTGCCATATCATGGCTTGCGGTAGGTTTACTATCCTGAGGGACAATATAAAACCCGGCAAAATCATCAACCGATTCAAAACTGGTTTCATAGGTGCGAAAATGCAGATTGTTCTGATTTGCCAAAGCAACGCCACTGATCAAAATCAGCAGGAGCGCAAAAAAACCTCTACGTAACATCATAAATAACTTCTTTGAATTTGACCTTAGACAGGCATGGATTTTTCCACCAGTTTTACCCAATAAGAGCAGCCAAGAGGTATCGCCTCATCATCAAAATCATAGGTATCCTGATGCAGATCGGCACTGTCTCCATTGCCAATAAATATGAAAGCACCCGGTCTGGCAATCGCCATATATGAAAAATCCTCGCCCCCCATTACCGGATCAACATTGCTATCAACATTTTCATCCCCCACCAGTTCACTGGCCACCTCAACCGCAAAACGGGTCTGTTCGGCAGCATTAGACATTACAGGATAGCCACGCTTGAATTTAAGGTCCGCTTTGGCACCAAATGCATCGGCGATTTTTTCAACCATTTCGATGAGGCGTTTTTCCATCTGTGCACGAACTTCATCATCCAGGGTGCGAATGGTGCCCATCATCTGAGCCGAACCTGGAATGACATTATAGGCACCCCCGCCGTGAATCTGGGTTACTGTTAGAACAGCATTGTCGATTGGGTCGACATTTCTCGACACCAGCGTTTGCAGCGCCACGGTAATTTGCGCTGCAATCATCACTGGATCAATGCTCATATGGGGCATGGCGGCGTGTCCACCTACCCCATTTATGGTGATGGTAAATTCGTCGGTAGCGGCCATCATGCCGCCCTCCCTGATGGCAAATTGTCCAAGCGCCAATCTTGGCATATTGTGCATACCAAAAACCTGCTCAATGCCAAATCGCTCCATCATCCCATCATCAACCATGGCCTTGCCACCGGCCCCGCCCTCTTCTGCCGGTTGAAATATCACAATCGCCGTACCATCAAAATTGCGGGTCTCAGCCAGATATTTGGCCGCCCCCAACAACATTGCCGTATGCCCGTCATGACCACATGCGTGCATTTTTCCATCAATTTTTGAAGCATATGCTTTGCCACTTGCCTCTTTTATCGGCAATGCATCCATATCAGCCCTAAGACCGATAACTTTGTTGCTATCGCTTTGGCGACCCTTGATGACTCCGACCACACCGGTTCGGCCAATTCCGGTAACAATTTCATCAACCCCGAAGGATTTAAGCAGCTCTTCAACCTTGCCCGCTGTGCGCTCCACATCATAAAGCAGCTCTGGATTGGAATGAAAATCACGCCGCCAGCCTGTTATTTCCTCATGAAACTCACCAAATCTGTTGATCGCCGGCATAAAAATGCTCCTTGATATTTTTGTAATATTTTTGACCTAAGCGTCAAAATCCAGTTCTGAATAGCACTTCAGAATATCCCTACCCTATTTGGTTCTCCAGTGTCACATGGTCAATAGTGATCAGGTGCAATATCAAGAGAAAAATTCCCCCCTGAAGACAAACCGATTTCAAGTCGCCAGCCTTTTGTGGTTTTACTCAACTCAAAATCTTTTCTCACGACGCCCTCGATAGCATAATTTGCAAATTCATCTACCCCGCCACCAGCAAAACTAAGCAGACTGATCGAAGAATAATTGCCTTTTAAAATTGCCAGATCATCTATGCCGTCCCCGTTAAAATCACCAACCGCCGACAGGCCAAGATATGGCGAGCCCAATTTATGATTTGAATAATTTTGTGCATCCGCAATCCTGACCAGACGACCATCATCCAAGTTCCAAAGTTCCAAACGCTTCACCAAATGCGGCATTTGCACCAGAGCGATATCAAGAACCCCGTCCCCGTTAAAATCAGCAATACCGGCCGGATTTAACCAGCGCGACGAGCGGCCAATAAAAGCAGTGCGGGTTTTTAACACCAGCGCCCCTTCTCTAATGGAAAATATTGCCAGCGAGGCTCCCTTTTGCTGCGAACTCATTACCTGAATAATTTCATCCTGACCGTCCCCGTCCAGATCGGCCAGCCGTGCTACCCGATCCTCGAATACAAATTCCTCGTCCAGAATTAGGGAAAGGATTTCTCCGGTTTTAAGCCGCACCCTGATCCCGGATGGCTCATAGTCCGCCCCCAGCACAAAATGGGGATAGCGTGTTGTGGGGTTGATAAGCCATGCCTCGGCAATATCTTTATCGCCAACAGCGTTTGTTCCATCAGCTATTGCATCCGGATCACTGGCGGCACTCATAACATTGCTTTCCTGCGAGATGGCCCCGCTGACCAATGCGATTTGCAATCCCATAATCATTAAAAATTTTGCCGCAAAATCCATCCCGAACACCTCAAAAGCCTGATAAGTTTCATCAAACAATGGGCTTGTTACCTCTGTTTGTCGATGCTGTACGCAACTATTGGCCATCAAACAATTGCGATGGGTTCGTGATCTATTTGTGAGGCAAAACTTTTCAAAAGCACTTTGAACAATTGCAAAATCTGCGCGAAGGCATATAACGCTTTTAGAAATACTTATTTATTCGGTTTGAGCATTCACTCACCAATGAAATCAGGCCAAAATTCAATTGCAAAAGCATCAAGAAAAACGGAAATTTTCCAATGTTTGAAACCCTGCAAAAAGCTCCGCTAGACAAAATCTTTGCCCTGCTCGGCCAATATCGCGCTGATGAGAGACCAAACAAGCTCGACCTTGGAATTGGCGTTTATAAGGACGCCTCCGGCAACACCCCGATAATGAGCGCCGTCAGCAATGCTGAAAAAAGAATTTTTGCTGATCAAACTACAAAATCCTATGTGGGAGTTTCGGGCAATCGCGGTTTTTGTGATGCTATAACAGACCTGATATTTGCCGATACGGTTGATAAAAGCCGCATCACCTCGGTACAGGCACCGGGCGGTACCGGTTCCTTGTGGGTTATCATGCAACTGATCAACCGGGCCAATCCGGGCGCAACGGTTTGGGTTTCTGATCCATCATGGCCAAATCACAAACCAATGCTGGAACTTGCCGGTCTTAACCCAAAATTTTATCCCTATTTTGACCCAAAAACCCGTTCGGTAAAATTTGATCAGATGCTGGCCGCACTTGATGCCATGGGACCAAAAGACACCGTTTTGCTCCATGCCTGCTGCCACAACCCATCCGGGGCCAACCTTAGCAATGAGCAATGGGATCAGGTCGCAAAAAGCCTTGCTCGAACCGGCGCTTTTCCATTGCTCGATCTGGCCTATCTGGGTTTGGGTGAAGGGCTTGAAGCCGATGCCTACGGGGTGAGAAAAATCGCTCAAACCTGTCCTGAAATGATGCTTGGTTTTTCTGCATCAAAAAACTTTGGTCTTTATCGCGAGCGGGCCGGTGTTGCCATCGCTATCGCCGATAAAAAACCAACTGCCGACATTGTATTCTCGCAAATGGCCAACGTAATTCGCGGCTCATTTTCCCAATCACCCGACCATGGGGCCGAGATCGTGCGAATAATCATGAATGACCCCGACTTACGCAACGATTGGGAAACTGAGTTGGAAGAAATGCGCAAGCGCGTGCTTACATTGCGCACAAAACTGGCCAGTTCTTTAAGAAAACAATCAAACTCTGATGAATTTGATTTCATTGAAAACCATCGCGGAATGTTTTCCCTGCTTGGACTTTCGCTTGAGCAAGTGCAAAAAATAAAACAGGAAAAAGCAATCTATATGATCGATGACAGCCGCATAAATATCGCTGGAATTCCAGAGCATGATACAGATCAATTAGCCGCTGCAATTGTTGAAGTGCTGAGGTAGCAGCATATAAGAGCGTTAAATTATAAAAATTCGCGGCTGTTTTTTGGACACAAATTAAACCCGCACCATATGAAGGATAAAGAAATTGAAATTTTTTGTTGATACCGCTGAGGTGGATGATATTCGCGAACTTCAGTCCAC
>VAPK010323517.1_pt1 | contig 10513 bp, 8 predicted proteins | sample 3395031 | NCBI WGS metagenome assembly VAPK01 (sample SAMN08290443, study PRJNA428436) | hydrothermal vent metagenome | isolation source: Deep-sea hydrothermal vent chimney 1 | place: Pacific Ocean: Juan De Fuca Ridge
AGGTCATTTTGTTCAGGTAATAAATGTTTATTTGCATAAGTAATGTGCACAGATTGATTAATAAACACATCAAATAGATCGGGATCAATATGCCCTGTTTCACTCATTTTTTTCAATATTGAAAGTGCTTGGGAAAGTTTCATAGGTTCTTTGTAAGGCCTGTCACGTGCAGTAAGCGCTTCGAAGACATCGGCAATGGCCATAATTCTGGCTTGCACAGACATTTCATCCTTCTTTAAACCTTTAGGAAAACCTTTACCATCAACACGCTCATGATGACCGCCCGCATATTCAGGAACATTTTGTAAATGTTTTGGGAATGGTAAGGTGTCTAACATTTTAACGGTTGCACCAATATGATTATTAATAATATCGCGTTCTTCTTCAGTTAGCGTTCCCTTTACAATACACAAATTATCAATTTCATCCTGATTTAAAAGCGGTTGTATTATTCCCCGCTTGTCTTTCCACTTTAGTTTTGCACAGTTCTTTATTTTATTAATATCTTCTTCACTCATAAACTCACCGCCTTTATTATGGCGACGAATAAATTCTCCCGCTTCTTTTAGAGTCTTAACTTTTTCTTCATACACCCTGTTCGCTTCATCGCTCTTTATTCCATTAGCGATACTTGTCAGCCTTTCAATTTCAGCATCACGTTTTATTATTTCCAGACGCAAATCAATTAAATCTATGCGATCAACTATACGCTCAAGCTTGGTTGATTTATCCATAACGTATTCTGGTGTAGTCAATTTCCCACAATCATGCAACCAGGCGGCAACTTCAAGTTCATAACGATCATCCTTGGTCATTAAAAACTTTTTAAACTCCCCCTTTTTCATATTATGAACAGCATCGGCAAGTAACATAGTGATAACAGGTAATCGCTTACAATGGCCACTTGTGTGCGGTGATTTTTCATCGATCGCGGTGGCGATGAGCTGAACTAAAGAACTAAATAATTCATTCGAACTATCAATTAATTCTTTGTTAGTAATAGCAACAGCAGCCTGACTGGCTAATGATTCAACTAAATGCTGATCTTCCTCGCTAAAAGGAATAATATTTTCTGTGCCTGCAGATTTCGCATTAATTAACTGCAAAACACCAATCACATCATTTTCATGATTTTTCATAGGAACAGCTAAAAAAGATTGTGAATGATAACCTGTGCTTTTATCAAACTCGTACGTTCCTGAAAAATCATAACCCTCTGTATTATAAGCATCAACAATATTAATGGGCCTGCCTTCAATAACAGATCGAGTGACTACCATACTCAAATTTGCCAGGCCATCATCATTATATAAACTTACAGGTTTAAAATTAATAGGTTTATCCGTATTACCACCAAGATGAATACCGAGTGAATCTGTTTGCACAACAACCATCTCAAGTTTTTTATCAGCATTTAACAGATAGAGGGTTCCGCCATCTGCATTAGTAATTTTTTTAGCGCCAGCTAAAATTTGTTCGAGAAGACTTGAGAAGTTTTTTTCAGCCGATAAGGCAATACCCACTTCATTAAGAAGATTGATTTTTCTAAATACACTATTGATTTTGTTGTTCAACGGGGGCCAATTCTCTACTTATAAATAATAGATAATTTTTACGGCATACTAAAATAGAAGTAAAGCTGAAAATAGTAAAAGTTGAAACCAGATCACTATATGTATATAAATACCTGAACATAAAACAAAAAAAGGCTTCATCGTTTCATCGATAAAGCCTTTTTATAAAATATTGGGAAGGAAAAAATATCCTATTAATATATTACGTAATCGTAAATAACTTCTCAAAATTAGAAATAGCAAATATTTTTTTAATATCAGCATTACAGCCCGTGATAGTAATCTTCGCAGCTTCATTTCCAGCATGTTCACGCAACAATAAAAGCATACCTAATGCTGAACTATCAATATACTCAGTACCTGACATATCAATAGAGTATTGAGCATTTGATTTTTCATTTCTATAAATATTTCGAAAATCATGATGTGCATTAAAATCAAACCGGCCAGTAATTTTAATTTCTACTGAATCACCATTACCACTTACATTACCTGAAATTGCCATACTTTATTCCTTACTATGTTGTTAGCCATACTCTCTTTCTACTAGAATAGCTCGAAGTCTACATAAGAACAACTTTAAAGCTTCTTGAACCATTGTGCTTAAATATAACGGCATAAAAATATAAAACTTTAGTTTGTAAAAAAAAAACCCCACAAATATGTGAGGCTTAAAAAATTTGCGCTACCGCGCAAGGGGAGGAAACTACCTAACTACACTAAAGAACAATTAAATAATGCTCTGTAATTAAGTTATCGACGCGCCTTACCGTTATCTTTAATTTATTTTGTTTTTTAACCTATTGTTATTTATAGGTTTTATTAAATATCTAAATTTATTTTAATTTAACAGCTAAAACTTTCCTTATTTCAACCATACACATGCACCACCACTAAGATCGTTAATCCCCACTAAACGAGCCTCATGTAAAGCAAGTTCCTCACTTGAAGGGGATATTACTCTTAAATTACCTGATTCAATATTCACCATTCTAGGTTTACTAAGCTCAAATTCATTACCTATACCACCAGAATTTCCACCAAGCGATAACATCGTTTGACCACCGGTCATGGCTAAATAAGTTTCAGCTAAAATCTCGGCATCAAGTAATGCACCATGTAAATCACGCTGTGAATTATCAATATCATAACGTTTACATAGCGCATCGAGATTATTCTTCTGTCCCGGATGCATTTTTCGCGCTAAAACAAGCGTATCCAGAACCGTAGAGATTTTTTCTACATGATTATTTTGCTGATTAAGCAGACTAAGCTCATGATCAATAAACCCCACATCAAACGGTGCATTATGAATAACTAACTCAGCACCCCGAATAAAGTTAAGGAAATCGTCGACAATATCGGCAAAAAGCGGTTTATCTGCAAGAAAAGCCGTACTAATTCCATGAACTTCTTCAGCCCCCTCATCAATCTCTCGCTCAGGATTAATATATTGGTGATAACGCTTACCTGTGACTTTTCGATCAATCACTTCGACGCAACCAATTTCAATAATCCGATGGCCTAAGCGGGGTTCAAGACCGGTTGTTTCTGTATCGAGTACTATTTGGCGCATTTTTACCTCTTTGTCCGGTTTTATACCAATTAAGCCTAAAGCTCATCAATTCCCTGATTCGCTAACTCATCTGCAATCTCATTTTCAACATGACCACTATGGCCTTTTACCCATGCCCATTCAATATCATGGCTTTCACGTGCTTTGTCCAAACGTTGCCAGAGGTCGACATTTTTTACAGGTTTTTTAGCAGCGGTTTTCCAGCCTCTTTTTTTCCAGTTGATCATCCACTCATTAATACCTTTTAAGACGTATTGTGAATCACTGGTCACTTTAACCTTGCATTCGTGGTTTAAGCTTTCTAGTGCTTGTATCACCGCCATGAGCTCCATACGGTTGTTAGTCGTCTCAGTCTCACCGCCAAACATGCGTTTTTCATGTCCATTAAAGCGCAGTAAAACGCCCCAACCGCCAGGCCCGGGGTTTCCCCGACAGGCGCCATCAGTAAAAGCTTCAATCACATCGCTCACAATTTATTCCTGTTTATTGTTTCTACTTTCAGACCCTTAGCAACAACCTGACTGCGTGAACGCCAGCTTGGACGAATGGGGGTTAATGTCACAACACGCTTACGTGCCACAAGCACATAACCCGCACCTAAATTCGGCAAAAAACGTCGAACGATATTTCCTAAAAAACCCATTTTTTTGCTTATTTTCTCATTTTGTATAGGTAGTTGGTAGAAATACCCCTTACACTGAACCACATCAAAACCTAAAAGTGCCAACCAGTCCACTACTCGAGAAGCAGAAAGAAATCGTGCATTCCAGGGTGCTTGTTTTGTCCAAAAGAGAAAAAAACGAACAATATTCCAAACACTCCACGGATTGAAACCAAGAATAACAACATGCCCTTCTGCAATCAAAACTCGCTCTACTTCACGTAATACTTGATGCGGTTCTGCAGAAAAATCTAATACATGAGGCAAAATAGCTATATCAATGCTGTCTGACTTCATTGGCAAATGAGCCAGATTTGCCTGACAACTAACCCCTTGATTTATAACGTAATCTAAACAAATTCGTGTCGAAACCCGGCTGCTTTTAAGCCAATTCCCGGCTTCTCTTTCAGCTTTAATTTCAGGGCAGCCACACTGTAAGAGGAAATAACCAAATAAATCAGGCAAATACTCATCGAATATGGACTTTTCACTTTCCGCTAACCGCTGCCCTAAGGAAGAGGAGTACCAAAGTTGAAATTGTTGCCAGACTTTAATTTCATCACGCACTAATTGACGCTGTTGAAATGTCTTTTTTAATCCTTGTACAAATTTTGGCAACATAATTTATCTGAAACTCCTGATTTTGCTGTAGTTGGCATTCTGTTTTAGAAGAGTTGACCCGCTGCTACTTAATACATACCATATGCACATAACATATAATAAACCCTATCTTATTAAAATCACTAGAAATTTTATAATGCTGACACAATTAATTTTTGATAAAAATGCTGCAAATCCCCCAAAAACCTTTATCCAGTTTTTATCTCTTTCATTAGTTACTCTATTTCTTAGTGGTTGCTTGCATCAACCTGTTCAGGAAAATACAAACTTAGTCAGCAAAACAAAAACAACGGTTGTTGCAACTAATAAAGTATTAACTGAAGAAGAGTTATATCCTCTCACGCGACTCGACACATGGGAACGTATTCGTAATGGTTTTGATTTACCCGATGTGCAACACAAACGCATACAACAAGAATTAAATTGGTTTAAACGTCATCCAGAATACATGAAGCGCGTAGTTAAACGTGCTCGCCCCTATTTACATTATATTATTGAAACAGTTGAAGCCGCAGGCATTCCTTCTGAGATTGCTCTACTTCCGATTGTTGAAAGCGCCTTTCAACCTTTTGCTTATTCACATGGTCGTGCCGCAGGTATCTGGCAATTTATTCCAGCCACAGGAAAACGTTATGGATTAAAACAAAACTGGTGGTATGACGGCCGCCGTGATGTTTATGCTTCAACTAAAGCGGCAATAAGATTATTAAAAAAATTAAACCAGAATTTTAAAGGCGACTGGATGCATGCACTGGCCGCCTATAATACGGGTGATGCACGGGTTAAACGATCAATTCGTCGCAATAAACGGCGCGGCAAATCAACTGACTTCTTTGCTTTAAAGTTACCAAAAGAAACACGTGCTTATGTACCAAAGTTACTTGCACTAAAAATAATCATAAATGATCCTGAAGCTTATGGCATTGAACTTGATAATATTCCAGATGAACCCTACTTTGAACAAGTTAAACTTGATAGCCAGATTGATCTAGCACTTGCAGCAGAGATGGCTGACTTACCGCTTGATGATCTTTATCGCTTAAACTCTGGTTACAACCGCTGGGCAACTTCACCAAACGGCCCATATGATTTATTGATACCTGTCACCCATGTAGAAGGATTCAAAACTAAATTAGCCGAACTCCCAGCTAACAAACGTATCAAGTGGGTTCGTCATCGTATACGTAAAGGTGAAACGTTGGGTACAATCGCACAAAAATTTCATACCAGTGTTCGCACCATTAAACGCGTGAACCGCTTACGTGGAAAAATAATTCGTGTTGGACGTAGATTAACAATACCTGTTGCAAGCCGTTCATTGCGTGAATATCGCTTGAGTGCAAATCAACGTAAAAGTAAATTACAAAATATTCCCCGCCAAGGGCGCAAGGTTTCTCACATCGTACAACAAGGCGATACCTTCTGGGATCTGGCACAGTACCACCGCGTTGGTGTTCGACAACTTGCGAAATGGAATAGCATGGCACCACGTGATCGTTTACAAGCAGGACAACATTTAATTATTTGGTCACGTCGTGGTAGTTCTGTTTCTTCAGAAGTCGACTTAGAAAATCTATCTGCACCACCGCGTCGTAGCATTACTAAACGTATTGGATATCGTGTAAGAAATGGCGATTCATTAGCAAGAATTTCTAGTAAGTTTAAAGTCTCTATTAGTCAGCTAAAACGCTGGAATAGAAGTGTACGGACTAAAAAACATATACAGCCAGGTCAATGGTTAACATTAATTGTTGATGTGGCTCGACAATCAGGTAGTTGATAAACCCTTTAAAATAAATTTTATTGCACTTTATTATTAATGAGCAGCTCTGAATAACCCATATCTTCTTTAAGAATATGATTGTTAAGCCAGTTTTTTAAAAAAACCATTAATTCCTCAGACAAGTTGAAGTTAGCATCTTCTGATTTTGTTTTTAAATCGAGTAACTTTGTTTTAATGTTTTCATGTGATGCTAAATGTTCTTTAGTTGCAACATAATTTTTACTTGTAAATAAACTTTCTTCATATATGAAATGCGCTATTGCATAGTTAATGATTTTTTTTAAAATTAACTTAGCATCAGACTGTCCTTTGCCTATTTCTATTGATATGTGTAAATCATTTATTAAAGCAATTAACACCTTATGTTGACGATCAATCGAGGGGACACCTACAGATAAATTATCATTCCATTCATAAAACATATTTCAACTCATTATTTTCAACTAAAGCACTGCCAGCATAACATATAATGGCAGTGGTTATTAAAATATATGTTAACAACTATAAACAATGGCAGTTCTTAATCTCTAAATAATGATGCTTGTAATAAAGTTTTTGTATATTTATCTTTAGGATTTTTAAACAAGTCTTCGGTCAAACCTTCTTCAACCACTTCTCCGTTGCGCATAACAATAACTTTATGTGCCATGGCACGAATCACTCTCAAGTCATGCGTGATAAATAAATAACTTATATTGTGTTTTTGTTGCAGGCTATTTAATAATTCTAAAACCTGTTTCTGCACAGAAACATCTAATGCACTGGTAGGTTCATCAAGCAAAATAAGTTTAGGTTCTAATATAACAACGCGTGCAATCGCAATGCGTTGTCGTTGGCCACCAGAAAACTCATGTGGATAACGTGTAAGCATTGATTCATCTAAACCAACTTCATCCAATATTATTTTTATCTTTTGGTAACGTTCAGTTTCAGAAAGTTCTGAAAAATGAATAAGTAAACCCTCTTCAAAAATTTGTTTAATAGTCATTCTTGGCGATAAAGAGGAAAAGGGATCCTGAAAAACAACTTGTATGTCTTTACGTAATGGTCTTAGTTTGCGCTGAGTCAAATTACTAATAGTTTCACCATTTAAAATAATATCACCTTCACAACTTTGCAAACGTAATAAACACATGCCAAGTGTTGTTTTACCAGAACCGGATTCTCCAACAATGCCCAGCGTTTCAGCCTGGTTCAATACCAGGGAAACATTATCAACAGCTTTAACATCACCGATTTTTTTATTAAAAAATCCAGCTTTAATCGGGAAGTAGCAACGAATATTTTTAGCTTTTAATAACTCAATTTTTTTGCTTTCTTCCTGAGCTGAAACCAGGGTCTCTGGTTGGCTATTCAAAAGATGTTGCGTGTATTCATGCTGAGTATTAGCAAACAAATCAGCCACGTTATTTTGTTCAACAATTTCGCCCTCTTTCATTACACAAACATAATCTGCAAAGCGTTTAACCATGCTTAAGTCATGCGTAATCATTAATACCGCCATACCAAACTCTTTTTGCAGATCTTCCAGTAACTCAATAATTTGCGCTTGTATGGTGACATCTAATGCTGTGGTCGGTTCATCGGCAATTAATAATTTGGGCTGACAGGCTAATGCCATTGCAATCATAACGCGTTGTCGTTGACCGCCCGATAACATATGTGGATAAGCATCAAAACGTTTGTCCGGTTCAACAATACCTGTGCGATCAAGTAGCTCGATCATATGTAACCGGGCTTTAGCGCGTGATATGTTTTTGTGTACAATCAGGCTTTCAATTAATTGCTCACCAATACGATAAACAGGATTAAGCGCAGTCATTGGTTCCTGAAAGATCATGGCAATATCCTGACCACGAATTTTTCGCATATCACCTTCATTTAATGACAATAAATTATCACCATTAAACTCAATCTCCCCCTGGAGATAATGTGTCTGCCGAAGGTCGTGTAACTTTAGTATAGAAAGCGCAGTCACTGATTTACCCGAACCCGACTCCCCTACCAGCGCAAGTTTCTGTCCTTCGTACAAATCGAAACTTATATTACGAACAACTGAAGTTAAGGGTTCAGGTGGAAGACCAAATGCCACTTCGAGGTTACGAATAGATAATAAAGGCTTTATATTTTGTTTAAATTCAGTCAATAGATATTCCTACAAACATAAGTATTTACTGTCATTGCGAGGAAGTATTGGAAATGCAATTTCCAATATTAACGCGTCAATCTCATGTTTAAGCGTATTATTCATGAGATTGCCGCAGTCATTTTATTCCCTCGCAATGACGGATGCATAAAAAATTTCTTTCGATTAGAAACATACTTACCCACGTCGCGTATCCAGGGCTTCACGTAATGCTTCACCAATAAAAATTAATAACATTAACGTTCCAACAAGCACAACAAAGGTAGTCATTGAAAGCCACCATGCTTCTATATTATCTTTTCCTTGTGCTAGCAACTCACCAAGGCTCGGTGTTGATGGTGGTACACCAAGCCCTAGAAAATCTAAACTGGTTAAGGCTAAAATAGCACCACTAATACGGAAAGGTAAAAAAGTGACAACGGGGGTCATACTATTGGGTAATAAATGACGGAACATAATCGCTCGATTTGATAAACCTAAGGCGCGTGCGGCTTTAACATATTCCATATTGCGACCACGTAAAAACTCTGCACGCACATAATCTGCCAATCCCATCCAACCAAAAACAGAAAGCAAAACAATCAAAAGCAACACACTGGGTTCAAATAGTGAAGCAAAAATAATCAGCAAGTAAAGCTCAGGCATTGAACCCCAGATTTCAATAACACGTTGCGCATATAAATCTATCTTGCCACCAAAATAACCTTGCACTGCACCGGCAACTACTCCGATTGCAACACCAATAATTGTTAACACAAAGGCAAACAATACAGATAAACGAAAACCATAAATCAACCGAGCTAAAACATCTCGACCGCGATCATCTGTACCTAATAAATTATCCTGTGATGGTGCAGCAGGGTTTGGGCGTTGACTGTAATAATTAATTGTGTCGTAACGAAAAGGATTCGGTGGATAAATAGCCCAGTTACCATTTTCATTTAGAAGTGTTTTAACATACGGATCAACATAGTCTGCCTCTGTTTCAAAATCACCACCAAATGTTGTTTCCGGATAAACTTTTAATACTGGAACATAAAATGAGTTTTGGTAATAAATCAGCAAAGGTTTATCGTTACTTAAAATTTCGGCAAACAAACTCAATCCAAATAAAATAACAAACAACCAAAGACTGTAATAACCACGCTTATTTGCTTTAAAGCGTTTCCAGGAACGATTAATTTCTTTTTCTGGTTTTGATGTGTTTTTTTTAATATTCATGATTAATTATGCTTAATTGTTCTGGGACTCAAACTGAATGCGAGGATCAACCAGTACATAACTTAAATCAGTAATTAATTTCGCCACCAAACCTAATAAAGTAAAAAGGTATAACGAACCTAAGACCACTGGATAATCACGTTTTAAAATAGATTCATAAGCCAACAAACCTAAACCATCTAAGGAGAAAATAGTTTCGATAAGAATACTACCTGCGAAAAAAGCACCAATAAACGCACTGGGAAAACCTGTCACCAAAGGAATCATTGCGTTTCGAAAAACATGTTTATATAAAACAGTATTTTCCGTTAAACCTTTTGCTCTTGCGGTTAACACATACTGCTTTCTGATTTCTTCAAGAAAACTGTTTTTAGTTAAAATCGTCATCACCGCAAAACTACCGACGACTAACGAGATAACCGGCAAAGTAATATGCCAGAGATAATCAGTCACCTTGCCAAACCAGCTCAATGTTTCCCAGTTATCGGATGTTAAACCACGCAAAGGAAATAAATCCCAGAAGCTTCCGCCACCAAATAATACAAGAAGAAAAATACCTAAAACAAACCCGGGGATCGCATAACCAATTAAAATAACTGTACTACTAAAGATATCAAAGGGTGTTCCATCTTTTACTGCTTTAATAATACCCAGGGGTATACAACTTAAATAAACGAGAAAAAAGGTCCATAAACCTAAACTAATAGAAACGGGAAGCTTTGAGGCCATTAATTGCACAACAGATTGTTGATGATAATAACTATCACCTAAATCAAAACGTATATAGTTGCCAATCATAGTAAAAAAACGTTCAGTAGCAGGTTTATCAAAACCATATAATTTATTTAACTCTGCCAGTTTTTCTTTATCTAACCCTGCATTACCACGATATAAACGTTGACTGCCACCACCTGCTTCACCTTGAGCTTGA
>VAPK010090399.1_pt1 | contig 10512 bp, 14 predicted proteins | sample 3395031 | NCBI WGS metagenome assembly VAPK01 (sample SAMN08290443, study PRJNA428436) | hydrothermal vent metagenome | isolation source: Deep-sea hydrothermal vent chimney 1 | place: Pacific Ocean: Juan De Fuca Ridge
AACCCGACGATTCCAGAACAGATAAGCATTCAAAAGGTTGATTATAATGGCGATAATGTTCCGGATGTGTTGATTGAAATGGCATATGGGCATAAAGTTCCGATGTATGGTGTTCAGGGCAAGGAGGGCAAGATTGCATATTTCTCAGCGTCGAGGATGGAGAAACGAGATTCTAATTCTATAGTTGATTACAGCAAGATTGAGACGATGGTGAATGAGGGCAAGAAGTCGGGTTTTTGAGAGTGAAGTGTAATAATAATTATAAACTTAGAATCTTGTTAATTTTATGGAAGATAAATATTTTCAGTATGTTCCCCTTGTGGGTTTTCCTGCAGCTTGTAGGGAATTGAAGGAGTATAAGAGTGTGTGTTCGGATTGTGAGGATAGAGTTGATGTTGTTCCAGAGGGTGATTTTTTAGATTTTTTTTCAGACGGTTCAATATTGAATTCAATTAATTATTTTCATTATGGCCTTATTTGTGCTGAAAATATAGCAGTGATTGGTGGACTTGCCTATCTGGTTTTTAGATAGAACGTACCACAATAATATTCTTAAAATGATTTTTTAATTCTTATATATGGAGCAAATTCGGAAATTCAGCGAGGAGTTTTTTAAAAATTTGAAATGTCAAACTCGGTGGGAAGGTGATAACACAGGAGAGACATCCATCCTCATTGTTGAAAACGCATCGAAAAGTTTTGAAGATTTGTTCGGAAATCCGTCGCTGTATAGGATTAGTTTTGATGCAGGTGTTGATTTTTCTAGTGGGATAAAGGGAGAATTTGGATATAGTTTCAAATAACTTTATTTTTGGTTTATTCAATGTAAAAATGAATGTTCAGGCTCAGGTTGATGCAGAGACAGGTGAATTGGTTAGAGTTAATAGTCCATGGTGGGCGTTTTTGGCTAGTGAGGCTGAGGAATAACTTTTATTTTATGTAACTAATATAATCGCGCTAATATATTCGTGTGGATATTTTATTTTTGACAGTTTTATTTCAATTTCTATGAGATTTTTATCATTGCCTAAGATTTATCTAGAAGATATTTTCTTATTTGTAATAAATTTGAGCTGACAATATAGTTAATATTGAAGGTATTGTTATTGATATGGTTAAGGATAATCTTGTGTTGTTGACTTTGGATTTGGCGATGAAGAATTGTTGGGAGTGTCAGTTGGCGGATCGTTTTGAGGACACTTCTTTTGTTATTGAGAGTGGGCATCCTTTTGGAAGTAATTCGTTTTCTGGTTTAATGAGGGCAGATGGAGAGGAGTTGAATAGGGTTCAGAATTTTTTAAAGAGGGGTAATTTTCCTGTTTCTTTGAGTGACTTTGATAAGGGCGCTAATGTTTTTCATTTTCGTGATGAGGGTTTTGTTTTAAGTGCGCCGCTTGTTAGTGTGAATTGTTCGCTTGAGTGGCCGGTTCGGTTGAATGGGAATTTTAAGAGGTTGAGGATTTTGTTGGGCGAGGAGGATGTTGATAGTTTAGTTGTTGGGGTTGAGGATGTGGGGGCGACTGTTTTGAAGATGTCGAAGATTAGAAAGGGTGTTGAGTTTGGGGATTTGTTTACTTTGAAGCAGCGTGAGATTTTGGAGCCGGCGATTGAGTTTGGTTATTATGATTTTCCGCGGAGGATTAGTTTAAATGAATTGTCTAAGAGGGTGGGGGTTAGTCCTAGTACACTTTGTGTTCATTTACAAAAGATTGAAGGTCGGGTTTTTGGGAGTGATATAAAGTTTTTTTAAAGCGAAGTATAGTAATAATTATAAACTTAGAATGTAGCTAGGTTTATGGAAGATAAATATTTTCAGTATGTTCCTCTTGTGGGCTTTCCTACGGCTCATAGGGAGTTTAAGAAATATAAGGGAGACTGTTTAGATTGTGAGGATAGAGTTGATGTTGTTCCAGAGGGTGATTTTTTAGATCTTTTTTCAGACGGTTCAATATTGAATTCAGTTAATTATCTTCATTATGCTTTTATTTGTGCTGAGAATATGGCTGTGATTGGCGGACTTTCCTATCTGGTTCTTAAATAGAGCGTAATATAATAATATTCTTAAAGCGATTTGGAGATTTGTATATATGAAACAGATTAGAAAGTTTGTAGAGGAATTTTTTCGGAATTTGAAATGTGATGTTAGGGAAGAAGAGGATATCATAGTTGTTGACAATATTCCCAAGAGTTTTGTCGATTTGGTGGGACGAGATGCTCCGTATAAACTTTGTTTTTCTAAGGGTGAAGAGGGTTTGGATTTTGTTGGGAAAGGGAGCCAGATGTTAGCTACTATAGTTAAGTATTTGGAGGGGGCTGGCAAGGCTACTATTTTGAGGATTGATTTTGAAGTAGATCCTGAGGTAGAAATTAGAAAAAAGTTAGCTCTTAGAAATTGTGAAATAGATAGTTTGACTAAAGGGTATAAAAATAATTTTTTTTCTAGGTTTAGTTTTGTAACTAGTTTTAATTATTTAAATGAGTCTAATCGGGTTTTGAGTGAAATTTATATTCATGAAGGAGGGGTAGTCGAAGGTGATTTGAGTGGGTATTGTGTTGTTGATGGGGATAAATTAGAAGTGGATAGCAATAGGGTGAAGTTGGATTATGAGATTGCTCGGGTTCGTTGTATTAAATTGGTTGAAGATAAACAAAAAGAGATTGGTGATGTTTTGAAGGAGAAAGTTGAAATGGAAATTGCTAGGATTCGTGAGCATTATGATAAGCAGTTGAAAGAGCTTGGTGGAGATTTAAATGGTAAGCTGGAGAAGATTCGTGATGTCGAGGTGGGTTTGAGGACTTGTGATGATGAGGAGCGAGATTCTTTGAGAAAGAAGTTGGAGAGGTTGAGGGTTGGTATTGTTAAGAATGGAGATGATGAGGTTGTAGATAAGGTTTTGAGAGAAAGGGAGATGACGATTGGGGATGCGATGCAAAAGTTTAGTTTAAATGTAAATAGAAAATTAGTAAATACTACAGTAATTTATTATCCTGTTTTTAATTTTAATTTATTTTTAAAAGGAGATAGGGAATCTAGTCGTTTTGTTGAGGTTAGTTATGATCCTTTGACAAAGAATTTTAGTGGATTGGATTGTGAGGTTTGTGCTAAGAGATTGGATCGGGTTAATCTTTGTGATGGTGGACATATTTGTTGTGAGGATTGCTTGGATAGATGTGGGGAGTGTGGTGGAGTTTTTTGTGTTAAATGCTTGAGGAGGAGCTGTAAAGTTTGTGGTAGGAAGTTGTGCAAGAGTTGTGTTAAGATGTGTTTGACTTGTGGTGGGAGTGTTTGTGCGACGCATTTAAGGACAGATTGTGTTAGTGGGGAGGAGAGGTGTGTTTCTTGCTTGAGGGCTTGCTTGAGATGTCATGGAATGAGCGAGGAGAAATATTTTGGGGAGGCATTGGATGGATCTAAAGTTTGTGAGAAGTGTTTAGGAATTGAGAGACGCAGTGGGGTTTTGGATCGAGTTTTTGGGGGCGATTAGTTAATCTTATAAAATCAGGATTGGTTGTTTTATTATAGATTGAGTCTGTAGTTTAATGGATAGAATACCAGGTTTCGGCCCTGGCGATGGGGGTTCGATTCCCTCTGGACTCGTTAATTTTATATTTTAAGTGTTTGTTTTGTTGAAGTTGTCTCTTTCCATAAAATGTCGTAATCTGATTTTGTCCATTTAATGCACAAGCCTATAGCACAATATATTCCATATTTTCCTATAAAACTAATTTTCTTTTGAGGAGTTAATTTTTTTAATCTATTTAACCTGTTTTTACGCCTCAAGACTCTGTTTTCTATGGGTTGTAATTTTGGATATTTTTCTTCCAATTGCTTTTTCCCTTTTTGAATTCTAAATGTTTCTAAAAGCCAGTCATTAAAATTTCCTATAGGTATTATTGTGGAGTAAGCATTTTCTGCTTGTTTTCTCGAGTTATTTGTTCTGGTCAGATAATCCAGTAACCCGTCTTCGCTTATAATATTTGTTGGCATTAGATTAATCTCCATAGATTTTGCATATTTTATGAGTTCATTCTTTTTCATCATGTATATACTTCCTGATAGAAAGTTTATGTCTATTGGGGTGCTATAATTTTCTGTAAATATTTTTGAAAAAAGTGTTTCTTTACTAGGTTTTGTAAAAGATATTTTTCCAGAAGATATGAGTGTTTTTTTATTTTTAGAGAGGGTTTGATATAAATTTTTTGCAGCTTGATTGTTAATTAGTGCATCTCCATCTATCATCATTATTTCGTTGTTTCTTGATTGTTCTGTTATTTCATTCCATGCGTTAGGTTTTCCTGGCTCACTTGTTATTAATGAGACGGTTTTGTTTTTTTTTGATATTTCGTCTGCTATATAATGAGTATTGTCTGTTGAGCCATTTACACAAATTAATATTTGATCTGGTTTTTGGGTTTGGTGTAAGATGGAATTAACACAATCTACTAACGTGTTTTGCTCATTTCTTACTGGTATGCCTACAGTATATGATGTCATTATATAGTGATATAAATATGTTTTATAAAATTAATTGTTTGATCTTTTCCTCTTGAATTTCTCTTATTTCCCCTGATTGTAAGTTGCTAAGTTTTATGTTTGCTACAGACATTCTTTTTAATTGGTATACCTTGTAGTTTAGTTTTTCTAAAACTCTTCTTATAATTCTGTTTCTTCCTTCTTTGATTGAGATGTCGAATTCGTTGTTGTTTTTGTTTGTGATTTCTGCATAGAATTTTCTTTGATCTATTGGTATACCTTCTGCTAAATTTGTTATATGTTGTTTTGTTATGACTGGGTCAGTTCTGAGATGGTAGGTTTTTGTAATGTCGTGTTTTGGGTGTGTTAGTTTCTGGATTAGGTCGCCGTCGTTGGTTAGAATCAGAAGCCCTTCTGACATTGCATCTAGTCTTCCAACGTATTTTAGGTTTTGGAGATTTTTTAGGGACTTTAGGTTGTAGATTGTTCTTCTTTTTTGTGGATCTTCTTTTGTTACTAGGATTCCTTTTGGTTTGTTTAAGATGTAGTAGATATTTTTTGGTTTTGTTTTAATCGGCTCATTGTTGATTGTTATTTTGTCTTCTTGTGTTGCTTTATCTCCTAGTTTGGCCAGTTCTCCGTTTAGTTTTACTTTTCCTTTCTCGATTAGTTCTTCGGCTTTTCTTCTTGATGTGTATCCAGAGTTTGCTATTATTTTTTGGAGGCGTTCCATTGATTTCTTTCTTTTTTAGAAAAAAAGAAATTTCTCGCAAGTAGAAAAAACTTGTATTCCAAAATCCTATTTTGATTTATTTCCATTGGTTTAGTATGTTGGGGGTTGTTTTAAGCTTTCTCATTAATTTTATATAGTATTTTTTGTGAGTTTATCTATGGTAAATAATAAAGGTATGGTCTCTTTTAAGGGGAAGAAAATTGTTATTAAACTTGGGACAAAAGTTGTTTTTGATTCTGCTTTGGGAAAGATTCGTCGTGATGTGACTTGGAAGTTGGCGCGGGATGTTGCTGAGTTGGTAAGAAGAGGAAATGAGGTTGTTATTATTAGCAGTGGGGCTGTTGGGTGTGGTCGTGATATTATTGAAGGTAAAGAAAGTTTGGGTTTGAAGCAGGCTCAAGCGGCGGTTGGGCAGATTAAGTTGATGAATGAATATTTAGATGTTTTCGGTGAATTTGGCTTAGGAGTTGCACAGTTTTTGTTGAATAAAAATGATTTGAATAGTGGTAAGTTAGAAAATATTAAGACTGCTTATAGGAATCTTGGTAAAAGTGTTGTGTCTGTGGTTAATGAGAATGATGTAACAACTACGGAGGAGTTGACTTTCGGGGATAATGATGGTTTGGCTGTTCAGATTTTGGAGAAGTTTGATTTTGATGTTTTGTTGGTTTTGACTAATATGGGTGCTTTGATTTCTGGAGGAAAAATAGTTTTGGATTCGGATAAGTTTGATATTAAGGATTATGATAGTTTTGCCCCTGATGCTCTTGGGAGTGGGGGTTTGGAAACTAAGCTTAATGCGGCTAAGAGGGCAGTTGGTTTGGGGAAGGTTTTCGTTATTGGAGAGGCGGGAGATTCTGTTATTGATATTTTGGAGCACAAGGTTGATGGAACTTGGTTTGCTAAGGGTTTATGAAGAAAGTGATTCTAGTGAAAATGAAATGAAGTCCGTGAAAATGTTAAATTCTTTGAAGAATTTGTGAAATTTTTTGCTTCTTTAGTATATCTATGATTATCTCTTCTTTGAAATTTTTATTTTGCCAAAGTTTAAAAGTCTGGGGAGATGATTATAGTTATGGCCAAGAAGACTACATTTAATGTTTCGAAAGTAGATAATTTTAGTGAATGGTATAGCGAGATTTTGCAGAAGGCTGAGGTGACAGATTTGCGTTATGATGTCAAGGGTTTTGTTGTGATTCGGCCTTGGGGCGCGTTGATTATTGATAAGATGTATCGTATTTATGAGGATGCTTTGAGAAAAACTGGACATGAGCCTGTTATGTTTCCGGCTGTTATTCCTGAGGATAATTTTAAAAAAGAGGCTAATCATATTAAGGGTTTTGCTCCAGAGTTGTTTTGGTTGGAGAATAAAAAAGGGGAAGATAGGCTTGCTTTGAGACCGACTAGTGAGACTGCGTTTTTTCAGATGTATAGTCTTTGGATTAGAAGTTATCGAGATTTGCCATTTAAGAGGTATCAGAGAGCTAATATTTTTCGAGATGATACAAAATCTACTCGTCCATTAATTAGGGGCAAAGAATTTTATTGGCTTGAGACTCATGATGTTTTTTCTAATAAAGAGGATGCAGATGTGCAGGTTCAAGGTGATATTAAAATGACTGATGACATTGTTCATAAGTGTTTTGGAGTTCCTGGTCTTTTAGTGAGAAGACCAGAATGGGATAAGTTTCCCGGGGCTGTTTATACTATTGCCAGTGATTGTCTAATGCCGGATGGTAAGTTGTTGCAAAATAATACTATGCATTTATTGGGGCAGAATTTTTCCAAACCTTTTAATGTTAAATTTGTTGATGAGAATGAGAAGGATTGTTTTGGTTGGCAGACTACTTATGGTCCTGGTATATCTCGTATTTTGGCCTCGGTGTTGTCTGTTCATGGGGATGATAGTGGTTTGGTTTTACCCTATATTTTGGCTCCAATTCAGGTCGTGATTGTTCCGTTTGATGGAGAGGGTGTAGAGGAGGCTGTTCGTGGAATTAGTAAAGATTTAATGACGAAAGGTATTAATGTTAAAGTTGATAATGAGGACAAGAGACCTGGTGAGAAATTTTTCTTCTGGGAAATGAAAGGTGTTCCTTTTAGAATTGAAGTTGGGATTAAGGAACTTGAGAAAGGGAAAGCTAGTGTTTTTATTCGGGATACTAAGGAGAGGGTTCTTGTTAAGATTGAGAAGTTAAGCAAGGAGATTATTAAAATGGGAGTTGAATATGATGCTCGACTGTTAGCTAGGGCTGATGGGCTTTTTGATAGTAAGATAGTTGATTGTGATGATAAGAATTCTATTGGTAGAATTTTGGAGTCGGGAAAGATTGCTCGGTTTTCTTTTTGTTCGATTGATAAGGATGGGAAGGATTGTGCTGGAGTTATTGAAAAGGAGTTTGCGGGGGAAGTTCGGGGGACTCGTGCTGATTTGTTCCCAAGGGATGACTCTGGTGAGCCCGGTGAGGAGGCATGGGGGAAGTGTCCTGTTTGTGGCAAGAAGGCTGAGGTTGTTGTTTATGCTGGGAAGAGTTACTAAATCTTTATAAATTCTAAACTAGTTTTGTATTAATGGAAGAAGTTGGACTAAAAATTGAGAAACAAAGTAAGCCTTTAGGTAAGCTTAAGGAGGGGGATAAATTTTTTATTAATGGAAAGGAAATGACGGTTGATAAACAGTATTTGTTCCAGGATCATAGCAAGATGAAGGAGATGATTATTGAGATTTTTAATCCTGAGAATGAGAGGGAATATCAGGTTAGATATTTTGACGATCAGATTGAGAGTTCTATTGAAATTTATGAGTTGGTCGGGGAATTCGAGTATGTTAGGCGGGAGCCGAAGAGTGTTGCCTGGTGATATATTTTAGTTTATAATGGTTTGCCAGAGTCGCTAAATGATAGCCTAATAAATTCCTGCTCTTTATTTAAACCATGGAGTCTAAAATTTAATTTTTTATTTTTACTAAAAATACTTTTCTATTTTCGAATTCTTTTGTTTCTCAATAACCTCTGATATCCAATCGCAAATCTATGTGCCTCATCTCGAATTTCCTGTAGTAATTTCAGGGCCTTACTCTGTTTTTTTAATATCACACCCTTACTTTGCCCAAGAAAAAATACTTCTTCTAATCTCTTGGCAATTCCAATAGCCGCAATCTTTAAGTTGAGTTCGTTTAAAACATCCATCACAACACCAAGTTGTCCTTTCCCTCCGTCAATCAAAATCAAATCTGGCATCTCTAAGTTATCCCTTTTCAATTTAGTATATCTTCGTAAAACAACCTCCCTCATTGCAGCGTAATCATCATTCACATCTCCTCCACGAATTTTAAATTTCCGATAATTATTCTTATCCGCTTTTCCATCTCGAAATTGAACCATGCTAGCAACAACATCAGTTCCACTCAGATGTGAAACATCAAAACACTCAATAACCCTAGGTAAAAAATTAAGATTTAACTTATCCGCCAAATCTTTAACCTTATCCGAACCTTCAAAAACAGCAATTTCTATATTCTTCCTCACAAGCTCTAACAACTTCAATTTCTCACCTCGTTTAGGTACAATAATTTTTCCACCCAACTTCTTCAAAAACTTTTTAACATCACCGCTAACATCTTCAGGCAAAACAATCTCCTTGGGGCAATCGTAGTCCGAATAAAACTGGACCAAAAACTCTTCTAAAAAGTCCTCATTATAATCAAACTCAAAAAATTGTTTATTCTCCAAAATTCCTTTCCGGGCATTAAATAAAATCAGGTATACCTGTTCTTCATGAACAACCCAATTTACAAAATCCTCATCAAACTTCTTATTCCTTTCCATTTTTTGTTTCTCTCCTAATTCTTTCACGGCTCGAATTTGCTCTCGAATCTCGAGTGCTCTTTCAAAGTTTTGATTGCTAGAAAATTCCTTCATTCTCTTTGTTAAAAACTCAACCACAGTCTTTGTCTTTCCCTTTAAAACCATCTCACAATTTTTAATATCTTTAAGATAATCCTGTCTGGTAATAATTTTTTCACACGGTCCCGAACAAAGCCCAATATCAAATCTCATACATCTCTTTTTGGGCAACTTCTTACAGGTTCTAATTCTAAAAATCTTTCGCAAAGCATTCAAGGCATAATCTCGTGACATTCCAGAAACAAACGGTCCATAAAACTTACTTTTCTGATATCTAATTCTTAATCCCTGACCCCTGAGATTTCTAGCGATGAGTAATCGGGGAAATTGTTCCCCAGTTACCTCGATAAAAGCATATCTCTTAGAATCTTTCAAGTCAATATTATACTTGGGTTTATATTTTTTAATCAAATTATTCTCCAAAATCAAAGCTTCAACTTCTGAGTCTGTGACAATAAAATCTATATCTTTAATTTTGGAAACTAGAACATTGGTTTTTGTGTCTTTGTGTTTCTTTTGGAAATAACTTTTAACCCGTTTAACTAAACCTTTTGCCTTCCCAACATAAATTACATTTCCTTTAGAATCCTTAAATAAATAACATCCAGGATTTTTCGGAATATTTTTTAGATTTATCATAATAATGCAAGATATCGAGGAGATTTAAGGTTTGTGGAAAAGATATTTTAATTAAAAAATAAATTTCACAATAGAATTAAAAATATTCTGCCTGCCTTTTTTTCTTGTGCAAATAGGCAAGCCTGTCAAAAGGAAAGGTTTCATATTCGGAGCAATATTTTCTCATCCTCTCATGCTCTGAAAACATCAGAAATTTTTGGATATCTTTTCCATTGGTAAGAAAAACCAGCTGGGAATCTTTTGCGGGCTTATAGCATTCTACCTTATACTTCTTAGAATCATTACGCTTAAAGTAAGACAACAGTTCTCCATCCTTTTCCGGACCAAAAACTAACGTTGGAAAGACATCAAATCCCATTGTATATTTTCCAAGCAAGATATTCTTACTTCTAGTAAAATAATCAATCTCAATTTCGGAGTCAAGTAATATTCTTATATGTTCAGGTATCTTCCTATCATTCATAATTTTAGATACTTCAACCCCTTTTAAAAATTATTATAGTATATTTCCCCAAAAAGTATATTAAATTATCTCCTCCGGTCAAAATTCGCATACTCCGTGGATAAAAGTTCTGCCTTCACAAAACCTTAGGCTCACTCTGAGCTCATGCCATACGTGACCCCAAATACTTCCCAGTCCAACTCCCCTTAACCTTAACAATCTCCTCAGGAGTCCCAGTAGCCACAACCTCACTACCACCTTCCCCGCCCTCAGGCCCAATATCAATAACATAATCCACACTCGGGTTCACCAGAGTCAT
>VAPK010400559.1_pt1 | contig 10503 bp, 8 predicted proteins | sample 3395031 | NCBI WGS metagenome assembly VAPK01 (sample SAMN08290443, study PRJNA428436) | hydrothermal vent metagenome | isolation source: Deep-sea hydrothermal vent chimney 1 | place: Pacific Ocean: Juan De Fuca Ridge
GATACGCGAGTATCAAGCCAATTATTATTAAAGCAATAAACCAGATCATGCTTTTGCTCCTTTTTTAGTTTCTTAGGGGTTTTCCAGTTTTCAACATATGCTCTAATCTGGCGACTGTACCCGGTTGTTTGACTAAATACAGAAAGGCCTCCAGCTCTAAAGCGAGCATATTATCTTCTGTCAATGGGGCAGTTATATCAACATCGCCTCCACTGAGTACATAACTCAATTGCTTAGATACTTCCAAATCATAAGCACTGGCTTTACCGATTAGATGCAGCGCCTTGGTCGCCATCGCAAATAATATCTGTGCGGTTTTACCTGGTAATTGATATTCGTAGGGTTCTGGGGGTGTATAGTTTGTGCTGAGCGATAGCGCTTTTGCTTTGGCATCGGCTAACAAACGCTCTTTGTTCATAGTAATACCATCGTCAGCGCTTAAAAATAGTAATTGCCTGGCTTCAAATGCCGATTGTGAGACGCGCGCAAGGCCAATTGTTTCAAAGGCTTTGCTGATCGGTGGTATCGGGCCGCCGAAACGTTTTGGATGTTGCATTTGTCGGCGCAGGTATTCTTTACACCCCCCCCAGCCAGGTACTAAGCCGACACCGACTTCAACCAGACCGGTATAAAGTTCGGCGTGGGCCTGAATAGCATCGCAATGTAGCAGAATTTCACAGCCACCGCCCAATGCTAATCCGGAAGGTGCTGCAACAACAGGGAAGGGGGCATATTTCAAGGCTTGATAAGTTTGTTGCCCTGCATTGATTAATACACTCACCGCATCCCAATTGCTCTCTTGCAGAGCAATCATTAATAGCCCAAGATTGGCACCGGCAGAAAAGTTTTCGGCCTCATTATGAATAACCAGCGCTGAAAATTGTTGCTTAACAGTGTCAATGCTTTTCTGGATCAGTGACATGCTGTCCATATCAAGGGTATTCATTTTACTATGAAATTCAAGGCAGGCAACGCCATCACCTGTATCCCACAAGCTGGCTGATGCATTACTTAATACTGCCGGAGATTGCAGTTTAATATCAGTAAGGCAAATTACATCAGGTTTTTTAGGAACAGGATGGTAGCTTCCGGACAAATCGCTGAATAATTGTTTGCCATCGGTAACGGTATATAACTTAGCTTGATTTTCCAGTATAGGAGGGACATTAAAACCATCTTCTTTGGCTTTAGCGACAAACCAGGCTTTGTCGATATGGTCGAGTAATTCAAACGGCCCTTGTTGCCAGTTAAAACCTAGACGCATAGCCTGATCAATGGCAACCATGTCATCCGCTATTTCCGGTATCAGACTGGTAGCATAGAGTAGTGTTTTTGCCATTACATGCCAAGCAAACCGGCCTGTTTTATCATCGAATGTAAGTAAAGTCTGAATACCATTTTTCTGGGCGGCTGTTACGCTATCTAGTTTTACTTTTTCGCTGGGGCTATATCCGCCAGTAGTTAAATCAATCGATTCTTTGATGCGTTTACCTTGTTCTTTGTTCAACCGATAAAAACCTCCTTTTCCTTTCCTGCCAGTATATCCGTCCTCGATCATTTGCTTAAATAGGGGAGGGATCGTTTTGATCTGATGAAAAGCATCATCAGCCGGTAGCGTTTGTTCCATGCTTTGCATAATATGCGGCATTAGGTCCAGGCCAACCAGATCTAATAGCCCAAAAATACCTGTTTTTGGAATACCAAAAGGACTGCTGATGACGGTATCCGCTTCTTCCACTGTCAATCCCTGTTTAATGGCTTCTAGAAGCCCGCATTGCGCCCAGTAAATACCGATGCGATTGGCAATGAACCCAGGAGTATCTTTGCAATAAACACAGCCTTTTCCGAGTTTAATATCAGAGAACTCACTGACAGCATCAATTAATTCGGGGCGCGTAGCAGGCCCGGCAACCAGTTCCAGTAACCGCATATAGCGAGGAGGGTTAAAAAAATGACTAATCAAAAATTGTTGCTGAAAGCTTTCCGGCATTCCCTGTATTAATAGTTTGAGTGGTAAAGTTGAAGTATTTGAAGAAATGGCGGTATCTTGGCCACAAACATCAGCAAACTTTAAATACAGCGATTGTTTGATGTCTGGATTTTCTATGACCGCTTCAATAACCCAATCAACATCTGTTAGCCAGTGCAGATGATCTTCGATATTTCCAGGCGTAATCAATTTGGCATTTTTCTTGTGCATGAAGGGTGGTGGAGAGGCTTTGAGTAATTGCTTAATCGCTGCTTCTGCAATGACATTTCGGTTATTGGTATCTTTGGGTACGATGTCCAATAGAAAAACAGGAACTCCAGCGTTACTGATATGTGCTGCAATACTTGCTCCCATCACACCTGCGCCAATGACAGCTACTTTATTGATGTTCATCAGATAGCCTCCAGAATGGTTGCTATACCTTGACCTCCACCAATGCATTGGGTAGCCAGGGCATACTGTTTATTCTCCCGTTTTAACAAGCTGGCTGCTTTGCCGGTAATTCTTGCGCCGGTTGCCCCTAAAGGATGACCCAGGGCAATTGCACCGCCGTCAAGATTCAGCTTGTGTTCTGGAATAGGTAAATCGTTGAGTACAGCCAAAGATTGAGCGGCGAAGGCTTCATTGAGTTCAACGATATCAATATCATCTAGGGTTAGATTAGCTCGGTGTAGTGCTTTTTGACTGGCACCAACAGGACCAATGCCCATGATTTCCGGTAAACAGGCTGAAACGGCTATAGATTTGATTCGTGCCAGTTTTTCTAGATCATGGCTATCGGCATAGTCTTCACTGCAAACCAGAACCGCTGCCGCACCGTCTGTTAAGGGTGAGGATGTGCCTGCCGTTACGCTACCATCAGCCTTGAATGCAGGTTTTAATTCAGCTAGAGATTGCTCATTACAATCTGCTCGGAGACAACCATCTTGTGTTACTGTTCCAGCATGACTTGTTTCAATAGCGATGATTTCATCAGTTAATTGGCCATTTTGTTTTGCCTGATAAGCTTTATGGTGGCTGGCAACAGAAAAGTGCTCCTGTGCCTGTCGGTCTATCTGATATAGATCAGCTAAATTTTCAGCTGTGTCACCCATACTAATATAGGCTTGGGGATAGGATTTATAAAGGTCGGGGTTAGGCATCATGTTAAAGCCGCCCATCGGTACCCGTGTCATCGACTCAATACCAGCGCAGATAAATACTTCCCCAGCGCCCATTAGAATAGCACCAGCAGCATTATGAATGGCTTGCATGGATGAGCCGCAAAACCGGTTGATAGTCATACCGGCAACAGTAACCGGTAAATCAGTCAAATGAACGACTAGTCTGGCCAGGTTAAGTCCCTGTTCTCCCTCAGGAAAGGCACATCCTAATATCAGATCTTCTATATCTTCCGGCGTAACGCCGGTTTTTTTAATTAACCCTTTAACAACCTGTGCAGCCAGGTTATCGGCTCTTACGGTGATTAATTGGCCTTTGTTTGCTGGTGTAAAGGGAGATCGACAATATCCTGCAATCACTACATTTTTCATGGCTCTACCCTGTTCTGTGGTTAACGATAATCCTGCAATTTTACTAAGTTATTATTTGAAGGAAGAGATATTTCAGTTTTAAATGATGGTGTTTCCAACTGCTTGAGGAATTGTTCAATAATGGCCCAGGTGTCACCGCTGTTGTCTTTTAAAATACCATGATGATCAGCATTAACAATTTTCAGTTGTTTGTTCTCGCTGCCCAGTTCTTCCATAATGGTTGTTGCACTTTCGACGGCTACTACCGGATCCTGATCGGCATGGATGATAAGTGCAGGTATTCTTACTTGGGGCAATACTTTATCCAGAGTTTGAATTAGACGCCTTAATTCATACAGGCTTCTGACTGGCGTGTTGCGATAATTGATGTCTGGATGTTCAGGTACGTTTTCAAGAAAAGGTTTGACTCCTTCAAAGCTTGAACCCCATTTGACCAACTTGTTAGTGCCATGAAGTAACGGTACTAACATAAATGTTCTATTGACGAATTTAACGGGCACAGAAATGGCCACCACAGCTTTCACCTCAGGGTGGCTTTTCGCGGCCAGGTTCAAAGCTAAGGCTCCACCTGAAGAGAAACCGACCAAGACGATTTTCTTGCAATATTGTTTCAAGATTCGAAAGCATCGAACGATAGAACCATACCAGTCTTCCCAGGTCTGGTTGCGTAATGCATAAGGCGAAGTACCGTGGCCTTCAAGTCTAGGCCCCAGAACCACGAAGCCTTGTTTGCATAGGATTTCTCCATAGTTTCTTAATTCTGCCGGGCGAGCCAATAGCCCATGCACCAGAAGAATACCGGTACCATTTGCTGTTTCCGGCTGAAATAAAAATGGTTCAGGATTGGCATTGGCGGTTTCATGCTGATTGATTTCGTCATAGCGGGGATCGTTATATTTTTTTTTCTCCCATGCCAAAGAATAATATTCATCATCAAAATGCCAAGCAGCCATTTCTTTTGAGCTGATTTCTTGATAGTCGGTAAGTGCTTTTTTTAAAGTATGGATAATCGATTTAATGGGCTTTGCTTCATTGTTGTATACAGCGATCAAGTTTTCCATACGGATAACATCTAAATCATAGTCTTCCGATAATTTAGGTAGGAATTGATAACACGCTTCATTTTCCGATATGAGCTCATTGGTTTTAGCCATACGGATGAAGTGCTCAAACCGTTTACTAGTACCCTCTATTAGTTTGGCATACTCTTCTGGATTGAGTAAGCTTCGATGCAGATTGACTTGTTGGTCTTTTTGCAAATATTTGATAGCAATATACAGAGTGCTATAAAAGCGATGTTTCTCTATTTCAGACAGCCCTTGATCTAAGCAGAGCATAATTAATGATGAGGCAAGATGGCTTAAGTTGATCGTGACGTTGGCGTATATGTCTTTCATATATTGGTCGCGAGTATCGCCTGCATTTTTTTTGAAATATAACCCCATCATCCTTTGTTTTAAATTTTTAGGATGGGTGTGCAGAGAAAACATATCATCCAGCGAAAGATTTTCTGACGACAACAAATCAAGCAAATAACGATTCCACCAATGCCAAACATGATAAGGGTCAACGGGCTTACCCATCCTGATATCCATATCGGTGTCTTTAAACATGATATTGCCTTCTACCAGCAACTCTTCTGTTTGTCGAAGGCTTAAACTATCGCTGAACATTTGCACGCCTTTTTGCAGAAAATTTTCAGAGGCTCGAATGGGATAGAAGGTGATATTAGCCGGCACAATTAAGGTCGGTTTAAGTGCCGCAGTTAATAGTTGTTCAAGACTATCAAGATTGAGTTGTTCTTTCCATGTTGTTAGTAGCTCATATTTTTTATCGCAATAAGCGTTTCGAACGGTGGTTTTAAAGGCTTCAACGCCTTGGGCTAGAACGGCTGCCCCGGTGTGTTGTTTACGTCTTAACCCTGTCGAGCGGGAAAAAATACTGTATTGGCCTTTTTTGTCTACTACTTGTCGGTCTTTGACCATTCCGCCTTCAGGAAAAATGAGGACTTTACGGCCGCGAAAAATTTGCCCGGCTAAAATAGGAAATAGGCGGGGGTGGTTGTGAGGAAAAACCCCGACATTTTGTAAATATTTAGATAGCAGTGACTCTTCTTTAAAGAATTCACCTGAGGCAATGGCGCAGCAATAAGTGCCAGTTTTTTCGTAGATCAGGAATTGGGGGATAAAGGTTTCAAAGCGGGAAAAGTGATTAAATAGGAAAATATCGCCTTGTTCAATCTGGTCGTCAGCATGCAGTTTCATATTGACGCTCAGCATATTTTTTACTGAACGAAAGATCTGTACTGACCTATCGTAAATGGTGGTATCTATGTCATGCCAATCATTATTATAAGGTATTCCTTTCATCGTGATTACTCGCATAAAGATGCCTATAATCCATTTTGAGTCGATTAAGTTCTGACAAGTTCCCCTTGTTTTGAATTTGGCTTGTGATATTTAGAAAGAGGCACAAGAATTTTAATAGCGCATTGTTTGAGCGTTAGACTTTTAATTATCAATCATTTTCTGGTATAGTCCGTCTGTAGTTAGCGCTCAGTCGGGCTTTAGGAATGTTTTGGAGTTTGATTTTAGTCCCTTGGACTCGATGAAGTGTTGAAATGAAAAAGTGGTTTTATAGGTGTTTAGATTTTTAATTTTTTAAGGAAATAGCAATGGCAAATATACTTGATCAGCTTCTTACCGTACTTGGCTTTAAATATTCCAGTTCTGGTTCAGAAGCGAATGTCCCAACGCATACTGATGGACTCTCTGGTGTCGGACGATACTTAGCGAAACTATCTGAAGATGGGAAAAAACCAGCTCAGGCAAAAAAAGCAAAGGCTAAGCGCGCTGCTCCAGCTAAAAAGCGTACTGCCTCAGCTAAAAAAACTTCAGATGCAACAAACACTAAAAGATGTCAGGGAGGAACAGCTAAGGGTGATCAATGTAAGCGAACTTCAAACTTGAAGACGATACAGCGGACCATTAATGGAAAGAAATATCGCCTCGCTGCCTGTAGTCAACATAATAATGATTCTTTTAAACCTTATAATGGGTTTATTAACGACTAAGATCACTATATTTGCCCTGTGTACCAACTAAAGATCCCCTAGGTATCGGGTTTTGATTGGCTTAAGATAAAAGCCTTACTTTTTCACGTTGCTATAAAACAAAAACATAGTGGCGTGAATGGGTTAAACGCTGTTAATCCGAAGTTACATATTTTCTGTCGAATACTTGTTACATGAAAATTTAGCATTTAGGGTGCGTGATAGTGTGTGGAAATCTAGGCGGAAAAACGCTGCTGAAGTAATCTATAGCGAGGTTTCCCAACAACGCATCCGCGCTATAGCAAATGCACAAAATACTAGATTTTCGTGTGCGTTGAGTAATAGGACACCTCTATTAATTCATGACTGGCAGCTATACGCTTAAAATATTCGATAACGTCGTTGAAAATCTTATTAATAGCCTGCTATTAACTGCGATCTTCGCCTCGTTCTCAAACATTTTAACCGCATACCTCTGGTCAGTCAGAATTAATAGAGGTACCCTATATATTGCAACCGTGATCGCAGAAGCATACGTTCATTAGCAAAGTTATATTTCTGAGATGCCAACACTTTCACATTAAAACATAAGAAAGACCGGAAAATTATCCTATAGTTTTAGTACTAACTTCAGAAGAGCTACTAGTGTAAATTATGGGAATAGAAGATTATGATACTGAATTATATTTGGTTACGATGTCCGTGCATTTTCTCATAGCCGAATTAATGGATCTAGATGTAATGGATATTGAGTCCAATAATTTGTTAGAAATAGATTTGGGAATGACTGGGAGGTTGAGAAAAATCTTCAATGGTTCAATTAAAGAAATGTTTGATGGTTTTGAGCTTGACTATATATTCATTAAAACCGTACAAGATGTAATTAACCAAGTCATTACTTGTAAGTTGAATACAGATTATATGACTTTGCATTAATAGCCTATTCAAGCTGACTTAGTCTTTTGGGTGGATAGACAAAGAAAGGGGCAAGGCCCAAAAATAAAAAAGCCCGCATAGCGGGCCTTGAAGTCTATTTTTATTATTCTTGAAAATTTGACTCTCGATTCCAAGCTATTGGGTAGCTTAAATGTAAGAGAGAACATTTGTTTTTATTATTGTGTGGTCCAAATAAGACCTTTCCTCCACTTTATAGTCGACTGTTAGGTCGTGCTCACTCCGTTAAGCCTCGACCATTCTATATTAATAAAAACGTGGTTGTCCATTAAAATTTGTGTTTTTTGCGGGTTTTTTGTAGGCAAATAGCTTGATAGGGCTAAGGGATATGCTTACAATTGAAGTGTACTAATCGCGTTGTTCCTCTATTGGTTGCGCTTACGCTCTTGTTCTTCTCCGATAAAATAATTAAGTCGCTCGTCTAAAATAGCTGCCAGATAAAAGTTTAGATCTTTTGATTTTTGTGCCAATTTAATTTGCGTGATAGCCTTGCGAGTTTGGCCTGTTGCGTAGTAATGCTCGGCCATGTATCGATGTGATTTAGCTTGTTGTTTTTGTGCCCCATAAGCTTCAGCCAACAAGCGAAAATAATTAGGTTGTTGCTTTTCTTTTGCGTTCAAGTTGTCTAAAGCCTGATACGCTTTTTTGGCATAGCCAGATTTTAGCAGCGTGGTGATATATTCAAGTTTAACAGCCGAATTTCTCGGGAAATTCTGTTGGGCTTGTCGATATCGTTTCAGGGCCACTTTGTATTGCCGTGCGTCAAGAGCTGTTTTTGCTAATGCCGTAGCATATTGTGGTTGATTAGGATATTCGTTTACCAGCTGCTGAAAATTCTTTTCTGCTCGTTTGAATTGTTGTTTTTTTAAGGCTAATAGACCCAGTCCGTATCGGGCGACAGCACGCTGTTCTGAAGTCCCCAGGTTTTTACGAACGGAAAAATAACGTACAAGATCGTCATTGTTTTTTAGCGTATTGATACGCAATTTCGCCTTGGTAAGCAAGTAATCAATTGAATCAGGATACTGTCGATAAGGAAAGTTTTCTGCTCGGCCACGAGTATCGGCTATTCTGGACACTGTGACTGGATGGGTACGCAAAAATTCGGGGATTCCTTTGCCATAATAACGGCTTGATTGTTGCAATCGTAAAAAAAAGGCGGGCATGCCACGAGGGTCAAAGCCTGACCCGACCAACGTTTGCATACCAATCCGGTCAGCTTCCTGTTCATTACTGCGGGTAAAATTAATCTGCATCTGTATGCTGCCAGCTTGAATGGCAGTTAAGGCCGCCATGCCCAGTTCGGCATTTTGTGTACCCAATAATATAGCGGCCAGCATTGCCGCTGCTGTGGGCAGGGAAAGTTGACTGGCTGCTTCAAAAGCGCGATATAAATGACGTTGAGTAACATGAGCAATCTCATGAGCCATGACTGAAGCCATTTCGCTTTCCGAATCTGTGGTAATCAGCAACCCAGAATTGATGCCAATATAGCCGCCAGGCCCGGCGAAAGCATTGATAGACTTATCAATAACCACAAAAAAATGGAAGGGTGAGCCAGGTGCATCACTGTTGGCTGCCAGTCTTTGGCCGACAGCTTGAATGTATTGCTGGATTTCAGGGTCATTGTTGATCGTAATGGCCGAGTGCAGCCTACGGAAAAAAGCATCGCCTAGTTCCTTTTCTTCAAGGGGGGAGATTAGCGCGCCAGCAGAGTCCCCCATATCCGGAAGCTTTATTTTCTCAGGTTCTTGTGCCCGTGAGGCAGTGAAAAAAAGAGCGAAGGCTAATACCCACTTAGCATTGTTGCATTTCATGATGGTGGGACGGAAAAAAGGATAATTGGTTCCAGGATAAAAGATCCGGTATTATGGCATAAAACTATAAGTAATTATTTACCCCAAATCAGCAAATGAAATTTGCCATTCAAGTCAATGCCAGTCCTTATGCTTCTGGATGTGGTGACACGGCTTATCAATTCATCAAAGCAACCCTTGCTAAAAAACATCAGATATTTCGAGTTTTTTTTTATTTCGATGCTATTTATTATGCCTTCCAAACCATGAGTCCTCCAGATGATGAGCAGCATCCATCGCGACGCTGGAGTGAGTTGGCCAAAAATTATGATATTGATTTAGTAATCTGTATTTCCGCGGCTCAAAGGCGGGGGCTATTGTGTGAGGATGAAGCGAAAAGACAAAGTAAACAGGATAATAATCTGGCAGAAGGTTTTCGCATTTCCGGTTTGGGGCAATTGGTCGAAGCCATGCTAGCAGCTGATCGTTTTATTGTCTTTCGGTGAAAAGGACTATTTATACTTCGCGCAGCCATAGATGCGGATTTTATACCGTGTTGATTTTTGTCGATAGCAAGACGCTGAAATGGGCGCATAGTAGGCTACGCAACTATTTCAGCAACGCAGTCTATCGGCAAAAATCAACCGATAGAAAACTGCATCTCTGGCTGCGCGAAGTATATCTCTGATGAGAAATTTTTTGTTTGTGTTGAACCAGCCGCCTCATGATGGTTTGTCGGTTCAGGAAACCTTGGATATCATTTTGACTGTGGCAGCATTTGACCAGTCGGTCAGCTTATTATTATTGGATGATAGTGTTTTCCAAATTAAACAAAACCAGAGTCCTGAACAAATATCCTTGAAAGATACTAGCGCTGTATTTAAGGCACTGGAAATATATGATGTGCACAATATCTATGTAGAAGTTGAATCATTACAGGAGAGAGGTCTCAAACCCGGTGGATTATGTTTGCCAGTAAAAGAAGTTTATAGAAAGAATATAAGTTCATTGATGAAACAATTTCAAATAGTTTATGGAAGTTAAATGCAAATTAAATTGTCAGGAGAGAGGAAGATTCATAGGGCTTACAAAGCAATATTCACACTTTGTTTGATAAGTATTGTTTCGTCCTGTGTGGAGCTGGAGGAAATATTATACGAGGACAGAAATAGAAAACCA
>VAPK011005720.1_pt1 | contig 10503 bp, 8 predicted proteins | sample 3395031 | NCBI WGS metagenome assembly VAPK01 (sample SAMN08290443, study PRJNA428436) | hydrothermal vent metagenome | isolation source: Deep-sea hydrothermal vent chimney 1 | place: Pacific Ocean: Juan De Fuca Ridge
CAGACGGTGCCTTCAGACGGTGCCTTCAAACGCGGGGTCGACCCCGGCCTGGTCTCCGCCAAAGGTGTCATGCCAGGTGGTGACCACCACCTTCTTATCGGTATAGAAATCAACCGCGTCCACACCGCGTCCACGTAGTGCGCCATAGAAGGACGATTTGCGGCCGCCAACGGGATAGAAGGCAATGGGTGCTGGGGTGCCAACATTGATGCCGACCTGGCCGGTTTGCACGGATTGACGGAACCGGCGGGCCAGCCCACCTCGCTCGGTGTAGATCACGGCCGAGTGTCCATAGGTTGAAGCATTGATGATGTCGATGGCCTCGTCAATGCTGTCGATCACGGTGATGCAGCGCACCGGTCCGAATAGCTCAGTTGCCCACACAGGATTAGACGGATCGGTTTCGATCAGGGTCGGACCAAGCCAGTGACCATCTCGGTACTCCTCCGGATTTCCATCAACCGTGGCGCCCCGGCCGTCACGAAGGATGCGGGCTCCGCTGGCTTCGGCTGCATCAATAGCTTCGGTGAACTTGGCCAGCGCGGCGGCATTGATAACCGGCCCCATGCCGACTCCCTCAACCGTGCCGGGCCCCATGACCACGTCATCAATGGCGGCCAAGAACTTCTCCATGAATTCCTCATAGACCGACCGATAGACAAGAAGGTTGGAGCCAGCAAAGCAGCGTTGCGAAGCGCATCCATAGAGCGACGAGGTGATGTTGGGCAAGCACCTATCCAACACGGCCGTGTCGGTGATGACAAGGTTGTTCTTGGCTCCACCTTGAGCCTGGCAGCGCTTGGAGTTTCCGGTCGAACGTCGGTAGACAATCTCCGCCACTTCGGAGGACCCAACAAAGGTGACCCCTTCGATGGCCTCATGGTCACATAGCCGCTCGACCGTAACCTTCTCGCCCAGGACCATGTTGAGCACCCCGTCCGGAATGCCAGCTTCGGCCGCCAACTCAACCATGCGAATGGTGGTGAGGGGGCAGTATTCGCTGGGTTTGAGCACCACTGTATTTCCGGTGGCAACAGCCCAGCTGAAGTAGAGCGGGATCATGGCCGGGAAGTTGAACGGAGCAATGACCGCGAATACGCCAAGGGGTTCCTTGATGTATTCAATGTCGACTGAGGTGGCGACGTTCTCGGTCACCGCACCCTTCTGGGTCTCGGTAACGGCTGCGGCGTTCTCCACATACTGGATGGCGCGAAGCAGTTCGCCCAGGGCTTCAGGGGTCGACTTGCCATTCTCCTCGACGATGATGGCAGCCAACTCGTCGCGAGCATCAAACAACAACTGGCGATATCGGAACATCATGGCCGACCGGGTTGGCACCGGAACCAGTCGCCATGACTCGAAGGCGTCAGACGCCGCATCGATAGCGGCATCAATGGCTGCATCAGATGAGTTTGGGTGAACGGCTATACCGGCACCGGTAGCCGGATTGGTGACGATGGACTCGCTGATGGAATCGATGTCGACCCAGTTCCCGTTCACAAAGTTCTGAAGAACGCGTTCGGGCCTGATGGGGGAAGATGTTGACATGAGAAGGGCTCCTAGACAGAGAACGAGATGGTGCGAGTAGCTGGTGGCGTGTTGCGGCTCTTGGAAAACTTGACTTCACCGTCAATGACCAGTCCGGCGACAGCCATGGTGTCACCGATGGCTAGGGCTCCCAACGCATCGTTGGCCTGGGATCCCATTGGGGCATCAACCACTGCCAGGTCGGCTTCGGCCCCAACTCGGATGATTCCCCGATTCAGATTGTGCAGCTTCGCCGTGTTACCAGTGGCCATGGCTACGGCAAGTTCGGGGGCAACGGCACCGAAGCTGGCCACATAGGACATGACCCGTAGGATGCCAAGGGGCTGCACTCCAGAGCCAGCGGGACAGTCCGTCCCAATGACAACCCGATGCAACTCGTCCCGTTCCTGGGCCAAGCGAGCAACCTCGCCTAAGGAGACAATGTTGCCGTTGTGGACCAGCTCGATATGGGCCGTCGTTTCATCCAAGATCCGGATGACATCGCCAATGGGCAAGGCGGTTGGACCGCCGTTGACGTGTCCGGCAACATCGGGCTTGACCTCACCAACAAAGTCGGCATCAATCACTCCGCTGCCGGGGATGGAGGCACCTCCGGTGTGGACCATGACCCGCATGTTGCGGGCTTGGGCCCAACGAGTCATCTGCGCCGCTTCGACCGGGTCCTTCAATCCGGAGATGCCAATCTCGCCAACCAATCGGCAGCCAGCGGCAGCCAGATCATCGAAGTCGGCTTCGGTCAGGCCCTCTTCCAGCAGGATGGCCCCGGCATGAACCTTGACTCCCGACGGGCGCAGATTGTTGAAGGCTTTGTGGGCCAGGATGGCTAGCGCTTTCACTCCGGCCGGGTCGGTTGGGCGGCCAGGAACATGAGGCTCACCGGCAGACTGCATGGTCGAGACGCCACCGTGCATGCAAGAATCAATGAAGTCGAAGGTTCGCTGCCGTGGGGTGAAGTCGCCGATGACGGGATGAACATGGTTGTCGTGCAAGCCAGGAATGACCGTTGCTCCGCCGGCGTCAATCACCTTCGTGATTCCATCGGTATCACAGTCGGCCTCTGCTCCAACGGCGCTGATCAGCCCGTCACGAACAACGATGGTGTTCGCTTCGACCAGCGGTACGTCAAGGTCTCCAGACACCATGGTGCCAATGCCTTTGATCACAAGATCGTTCATGGGAGAGATCCTTCTGCTGGAGGCTTGTTGTTAGGGTTTAATGTTGGGTCTTGTTGTTAGAGAACGACTGGCTACCGGCCGTCTTTTTGACTGACAATCGAGTGGGGAGCAACTGGGTGCCTTGCCTCGAAGTTCACTTGTGTACGAGTGAGTTGATGCTAGTGTTGTGATCAATCTCACGCAAGACATCATGCAAGCTTTCTGGGGACACAGCGTTTGAGCTATCTGCTTCCAACTTCAATCGAAGCGGCCCTGAGTTCGTTGGACAGCGCGCCTAAGAACGAGCGCGCGCCAACCATCGTCGCTGGAGCCACCGACTACTACCCACAGCTCGGTCACACAATGGCTGAAAACCAGCCAACCGAAGACATCCTCGACATCACGCGTCTCAGCGAACTTCGTTCGATCCAACAAGATGGTGATCACTGGCGCATCGGCGCTCTCGTCACCTGGGCTGATGTTTCCCGCGCAGACTTGCCGCCAGCATTTGCCGGGCTGCAGCACGCCGCCACCCAGATCGGCAGCGTGCAGATCCAGAACGTGGCAACCATCGTTGGCAATGTTTGCAATGCCTCACCAGCCGCCGACGGTGTGCCGCCTCTACTGACTCTGGGAGCCAAGGTCGAGCTGCGAGCCCTTGCTCAGACCCGCTTGGTCCCGCTGGAAGAGTTCGTCCTCGGCAACCGACGGACAGCCAGACAACCAAACGAGCTGATCACCGCCATCCTCGTGCCAACCCCCTCGCGTGGCATGGTCGGGAGTTTTGAGAAATTGGGGGCGAGGGCCTACCTTGCTATCTCCATTGCCATGGTGGCCGCGGTGGCCGACATTGATGAGGACGGAACTATCAACTCAGCCCAGATCGCCGTCGGGGCGTGCTCGGAAGTAGCCCAACGCTTGCCCGATCTGGAACACGACCTGGTTGGGGTTCAGGTAAGCAAGCTTGGCACTGACTTCATTGTCGGCGACAACCATCTCGGCCCACTCTCTCCCATTAGCGATGTGCGGGCCAGTGCCGCCTATCGGATGTCGGTCACTCCTCGACTGATCGCCCGTGCCCTCTTTGCCTGTCAGACTGCTGCCGCAACTCAGGAGGCCAAGCAATGAGCGGCAACACGTCAAGCAACGCGATCGGCCTCATGGTTAACGGCAATCCGGTCGAAGTAGAGGTCGAGCCAATGACGCGGCTCAGCCAGGTACTGCGAACCGAGCTCGGTCTGACCGGAACCAAGGTTGGTTGCGATGCCGGAGACTGCGGCGCCTGCACAGTTCTGGTCGATGGTGAGCCGGTTTGCTCGTGTCTCACACCCATTGGTCGCCTCAGCGGAAGTACGGTGGAGACCGTTGAATCTCTTTCGGAGAGCGAAGCCGGGCAAGTGCTTCAAGATTCGTTCCTCAGCAACGCTGGCACCCAATGCGGATTCTGCACCCCGGGCGTACTGATGGCCAGCACCGCACTACTAGCTAACAATCCGAGTCCCACCTCCCAAGAGATTGAGAACGGGTTGGGTGGCGTCTTGTGTCGCTGCACCGGCTATCGCCAGATCATTGACAGTGTTGTCGCCGCAGCCCAGGCGGCCCAATCCGGTTCCGTCGAACTTGAAGAACCGACGACGGGCAAGGCAGTCGGTGTCTCAATCGGTCGAGTTGATGGTCGCCAGAAACTGTCGGGCCAGGACATCTTTGGCGACGACGGAGCACCAGCTGACGCCTTGGAGGTCCGAGCAATCCGATCGCCCCATCATCGCGCAAGCTTCACCCTCGGAGACCTTGACGCCTACATCAGCTCTAGTCCGGGAATCGTCGCCATTCTGACAGCATCAGACATCCCCGGTATCAACCAGTTTGGAGTCATCGCGCCAATGGCTGACCAGCCAGTGTTTGCCGAAACCGAAACCCGTTTCCTGGGAGAGGCAATCGCCGCGGTCATAGTTGAACCACGACGTGAGCTCGTGTCCCGAGTAGATCTGTCTGGGTTCCCCGTTACCTGGACCGAGCTGGAACCGGTGATGGACCCGGCCGAGGCTCAGACCCCGGGTGCGCCCCTTCTGCATGCCGATCGGCCCGACCGGGCCAACAATGTGATGGCCCGGCGCCTCGTGTCCCGAGGTGACCTAGCAGCGGCGATGTCGGCTGCGGCGGTGACAACCAGTGGTGAGTTCCAAACCTCCTTTGTTGAACATGCCTACATCGAAACCGAGTCCGGCTGGGCCGAGGTCAGTGGTGGACCAGGCAGCTACATCGTCTCCATCCATGTGACGACCCAAGCACCGTTCTCAGACCGCAACGACACCGCAGCCATTCTTGGCATTGATCCCGAACGTGTCGTCATTCGGCCAACAGCTTGTGGTGGTGGCTTCGGCGGCAAGCTGGACATGTCGGTACAGCCAATCCTGGCCTTAGCCGCAATCAAGGTCGGTGTGCCGGTTCGCATGACCTATGACCGGGCCGAGTCCATTGTGTCAACAACCAAACGCCATCCGGCCATCATGTCCGCAACTCTTGGTGCCGATGCCACTGGTTCATTCACCGGCTATCAATTCGACGGCACCTTCAACACTGGCGCCTACGCCTCATGGGGCCCAACGGTGGCAACCCGGGTTCCCCTTCACGCTGGCGGACCCTACACCTATGACGCTTATCAGGCTCGAAGCCTGGCCGTCCACACCAATGGCCCCCCGGCTGGGGCTTTCCGTGGCTTCGGAGTTCCCCAGGCTGCCATCGTGCAAGAAACCTTGGTTGACATCCTCGCTGAGCAGCTGGATCTTGATCCTCTTGAGATTCGTCTGACTAATGCCCTTGGCGCCAATCAACCGACGGTAACCGGCCAGACATTCGCCTCCGGCATGGGGTTCGCCGAGTGCCTGGAAACCCTTCGTGAACCCTACGAGAAGGCCAAAGAACGGGCCGCCCAGTTCAACACAACCCAGTCCAACACAGCCCAGTCCAACACGGGAACGGCAACCTCGACCCGGCGAGCCGGTGTTGGCATCGCCGGTGCCTGGTATGGCTGCGGCAACACCGCCTTGCCCAACCCATCGCAGATGAAGGTCGGACTCGATCCCGACGGTCGAATCCGACTTCATCAGGGGGCCGTCGACATTGGCCAGGGGGCCAACACAGTCATGAGCCAGATCTGCGCCGATGGACTTGGGGTGCCTCTATCCAAGATCCATCTGGTTTCGGCCGATACTGACCACACGCCAAACGCAGGCAAGACTTCAGCCTCTCGCCAAACCTTCATTACCGGCAATGCCACCTACTTGGCTGCGCAGGCCTTGCGGGCCGAGATTCTGGCCGTGGCTGGCTTGGCATCGGACCCAGAAACCGATTCCAATACCACAATCGATCTAGACGGTTCGAACCTCTCTATCCTCACCCGATCCGACCGCGTGAACGTTGACCTCAGAACCCTCGAACTCGACAACGATGGCTACGTTGCCGCTGGTTTCGGAACCTATGATCCACCAACCAAAGAGCTGGATGACCAAGGCCAGGGCGAGCCATACGCGGTGTACGGCTTTGGGGCCCAGATGGTTGAGCTTGAAGTTGACATGGAAACCGGGATCGTCAGCCTCCTGTCAGTTGAGGCGGTCTACGACGTTGGTCGGGCCATCAACCCTGCCCTCGTTCGGGGCCAGATCACCGGAGGCGTCGCCCAAGGAATCGGACTGGCCCTCATGGAGGAATACATCCCCGGCGACACCAACAACCTGCACGACTATCTGATTCCGACCATTGGAGACGTGCCCGAAGTACGGGTAACCCTGGTCGAGTCCGGCGATCCACTGGGACCTTACGGGGCAAAGGGTGTCGGCGAACACTCCTTACTGCCGACAGCCCCAGCCATTCTCAACGCCTTGCGTCAAGCCATCGGCACCCCGGTGCGTCACATTCCTGCCACCCCAGATCGTCTCTTGGCCATCATCGAGGGCCGCTCATGAGCCCATCGGTCTCTAGGCATCCTGAACCAGCCCCAGTCGACCACACCCCGACTTCTGAGCTGACTGAGCACATGGACGCGGCCAGCTCAGAGTCAGAAACGAAGATTCGCTGCGACGCCTGCCCCATTCGCTGCTTCATCTTGCCCGGTCGGACCGGCTCGTGTGATCGCTACGGCAATGTCGACGGCGTGCTCACCCGCATGGATCCGGTGACGGTCTTGCAACGAGCTACGGAGAAAGGTGCCAACGTCGTACCTTTTGCTCTGGTCAGCGGTAGCTGGTCAGGTGAAGTGGTACGCCAGGCTGACGTCTTCGTAACCGGCACCGGTTCGGGCACGACCTACCCCGACTACAAACCAGCACCATTCATTGTCTCCCAAGAGATCGACGGGGTGGACATGGTGACAGTAGTGACCGAGGGAATCTTCTCCTATTGCGGGGCCAAGGTGAAGATCGATACCGATCGACACATCGGAGCCGAACGTGCCTTGGTCTATTCCGAAGGCGAAGAGATCGGTCATGTCACCACCGCCGAGTACGGCTCCCAAATGCTGTCTCTCGGTGGTGTGCATCATCTGACTGGCCAGGGCCGAAAGGCCGGGCTGGCCACAATGCGTGCGCTAGTCGACCTTTGTGCCGGGAAGCCAATCACCGTCCTGGTTGAGGATGGTGCAGAACTTGTTCTGCAGGCCGGTCAGGCGCCCATTATCGATGGTGTCACCGATGAGCGGATGCGGGTCGGTTGTGGCTCTGCTGCTATTGGCATGTTCGCCAGCCAATGGGCCCCCAATGTGGATGAGGTCGTCGTCGTTGACGATCACATCACTGGCGTACTGAGCGAGCACCAGGCCGGAGTGGTTCTTGGCATCAAGCCCAGTGGCATCAAGTTGAAGGGTCGGCGTTCTACGCCGGGGCGCTACTTTGAGATTGCCAACCCTGGTTCAGGTTGGGGCGGAACTGATCTGGAAGATCCACTATCGATTGTGCAGTTCTTCAAGCCCAAGAAGGCTTGGCCCGGTCTGACCCTGCTGATGGTGTCAACCACGGGAACCGACTACGCCTACTACGTGCTGGATGACGAGCTGGTGCCTCAGCCCGCTCCCCTACCCGACGTGCTACAAGAATCGGTCGATCGGGTGCGGTCCAACTGCGAACCGACCATGACGTCGGTCCTGTTCATGGCCGGTGCTGGGGGTTCGCTCCGGTCTGGCGTGACGGCTGACCCAGTTCGCCTGACCCAATCGGTTCGAGCAGATGAGACGCTGGTTACTTGTGGTGGTGCGCCGACCTATGTGTGGCCTGGCGGCGGTATCACCTTCAGCGTCGATGTGACCCGTACACCAGTTGATTCCTTCGGCTATGTGCCGACTCCGGCGCTGGTAGCCCCGATTGAATTCACCATGCCGCGAGAGACCTACCTCGCACTGGGTGGCCATGAGGGTTCAATCTTGACGCTAGATGAGGCATTGAGCGATGTCCCGACCAAGGTCCTCACCGCTGACCCGCAGAATCCTTGGCCCGGCGATCACACCTGATGGACGCTGAGATGGCCGGTCCGTTAATAGTCAGCCGACGAGCGCCTGGGCCACAGGCAACACTCAGCGCCGACGGAAGGCGCCTACACCTCAACCATGGCCCCATCGATCTGATCGTCTCGGCTGATGGCACGCCTGCAGCCCGGGAGCGGGCATTCGATGCTGCCACCAGCCGGTTTGATGGTCTGCTGGAGGAACTGGTGAGCGAGCTCGACGTTCTTCGCACTCCGACACAGTCCCAGCCCACGACACAGTCCCAGCCCACGACAGCAGGCGGTGCCGTAGCCCAACGCATGCTGGCCGCGGTCTGGCCATACCGGGAACGGGAACGGATTACCCCGATGGCTGCGGTGGCCGGAGCAGTGGCCGATGAGATTGGGGCGGTCATCACCCGCTCAGACCCAGCGGGAGGCCTCACCCGCTGGATGGTCAACAATGGTGGCGACATAGCCATATGGCTGGCGGCCGGACAGACCTATCGCGTTGGGGTCGTCATGGGCAACCCATCTCTTCTGGCACCGGCAGAGCCTCTTATTACGTGTTCTACCGGTGCCAGAATGGATCAAGTCGACACTCGGGCAGGAGCACTAACGATCAGCAGCGAGATGAGCATTGGCGGTATCGCCACTAGCGGTCAGCCAGGCCGAAGCTTCTCCCTCGGTATTGCGGACTCCGTCACCGTCTTGGCCAATAATGCTGCAGCAGCTGATGCGGCGGCCACCCTCATTGCCAATCGGGTCGATCTTCCTGACCACCCTGGTATCAGGCGAACTCCGGCCTGTGAACTGGATCCGGACAATGACCTTGGCCTGCGCCTGGTGACGATCAAGGTTCCCTTACTCTCAGACAGCGAAGCCTCCACGGCCCTGGATGCTGGGCTCTGCTTTGCCAATGAGCTCGTATCGGACAAGCTCATCGTTGCTGCCATCCTGCACCTGTCCGGAATCACCGTCTCAACTTCACACCGGAGCAGTCAGTGACGACAAAGCAGCCAGCGAAGCGGCCTGGTAGAAAGCGTCGGCAGGATGGAATCACGGCAGCCACCAAGGATGGCTATGTCCTGGAGGACCAGATTGGATTCCTACTGCGGAAAGCGAACCAGCGCCACCGGTCCATTTTCGGCAACCAGGTCAACAACAGCATTGCCCCCGCTCAGTTCTCCGCTCTGGCCAAGCTTCACCAGCTGGGTCCCCTGTCGCAGAATCACCTTGGGCGCCTTATCGCTCTGGACTCTGCCACCATCAAGGGTGTGGTGAACCGCCTAGTTCAGGCTGACTATGTGACCAGCGAACGGTCCGAGGATGACGCCAGGTTGCGAATCATTGACCTCACCGCCGATGGCCGAATCCGTGTCGAGGGTCTACTTCCGTTGGCTGAAGAGATTACTCATCTCACACTTGCCCCTCTCAACGATCAAGAAGCGAAGACACTCCATCGGCTCCTGAGCAAGATCGCCAGATCGCTGGACTAGCGACGATCGCAGCCATCACATCGCGCTGTCTCAAACTGGGCTATCTCAAACCGCGCTACCTCAAACCGCGCTACCTCAAACCGCGCTACCTCAAGCCGCGCTACCTCAAGCCGTCTTCGCCAACGATCTCATCGACAGTCAACCCACCCACTCGGGGAAGTGGCCGACCACCATTGGTTACAGCAACTGCGAGCACGAGCTCATCGGCTGCTGGGCCATCGGGAACTCGGAGCTCCACTGCGTCGAAGTGACTGCGCACAAAGGCAGCGTTTCGGTGATGAAGCGGAATGTCCAGGGTGCAGCCGGGACCACCTCGCTTCTTGGCTGAGGGGATGATGGACTTGCCGCCACCACAGGCTTCACGAAGTGGGGCACCCAGCGCCGGATGGAGAAGGGCAGCGGCGTGCTCAAGTTCACCATTGGTACCAACAATGACACCCTTGCCGTAACTGTGAACTTCAGCACCATCTAGGAGGGCGACGGCACGCTCAGAAAGTTGCTTGGCCAACACCTTGCTCGCTTCGATCAAGGGCGTGAGATCTTCGACGTAGCGGCCCGCATACGGGTTGGAGAGCACGGCGGCAACGACGACTCGGCGAATCGGTTGTGATAGCTCTCGGCCAACTTCAATGTGCCGGTCATCAATCGAGGCCAGGGTTCGCAGAATCCTGATGTCATGGCTCGTACTGGTGTCGCTGGCATCGGTCATATCCGTCATGTCGGCCTCTCTTCATTGCTGGTATGCAAGTGAACTGAACCTACCCAGTAGGGCTCGACCACGCAAGGTCGACTCACACGGTGCAGGGTTGACTATGGTCAGTCTCAAGTCG
>VAPK010175768.1_pt1 | contig 10499 bp, 12 predicted proteins | sample 3395031 | NCBI WGS metagenome assembly VAPK01 (sample SAMN08290443, study PRJNA428436) | hydrothermal vent metagenome | isolation source: Deep-sea hydrothermal vent chimney 1 | place: Pacific Ocean: Juan De Fuca Ridge
CACTTTCGAAATGAGCAGAAAAACTAAATATATTCATCTATCTGTATTTCCCTGTAATATAAGTGTTTATAATTAATTATGAGTGTTTACGGATATGTAATATTTTTGTGCCTATTTTTAAATTATCCTTCTCAAAAGGAATAAAAAAAGGCTTTCCGATTGGAAAGCCTTTTAAATATTACAATGAAATTACTTAAAAATCAAATTTAATTCCCTGTGCTAAAGGTAGTTCTTCACTATGGTTAAATGTACTGGTTTGACGACGCATATATATTTTCCATGAATCAGAACCAGATTCTCTTCCTCCACCTGTATCTTTTTCACCACCAAAGGCTCCTCCTATTTCTGCTCCAGAGGTTCCAACATTTACATTTGCAATACCACAATCAGATCCAACTGCTGAAACAAATTTCTCTGCTTCACGCATGTTTAAGGTAAATACACAAGATGACAGACCCTGAGGTACATTATTATTAATTTCAATAGCATTTTCAATAGATCCGCTATATTTTATCAAATAAACAATTGGAGCAAATGTTTCTTCCTGTACAATTTTATAATGATTTTCTGCTTCAGCGATACAAGGCATCACATAATTACCAGATTCAAAGCCTTTTCCTTCTAAAACTTCTCCTCCAAACAATATTTTACCCCCTTCTTTCTGTACTTCCTCAACAGAGTTTCTAAAATTGTTTACAGAGTGAATATCAATAAGCGGTCCAACTAAAAAATTCTCATCTAAAGGACTTCCTATTTTAGTGGCTACACTTTTATAAGCATTGACCATAGAATCTCTTACCTGATTGTAAACACTTTCGTGGATGATGATTCTTCTGGTAGAGGTACAACGTTGTCCGGCAGTTCCAACAGTTCCAAAAACAGTAGAAGCAATTGCCATTTTAATATCAGCATGTGGAGTAATGATCACAGCATTGTTACCACCTAATTCTAAAATTGTTTTCCCTAATCGTTTTCCAACAATACCACCAACTCTTTGTCCCACAGCAGTAGAACCGGTAACTGATAGCAATGGTATACGTTTGTCTGCCAGAAAATTATCACCCATTACAGATGATTTAGCAACAACTAAATTGAATACTCCTTCTGGCACATTATTATCTGCCAATACTTTATTTATAATTTTTTGTGTTGCCAAAGCAGTTAAAGGTGTTTTAGAAGATGGTTTCCAAATAACACAATCTCCTGCAATTGCAGCCAAAGCAGAATTCCATGCCCATACGGCAACCGGAAAATTAAAGGAAGTTACAATTCCTACAATTCCTAATGGCTGATACTGTTCAAACAACCTGTGTTCTTTTCTTTCAGATTGTAATGAAACTCCATTGATCAATCGAGACTGACCTACTGCAAAGTCACATATATCAATCATTTCCTGCACTTCTCCTAAACCTTCCTGAAAGATCTTCCCCATTTCATAGGAAACCAAAGCTCCCAGTTCATCTTTGTATTTTCTTAACTCCAAACCTATCTGACGAACAATTTCTCCTCTTTCAGGTGCTGGAACAAGTCTCCACTCTTTAAAAGCTTCCTGTGCTTTTTTAACCACCATTTCGTAGTCATCAATTGTTGCATTTTTTACTTTTGCAATCTCTTTTCCATCAACCGGAGAAGAAGATGAGGTAATAGTACCATTTGTTTCATGCCATTTCTGACCAGTAGAAACACCTAGATTTACTTCTTTTATTCCTAATGTTTTTAATACATCCTTTATATTTATAGCCATACTTATTAGAATTTATTTTTTTATTAATTCATTTAATTCTATTACAAAACCTTGTATTTCTTCTTGTGAAAAATTTTTTTCAATACATGCCTCTTCCAAAGTGCCCCAAATAGGTTCTCCACAAGCAATACACTTGATACCTTTTTTTGATAGAAAATTTACCGAAAATGGAAAATCATCAACCAAATCTTCTATAGTAATCTTTTTATCAATTTTCATTATATATAATTTATCGTTCGCAAAATTAAAAGTATTTATATAAGTTCATTTATTAAAATTAAACTTTTTTAATAAAAATAGTTTAATTTTAAACAATAAGGATCGTGAAGGTAATTCTATAAAAAACAAAAACCGAAAGATCTTTTCGGTTTTTGCCTACACATAACATATGTAAATACTTAAATAACCAATTAAAATTTATAATTCAGCCCGGAATATACACCTAAGTAATAAGGTTTGAAATTACCGGAATTATTTGAGTAAGTATTAAATTGATATTTAAACATAGGTGTTACATTGAAATACCAGCTTTTGCTAATTTTATAATCTAGATCGAAACCTAAATTTCCACTAAAGTTTATGGTATTTAAATTATTTGCTCCTCCCAGATCTGTTATTTGATTTTGAGAAACAAGCGACACGGTATTCTTTGTTAAAAGGTAGGTACTTATACCTCCAACCAAATTAAACCCAAGTTTACTATCGTAAAGATTGTATTTCATCTCTAATGGTAACTCAAAATATTCAAGAGACTGATTAATATCTCCATTTAAACCTGATTTACCCACATGGCTTGCATCCGAAATACCAATAATATTATTAGCTGTTGGAGTTAAAATAACTCCTGGCCTGTTTGTATTGGTATTGGTAACAGCATTTTTTTCTGTAGAAATAAAGGCATTCACTCCCTTTGTATTATATGCCATTTCCACTTTATTCACACCTGATTGCAGATTGATCTTTTTTGTTAACTGATAATTGATCTTTATACCATATGAAAAAGCATCATCTGTTGTTGTTCTATTGTCGGTTAAATTATCATTTACAGGAGAGCCATTTTGTAAAGAGTTATAATAAATCGGTGAAACTGTAGGACCCACAGACCATTTTTTATCACCTGATTCTTTTGTTATAAAATTATTTTTTGGTTCATTTTCTGTAATTACATGTGGATCTGACTTTAAAGCATCTAAAAAGTCATTTTTATCAATAATATATTTGTTTTCGATATTCTTATAAACAGATGAAATATCGGTAGTAGTTATAATTACATCATTATTGGGCGTTTTTACAAAAATAGGCGCTTTTTGTTCTGTAGAAACCTTCTGTTTCGTAACGTCAGTTTGAGCTACTCTCTCCTTAATGTCAACCGTATTTCGGTTGATTGGTATAACATTGTCGTTATTAAAGTTATTACTGTTTGAATTGGTAATTCTGTTAATAGACGAATTTTTCGTATTTGTGTTTGTATACCAAATTCCTCCGGTTAAAAACAATATTAAGATCATAGCAACACCACTAAGTCTTTGCCATAATGAAATAGTTTTTCTATAGTGCTTTTCATTTAAAGCTACCTCAATATTTTCCCACACTTTTTTACTGGGCTCAATTTCCAGATCTCGAAAGTTCTCTTGAAATACTCTATCTATGTTCTTTCTTTCAATCATTTTAAAACAACTTCAAACTTTGGTTTTGCTGACTTGACTCAACCTTTTCTTTTAAAATCAATCTTGCCCTTGACAGGTTAGATTTTGATGTTCCTTCCGCTATTCCAAGCATACCTGAAATATCCTTATGTGAATAACCATCCAACACATATAAATTAAAAACCATTCGATACCTTTCCGGCAATTCCTGAATAATCTTTAATAAAAATTTCAAATTAATGTTATCCTCGTTAATTTCAACTTCCACTTCTTCCGGAAAATTCTCTTCTACTATATTTAGAACATTCTTTTTTCGATAAGTTTGTAAAGCAGTATTGATCACAATTCGCTTCATCCACCCCTCAAAAGAACCTTCAAATTTATATTGATCCATTTTACTAAAAATGGTAATAAAAGCCTCTTGTAAATTATCTTCCGCTTCCTGACGTGTTTTTGAATATTTCAAGCATAAAGCAAAAAGCTTACCAGCAAAAAGATGGTAAATTTCTGATTGAGATTTAATATCTCTTTTTTTACTTTTCTGTATGAGTTGTTTTAAACTCATTAACTTTAATTACTTTTAAAATTTATACTACCGGAACAATTATTTCTAAATAAATTGGGTCTCCGTTTTCATCATCTCCCTGCCAGAATCTGAATATGTAAGGACTTGACTGTAAAGCCTGAACCCTTATGGTTAACTCTTCTTCGCGATCTAAAACTTCACAATTATTATCTTCAACAACAGTTGAAATCACTGCAATATTTCTGGCGTCAAAATCATATTCATACAAAACATCATTATAAACGTAACACTCTGTCGGACGAATATACTTTACTGATATAAAATAAACCTGCCCGTGAACAAATTCATCCGGAACAATAGCTTCCTCCACAGGCAACAATTCATAATGATAGTCTGAACTGTCATCATCTGAACAAGAAACCGTTAAAAGTAGTATAAAAAAAATAAAAAATATCTTTTTCATCAGCCTATTTTAAATGTAAACACTAATTGCATGTAAACTTAAAGATGCCAAATTACCTAATTGGTTGCGTAGAAAATGGTTACTTTTACACAAAATTGCACTATGTCTTTTTTCATAAATTTCAATTGGATTGATGACAAAAACTTTGAACAATATGCACTTAAAGTGTTCCGACACCAGGCAAAAAGCAACAAAGTATATGCCAAATATTTACACCTGCTCCATATTGATATTCTTAATGTAAAAATGATAGATCAAATACCCTTTTTACCAATTCAGTTTTTTAAATCACACAAAATATTATCCTCTAAAGAAAAAGTTCAAGAAATATTTTTAAGTAGCGGAACTACAGGAATGACCCAAAGCAAACATTATATAACTGATATTCAATTATATAAAAATAGTTATTTACAAGGGTTTCAGCATTTTTATGGAAATATTGACAATTATTCAATACTGGCTCTTTTACCAAATTATCTGGAACGAAATGGATCTTCTTTGGTTTATATGGTAGATGATTTGATAAAAAAAAGCAATTCTGACCAAAGTGGTTTTTATTTAAATAACTTAAATGATCTTTCAAATAAGTTAACAGCACTAGATCATCAAAATAAGAAGATACTATTAATTGGTGTATCTTATGCCTTACTGGATTTGATAGAGTTTAAAAACTTTAATTTAAAAAACACTATTGTAATGGAAACCGGTGGTATGAAAGGACGACGAAAAGAAATGGTAAAAGAAGAATTACATCAGGCACTTTGCCACGGGTTTGGTGTTGATAAAATACATTCAGAATATGGTATGACAGAATTATTATCTCAAGCATATTCTACTGGTGATGGTGTTTTTAAAACCCCTCCGTGGATGAAAATTCTTACACGAGATACAGAAGATGCATTGACAATTTTACCCCAAAACAGAACCGGCGGAATCAATGTGATAGATCTAGCAAATATCAATTCATGCTCATTTATTGCAACACAGGATCTCGGTAAAATTCATACAGATGGTTCTTTTGAAATTTTAGGAAGATTTGATAATTCAGATATCAGAGGGTGTAATTTAATGGTAGTGTAGCAGGATAAAACTAAACCTATTCTTTTTTTACATCAACTTTTGCTAAAACTTTTAAACTTATCTGATAAAAAATAAAACCAATTGTTAAACCTAACATTGCTCCCACAATCACATCTCCCGGGAAATGTACCCCAACATAAATACGACTATATGCAAACAATAAAGGCCAGATAAAGAATAAAATAGTGTGTTTGTAATATTTCTTTAAGGTTAAGAACATCAATAAACTAACTGCTGAAGAAGTTGTGGCATGACCCGAAACAAAACTAAAACTCTTTCGATTCAATACATCACGAATATTTATTGTTGGATCACTACACGGACGTAATCTTTCCGTAGCGTTTTTAATAAAAACAGTAAGCTGATCTGAAAAAGCGACCATTAATGCAGTAATAAGTATAAATGCAATTCCTTTTTTCCAGCCAAAAGATTTAAAAATTAAAAACAAAAATAGCAGATAAAGGGGTATCCAGCTAAACTGATTGGTAATGATCTTCCAAAAAGAATCCCAGTTTTCATTTCCTAAACCATTGAGAAAAACCAGTAGTTCTTTATCATGCTGAATAATACTATCAAGAAAACCCAAATTATAATCCCCGTTTTATTGGCCCGGTAATATCATCAATATTATCCTGTACCTTATTCTTGATCTTTTTTACTTCGTTTTCAATATCTTTCGTAAATTCAGTATCAATACCGCTTTTTTTAGCAGAATTATTGATCTCTTTTTTTACTTCTTCGGTAGCATTTTTCAATTGCTGCATCCCTTTACCTAAACCTCGTGCCAGTTCAGGAATCTTATCCGCACCAAAAAGCATCACAACTATAATAAGTATTACAAAAATTTCTGCACCACTAATAAATAAAAACATAGTCCTTTCAATTAGATTACAAAGATAGTATAATTTATGATTGAATGATTAACCGATTGACAGAGCTTGAGAAAAATTACATAAGCTCAAACTCATCTTTATCTTCTAAAAAACCAAATTTATTTCTGGTGTTTTCAATGTAGTCTTTATGTAAAGTAATTAATTTAATATCCTCTTTACCCTCTTTAAAATCCAATAAAGTATTCCCAATAGCATCATAAACTACTGAATGTCCGCTATATACCAGGTTATTATTGTCAACACCCACCCTGTTCACTCCAATAGAATAACACAAGTTTTCAATGGCTCGTGCTTTTAATAAAATATCCCAGGATTGTATTCTCGCAATCGGCCAGTTTGCCACATAAATAAGAATATCCATTTCTTCGGTATTTCTGGCCCATACCGGAAAACGAAGATCATAACAAATCAATGGACAAATTTTAAACCCTTTGTAATCAAAAACCAGTTTAGTTTCTCCACTTGAAAATACTTTATCTTCCCCTGCAAAAGAAAACAAATGACGTTTGTCATAATATTCTAATCCTCCATTGGGGAAAGTCACAATCAATCTGTTAAAAATTTTTGAGTTTTCACGGATGATCAGACTACCAATAATCAGACTGTTCTTTTCAAAAGCTTGTTTTTTCATCCACTGAACCGATTTTCCTCGCATGGTTTCTGCAAGGTTTTCACCTTTCATTGTAAAACCGGTAGAAAAAAGTTCAGGCAAAATGATCAAATCCACATCTTTGGAAATATCAATTACTTTTTTTGATAAATTATTTAAATTCTGATCAATATTCTTCCAAACTGTATCGGTTTGAATAAGTGCAATATTTAAGTTGATACTCATTTTAACTTTTTATTTATAGAGGTTACTCAAATGGAATTTAATATTTCAGCTCCTCTTTTTAATGTTTCTTCACTCTTGGCAAAGCAAAAACGAAGTAATTGATAATCTACGCCATTATTGTAAAACACAGAAATTGGAATAGAAGCAATTTTCTTTTCCTTTGTAAGTCTTACAGCAAAATCCACATCTTTTTCATCACTGATTTTATCATATCCCAATAACTGAAAATAGGTTCCTTTGGAAGGTGTTACGGTAAATCTGGAATCTTTGACAGCATTTATAAAGAAATCTCGTTTTTCCTGATAAAACTCCGATAAGCCTAAATAATTTTCTGGATATTTTACATAGGCTGCAATTGCTTTTTGCATGGGATGATTCACTGAAAACACATTAAATTGATGTATCTTTCTAAATTCTGTCATCAATTCCGCTGGAGCAAGACAATAGCCCATTTTCCATCCTGTAATATGAAATGTCTTTCCAAAAGATCCTACAATAAAACTTCTTTCTGCCAATTCTGGAAACAGGGCAGCACTTTGATGTTTTTCCTGATCAAAAATGATATGCTCGTAAACTTCATCACTTAAAATAATGATATCTGTATCCTTAACCAGGTCTTCCAACATTCTCATGTCTTCAGTGGATAAAACCATCCCGGAAGGGTTGTGAGGAGTATTGATAATGATCATTCTGGTTTTATCTGAAATACTCTCTTTTACTTTTTGCCAGTCTATTTTAAAATCATGAGATCCTAATTCAATTTCAATTGATTTACCTCCGTTTAACTGAATGGATGGTTCATAACTATCATAGGCAGGAGCAAAAATAATTACCTCTTCATTCTTTTGTACAAAGGCAGAAATTATGGTATAAATTGCCTGTGTTGCGCCTGCAGTAATGGTTATTTCTTTATCAGGATCATAGGATGTAGCATACAAATTACTGTATTTTTCAGCAATTGCTTCCCGTAAACTAAATATTCCAGGCATGGGAGCATACTGATTGAAACCTTCCTTCATATACTTTGTAACCAGCTCTGTTAATTCTATTGAAACTGGAAAATCAGGATATCCTTGTGACAAATTTATGGCATTTTGCTCCTGTGCAAGTTTACTCATTACAGCAAAAATACTAGTTTTAGCAAGGGGTAATTTTGATATGATATTTTTTGAATATTTTGGCAATTTTAAAGATTCAGTTTATAGGTTTCTTCCAGTTGAGAATCATTGCTAAATGAAACATTAAGATCTTTGATAATTCCATTGGCCAGAGAATATACCCAGCCATGAATTTCAATTTTCTGACCGTTTCTCCATGCCTGTTGAATAATACTTGTTTTTGCCAGATCATATACCTGTTCCACAACATTTAACTCTACAAATCTGCTTAATCTGTCTTTTTCATCTTTGATATTATCCAGTTCTTCACTATGAAATCGATATACATCTTTGATATGCCTTATCCAGTTGTCAATCACACCGTAAGAGTTATTGGTCATTGCCGCTTGAACTCCTCCACAACTGTAATGCCCACAAACAATTACGTGCTTTACTTTTAACACATTCACTGCATAATCCAATACCGAAAGCATATTCATATCGGTATGTACCACCAGATTTGCAATATTTCTATGTACAAAAACTTCTCCGGGTTCAGCACCAATAATCTGATTGGCAGGAACTCTTGAATCTGCACAGCCAATCCATAATAATGGTGGTTGCTGTCCCTCTGACAGTCTGTTAAAAAATTCTCCGTCCTTTGATAATGTTTCTTCTACCCAGGCTTTATTTTTATCTAATAAAGATTTATAATATGCATCCATAATATTGTTTTTAATCGAGTAATTTAAAGTAACTAATTTACAACATTTCAAACAAAAAACCGCTAACAAAAAATTAACGGTCTATTCTTTATTCTAATAATGAGAATTCCTGCCAAAGGCAGTATCCTTTTAAGGAAATACTAGATACTTGCTTTTAAATATTCTCTGTTCATTCTGGCAATATTATCTAAAGATATTCCTTTCGGACATTCAATTTCGCAGGCTCCTGTATTGGTACAATTACCAAAACCTTCTTCATCCATTTGATTGACCATATTCATTACCCTGTCAACAGCCTCTACTCTACCCTGTGGCAACAATGCAAATTGAGATACTTTTGCAGATACAAATAGCATAGCAGATGAGTTTTTACAACTTGCAACACAAGCACCACATCCGATACATGCTGCCGCATCCATTGACATATCTGCATCGTGTTTAGAAATTGGAGTTGCATTGGCATCCTGGGTATTACCAGAAGTATTGATAGAAATATAACCTCCGGCCTGCTGAATTCTTTCAAAAGAAGTTCTGTCAACAACCAGATCTTTAATTACTGGAAATGCTCTTGATCTGAATGGCTCAATAAAAATGGTATCACCATCTTTAAACATTCTCATGTGTAACTGACAGGTAGTAATCTCTCTGTCAGGCCCATGCGCTTCTCCATTGATATACAAAGAACACATTCCACAGATTCCCTCACGACAATCATGGTCAAAAGCTACCGGGTCATCACCACTATTTACCAGTTGTTCATTTAAAACATCCATCATTTCTAAAAATGACATATGTTCTGAAATATCTGTTACTTTATAGGTTACTAATTTTCCTTTATCCTGAGCGTCTTTTTGTCGCCAAATTTTTAATGTAAGATTCATTTATTTTAGTTTTTGGTTCTTGGTTTTTGGTTGTTGGTTTTACAAATAACCAGCAACTATTAACCATCAACTATTTATAACTTCTTTGTTTCAATTCAATATCCTTAAACTCTAATTCCTCTTTGTGAAGAACTGCATCTGCTGGTTCTCCTTTATACTCCCAGGCAGCTACATAAGCATAATCCTTGTCATTACGTTTCGCTTCTCCTTTTTGTAAACCATCCTGTTCTACAGATTCCTCCCGAAAATGACCTCCACAAGATTCATTTCTGTTTAAGGCATCCTTTGCAAAAAGCTCTCCTAATTCTAAGAAATCTGCAACTCTACCCGCTTTTTCTAATTCAGGATTCATTTCGTTTGCTCCTCCCGGAACTTTTACTTCTTTCCAGAAATCTTCTCGTATTTCTTTTATTTCAGCCATGGCCTTTTTCAAATCCTTTTCATTTCGAGCCATTCCAACTTTTTCCCACATTACTTTTCCAAGTTTTTTGTGGAAGTAATCCACTGATTTCGAACCTTTGTTATTGATAAAAAAGTCAATTCTTTCCTTTACTTCTTTTTCAACTTCCTCAAATTCAGGTGTATCAGTAGGTATTTTCCCTGTACGGA